>MDTC01235493.1_pt1 | contig 12674 bp, 11 predicted proteins | sample 811181 | NCBI WGS metagenome assembly MDTC01 (sample SAMN05326644, study PRJNA326480) | marine metagenome | isolation source: seawater | place: Pacific Ocean: North | collected 2011 | reverse complement strand
AGTAGACCACTACGTTGATAGGCCGGATGTGGAAGCGCGGCAACGCGTGCAGCTGACCGGTACTAATAGCTCAATTGGCTTGATTTATGCACTGAAAAAAATTTTCAGTTATAGCAAACACCAAAAAATAATAATTGATATCATATTTACTTTAAAAATAGGAAAAGCCCGTAAGAAATTGCGGGCTTTTTTTTTGCATTAATTAGAAAAATTTTTTAATATTAATTTTTTAATATAACTTTAACTAAATTATATTGTTTTTTTAAATTTTCTAAAATATATAATATTATAATATGACTATTAAAATCACAGGGTTAATCCCTGTTAAAGAAAACTCGGAAAGAGTTAAAAATAAGAATATAAGAAATTTTGCCGGGACAAATCTATTAAAATTAAAATTAAATCAATTAAAAAAAACTAAACGATTTCATAAACTTATAGTTTCTTCTGAGAGCAGCAAAATACTAAATTATGCTAAAAAACTTGGGTACGATACACACAATAGAGATCCTTACTATTCCACAAGTCATGTTCCTATGAGTGAAGTTTACAGCTATATAGCATCTGAGATAAAAGCTGAATATGTGGCTTGGATTAACGTTACCAATCCATTAGTTGAGAGTAAAATTTATGATAAAGCAGTTGAAATTTTTAGAAAAATTTATAAAAAACACGACTGCTTATTAAGCGCCAAAGAAAATAAAGAGAATTTTTTTTTTAAAAAAAAAACCTATTAATTTTAAACCATATCCTTGGCCAAGATCACAAGATCTTAATCCTGTGATTTCGCTACCTTTTGTCATAAATATTTTATCAAGAAAGAATTTACAAAGATGGGGGTCGTGTGTTGGGAAAAAACCTTACTTTTATTTTATAGATCCAGTTACGAGCACGGACATTGATGAGGAGCATAACTTTGATTTTTGTGAAATGATATATAAAAAGAAAAAAAAATTAAAAGTTAAAAAATAATTTAAATATTTTTAAGTTTATCAAATATATTTTGCGAGGTATTTTCACTTTTCAAACAAAAATTTTCTGAATTTTGTACAATATCTTTTTTATTATTTATAATTATTTTTATCATTTTTTTCTCAAAATTTTCATAAGAGTCTATTCTCCAGGGTAATGTATAATTTGAATTTAAGAACCATCCATCATTTTCTAGATTAGGATCTAAGAAATATGCTGGAATTTTATGGCCTAATAATTCAAAAACCATTGTGGAGTTCCATGATAGACAAACTTTTGAATTAAAAGCATATCCATAAGATTTATTTTTTGGCCCTTGTTCTGTTTTATAAATTTTCTTTATGAAGGAACCATTTAGAATTTCGTCTTCTTTTTTATCAAAGTGCAATTCTTTCTTCCAACTTTCATGATGTTTAAGAGCAATTGATATTTTTGGGAATTTTTTGCTAAATTTACTTAACCACTTAAGATTTTCGTAATAATTTGACATATATTTTTCATCTGTAGCTAAGAATGTTCCATGATTTCCTCCAATAAAAAGAATATCATAAGATGGAGCTGTTAATTTTTTTGTATTGAACCAAAATTTTTCAAGAATAAGTGAGCCCACCGGAACTATTTCTTTAAAATTTGAGTCAGTATCACTAATTAATTCAGCACTTTTTTTTCCAAGAGAAAAAAGAATATCGGTATCTATAAAATAACCTGTTCTTCCTAAATGAATTAAAATTCTTTGAAAAGTACAACACAGTTTTCCTCCGTTTTTTTTAAATAAGTAATTTCTAATTGCAGAAGTTGTGTAAAATCTAAATTGAAAAAAAATATCCGATTTATATTTTGAAAAGATTGTTTCGTACTTTAATTTTTGATTTACAACATAATTTGAAAAATTAATTAAATTATTATTTGTTTTTCTTGAGTACTTGAAAGAAATCCAAGTTATTTTGAAAAAAATTTGAATAAAATTACCGTGAATAATTTCTCTACAATAGCCTTGTCTTTTATAGAATTTTAATTGGTTATTTTCTTTAACATCTTCATTTGATATAAATAAATGATCAGGAAATTTTTTTATTAAAAAACTCAATTCATCATGTTCAGTTATTGACATTACTTCATCAAATATAATTTTTACTTTTTTATTTACTTCAATTTTTTTTGAATGAATATACACGTAGATAAAAGTCAAATAATATTTAATTAAAGATTTAAATATTTCGTAATATCCTGCTTTTACATCAACCGTTCTACTTAAGAAGTTATGTTTTCTTGCAATATATTGTTTGTAATCAGTTTTGATTATTTCAATTGGTATATTTGAGTATTTGGATAATTGTTCTAAATAGTCTGTAACGTCTTTGTTTTCTGTATGCTTATTTACCTTGTCTAAAAAAACTCTGTTTTTTTTCATCATCTGACACCATTGTCTATAATAAAAGTCTTTACAGTTCAACTTTTGAACGGTATATTGTTCAATAAATGAACAAAAATAACCCTGATTTCTTTAACGTTTTAAGGAATATAGCAAATAATCCAGAAACCTCACAAAGAGGGTTGGCTAAGAATATAGGTTTTAGTTTAGGAAAGCTTAATTATTGTCTTAAAGCTCTAAAACAAAAAGGATTAATTAAAGTTAAAAATTTCAAGTCTAATAAAAATAAAAAAAACTACCTTTATATATTAACCCCTAAAGGTATTAGTGAAAAAGCCAAGCTAACAGTAAATTTTATGAACTTGAAAATGCAAGAATATGATGAACTTAAAAAGGATTTAGAAAAAGATGTGGATAGTAGCCAAAATTAAATCTAAAGAGTTATCTATATTTAAAAGAGAGTTAGGCCTTAAATTTGATGATAAAGTAAAATATTATTTTCCAAAAATCTTTACAAGAAACAAAACTAAAAATAATTCAGTAAACCTTTTAGGTAATTATGTTTTTTGTTTTCATGAAAATTTTAAGGATATGAAAAATTTAATAACAGCAAGATATACGAGAGGTTTAGATTATTTTCTGGAGAGCTGTACAAATTCTCAAATAGAAATAAAAAAATTTATTAATTTTTGCAAAGAAAATGAAAATCCTGATGGATTTATAAATCAAGAATTTTTCAATAAAATTATTTTAAACAAAGGTAAATTTGTTAATAGCCCTTTAGCTAATTTAGTTTTTGAAATAATTGGTAAAGAAAAAAAATATTTGAATATTTTAATTGGTAAGAGAGAAATTAAAATTTCAAAAAAATCAAATATCTTTTATTTACCAGCTTAATAATAAAAAAAATTATCAAATTTAGTTTTTGGTAAAGTGCGGAGCGTGCCCGCAATACAGCAAAATGATATATTTAAAAAAAACTTGGCGTATATTAAATACTGAATACAAAAAAAAAGTATTTTTTTTGGTACTACTAATTTTTTGTACGGTTGTGCTTGAAGTGCTTGGAATAGGATTAATTATACCATTAGTTATTTTTTTTCTAGAAGATGATATTTCCTCAAAATATCCATTTTTAATTTCTATAGTTAGTATATTTTTTAATAACCCTCAAAAAGCAGATTTAATAACATTTAGCTTAATTTCAATTTTAATAATATATTTTATAAAAAATTTATTATTATCAATAATTGCATTTTTCGAAACAAGATTTTCCTTTGGCGTACATGCCGATGTGCAAAAAAGACTTTTTGAATATTACATAAATCAAGACCTATCTTTTCATAGCAAAAAAAATACAGCTAATTTAATCAATAATACCACAAAAGAAATTTCTGTATTATTTCACTTAATAATGCACTCCGTAACCCTTTTTTCTGAAATATTTATTTTTTTTGGAATTTCAATGCTATTAGCAATTTATCAACCATTAGCCTTCTTTTCTATAGGAATAATATCAGCCATTGTAGTTTTAGTTTTTCATATTCTTACAAAAAAAAAATTAATTTCTTTAGGTGAAAAAAGACAGAGAGAAGATGAATTGATCATACAAAAAATTCAACAAGGGCTAGGGGGTATCAGAGAGCTCAAGATATATAATAGAGAATTAGATTTTAGAGATTTATTTTTTGAAAGCAGCAATAACATCTTCAATATTCAGTGGAAAAGCCAGTTTATTCAAAAATTACCAAAACCAATCCTAGAATACTCAACTGTTTTTGCAATGATAGTTGTCGTATTTATATTTATAAAACTTGGCTATTCATCAAGCTATATCGTTACTGTTTTAGCGCTATTTGGTGTTGCAGCTGTGCGAGTTTTACCAAGTTTAGTTAGAATTTTTAATTCATCCCAAGCTATACAATTTGGTATTCCTGCGCTGAACATTATTTACTCTGAATTAAGCAATGTTAAGAATAAAAAAATTATAAAAAAAACCAATTTAACCAAAGCTCTTAAATTTGATAGTCACATTAAAGTAGAAAATATTACTTTTAAATACCCTGGTTCTAATAACTCAATCTTCGAAGGTATAAATTTAGAAATTCCAAAAGGAAAACTTATTGGAATTCAGGGTGCAAGCGGATCTGGAAAAAGTACTTTAATTGACATCATTTTAGGTTTAATTCAGCCAACTGAGGGCAAAGTTTTAGTTGATGGCTTTGAGGTAGCCAAAGATATCTTAAGCTGGCAAAAAAATTTAAGTTATGTGCCACAGAATGTTTTTTTGACAGACGATTCATTAAAAAGAAATATAGCTTTCGGTCTCAAAGAAACTGAAATATCCACTAAAAAAATTTACGATGCAATTAAAGCTGCAGAATTAGACAAGTTTGTTAATTCTCTGCCAAAAAAATTGGATACAGTTGTTGGGGAGAGAGGTGCAAGAATTTCAGGCGGACAAAGGCAGAGAATTGGACTTGCCAGAGCCTTATATCACGAACCAGAATTATTAGTTTTAGACGAAACAACGAGTTCCTTAGAAAAAGAGACTGAAGAAAAAATAATGAAAACTGTTTCTAGAATTCAAAATAACAAGACAATAATAATAGTTTCACATGATAAAGAGCTGCTTAGCAATTGTGAGATTATCTATTTAATAAATGAAAAAAAAATAAAAAAAATTAATTAATGAAAAATTTACTTATTGTTCTAGCAGGTGAACCTCTTACACCTTATTATTTTAAAAAATTTTCTACTTTAAGAAAAAAAAACAAAAAACTTAAAGTTAAATTTTGGTATATATTGCCAATAATCAGTAAAAAAATTGCTAATAAATATTATCCAGCAGGACAGCATACTATTTTAAAAAATAAAGATTTTATAAATATAGATAATTTTTCATTACTTAAAAAAGAATTAAAAAAACTACCTAAGTCTTTTTACTTTTTTAATAGCTCTCCAAAACTAATTTTTTCATTATTGATTGAAAAATTCATAAGTTTAAAAGGAGGTCAAAAAATTTCCATTCAACTTGGAGGAATACCTTTGGTTAATTCTTCATTTTTTCAGACGGTTAAATTTAGGCTATTAAACTTTAATTTTGTATCAATAATAAAAATTCTTCTTATTCCTTCTAATTTTTTAACTAATATCATAAAAAAATCTCTAGAAACTAAACCAAGTATTTTTTTTGTACCTAATAAATACTGGTATGAGTTAAGAAAAAAAAATAATAAAATTTCAAAAATAAAAAAAATTAATGATCACGAATATGAAGTATTTAAAAAATTGAGAAAATTGCCAAGAAAGAAAAATCAAATTATTTTTATTGATGAAATGAAAGACTCTCCTATGGATCACGACTGTTATTGGAATTACCCAAAGTCCTTAGAAATTAACAGTGAATATTATTGGGATAGAATTAATAGTTTTTTAGATATTGTTCATGAGCAAACTAGAATTAATCCAGTAATAGCAGCTGCTCATAGAAGAAAAAAAGACGACATACCAATAAATAAAAAATTTATTTTCAATAAAACTCCAGAATTAATTAAAGATGCAAAATTAGTTTTAAGCCACTCAAGTACAGCAATCCATTATGCAGTGTTATTTAAAAAACCAATAATCCTATTAAATATTAACGAATTTGAAAAAAAACAAACAAGTATATTGCATGTGAGAAAATTTCAGCAACTATTAGGATGTGCAGTAGTAAAGATAGAGGAAATTTTAGAAAAATTTGATAAATTTAAAGTTGAAAAATATTTAACGGTTAATCACAAAAAATATGAAAATTTTATTGATAATTTCCTAAGATTCAAAGATTCAAAAGAGTTTGGTGTTTGGGAAAAAATTTCACTTGAATTAAGTAAAAATAAAAATGATTAAACTATATATAATTGGTGCAGGACAGCTTGGTAAGCTTTTATACAAAGAGATAAAAAAGAATAGTAAATATAAAGTTTTAGGTTTCATAGATAAATATTCTAAAAAAGATAAATTTGATGGAATTCAAATCTATAAAAACGAAAATAATTTTTTAAAAAATAAAAAAAAAATTAATTTAGTTTTAGCAATAGGAGGCATCATTGAGAGAAAAAAAATAATTAAAAAATTTAAAAAAAAAAATTTTTCCTTTTCAAAAATAATTTTAAACAATTGCCATATTGAAAATATTAAAAACATAGGTAGCGGTAGTATAATCATGACACATACTAAGATATTAAATAATTCTAAAATTGGAAAATATTGCTTAATTGGCACTGATGTAAATATCTTACATGATGTTCAAATTGGAAATAACTGTGTTATTGGAGGAAGTAGCTGTATAGGTGCAAATACTAAAATTGAAAATAATGTTTTGGTTGGTGTTGGTTCAGTTTTTTCATCAAATAAAAAAACAGTGGGCGCTGGTACAATTGTATGTTCAGGCTCAGTCGTTCATAAAGATGTGAAAAAAAATTCTAAAGTAATAGGTAATCCATTTAAATATTTGCCAAAATAAATTGAATATATTCAAAAAAATTTTATCAAACAGCAAAAACAATAATAAAATATTGTTAAAAGACGAGGGGTATAGTTATGCTCAATTTTACATAGATACTCAAAAATATTACAATTTTTTTAAAGAAAATTTAAAAGAAGGAGATGTAATTGCAGTCGTCTTAAATTATTCAAAATCTTTTTTAAATATAATTTTTGCAGCAGAAAAAAATAAAAATGTTATTACATTCATAAATCCAAGCGCTCCTAAAAATGAAAAAAAATTTATTATAAAAAACTCAAAATGCAAAATTTTTATTACAAATAAAAAAAAAGATCTCAGAGTTAAGTTTAAAAAATTTGATAATCTATTTTTTTATTTTAATAATGATAAAAACAAGTTTTTAAAGAAGAATGATATTTTTATTGTCTACACATCCGGAACTACTAACAAGCCAAAAGGGGCAATCCTTACAAAAAATTCAGTTTCATCAAATATAAGGGCTATAAATTTTGATCTTAAATTAAAAAAAAATGACAGTTCTTTGATTTTTAGTCCGCCCCATTATGCTATGGCTTATTCACAAATTTTAACTTATATGTACAAACAATTAAGCTTTGTTTTTTTAAATTCAGGATTAAAGTTTCCAGATTTGATAATAAAAAATATATCAAAATATAATTTAAATATAATTAATTTAAGCATTTCGGGATTTAAAGTTTTATTTTACCGTACCTCTCAAAATAGAATTCTCAAAAATATAAGAATTGTTATGGCCGGGGGAATACCGATGACTTATGAAATGTTATTAAATTATAAAAAGAAATTTCCCAATGCAGAAATAGTAAATTTTTATGGATGTACAGAAAACTCACCTAGAATTACCCATCAACATATAAAGAATCCTCAAAAATTTAAAAAAACAATCAATCATAATGTTCCTGTTGGAAAAGCCCTAAAAGGGGTTTCGATTAAAATTGAAAACAAAAACAATGAATTTGGAAAAATATTCATATCCGGCACTTCATTAATGAGAGGCTATTTGTCAAAAAATAAAAATTTACTTACAAAAATTAAAAAAAAATGGTTTGAAACTGGTGATATTGGTTTTTTTGATCGCGATAAAAACTTAATTTTAATGGGAAGAGATGATGATACCTTCAGAGTGGGTCACGAAAAACTATGTCCAGAGGAAATTGAGCCTATAATAAAAAAAAAATTTAAATTACAAGAAGCTGTAATTGGAAAATCTAAAAATAACATTTTAAATTGGGAACCGGTTTTAGTTTTAAATAAGCGTGAGTTTTTAAAAAAAAAACATCTCATTTCTGAATTAAAAAAACATTTAAATGACTATCTAGATAATTACAAAATACCTAAAAAAATTATGTTTTTAAAGGAACTGCCTAAAACATTATATGGAAAAATAAATAGAAATAAAATAAATGATTTTATTGAAAAAAAAAATAAAAAAGAAAAAAATATCAAAATTTTAGAAAAAATTTTCTTTCGTATTAAAAAAAAAAAATTTAAAAAAAAAACATTAATTTATGAAATTTTAGACTCTTTGGAAATTTTAGAGTTTATTTCGGAAATAGAGAAAAAATTTAAATTTAAGTTTAAACAAGAAAAAATTAATGAAAAAAATTTCGAAACCTTAGATACAATAAATAATTTAATAGTTGATGAAAAAAAATAAAGTTTTAATAATTGCAGAAATAGGTCCTAATCATAATGGTTCTTTTCAAAAAGCAAAAAAAATGATTAAGGAAATTTCGAAAATAGGTGTTGATTTTGTTAAATTTCAATTGGGTGACCCAAAAAAAGTTTATAGTTCGGAGTCAATAATGGCTGATTACCAAAAAAAAAATGACAAAAAAATTAAGTCAATTGAAAAAATGAGCCAAAAAAATCAATTATCTTTATCAGAACATGTTAAACTCTATAAATATTGTAAGAAATTAAACCTTAAATATTCGTGTTCTGCATTTGATTTGAAAAGTTTAAAGGATTTAAATGAAAGAGTTAGCCTACCTTTTTTTAAAATCCCATCCGGTGAAATTAATTCACTAGATATTTTAGAATATATTTCAAAACAAAATAAAAAGATAATTTTATCAACTGGAATGTCTTCTTTGTTCGAAATAAAAAATGCTGTCAATATTTTAAATAGACATAAAAAAAAAGATATTACATTGTTACATTGTATTAGTGCCTATCCAGCAAAACATGAGATGGTTAACTTAAATTTTATGAACATCCTTGAAAAAAAATTTAATTGTAAAATTGGATTTTCCGACCACACATTAACCGAACTAAGTGCATTAGCAGCGGTGGCTAAAGGCGCAAGAGTTATTGAAAAACATATTACAACTTCTAAAAAACTAATTGGACCAGATCACAAAAGCTCATTTACAATTAAAGAGTTTAAATATTTAATTAAAAAGATTAGACAGCTTGAATTAATTTTAGGTGATGGCAAAAGGTTTTTTTCTAAAGAAGAACTTAATGTAAAAAAAGTTTCAAGAAAGAGTATAGTTGCAGCAAAAGAAATAAAAAAAGGCAAAAAAATTACAATATCAGATATTGTTTTCAAACGTCCTGGCACAGGAATTTCACCTTTAAAATTTAAAGAAATTATTGGAAAAAGAACCATGAAAACTCTTCATCCAAATACAATAATAAAAAAATTTTTTTTAAGATAGATTATGATTGAAAAAAAAATAATTACAGCTATTTCAAAAGTGGTTAAAAAAGGTTCTAAGAATTTACATGAACCTATATTTTTTGGAAGAGAGAAGCATTATTTAAATGATTGCATAAAAACCGGGTATGTTTCGTACATTGGAAAATATGTAAATATATTTGAAGATAAAATTAAAAAATATACAAAATCCAAATACGCAATTGCGCTAGTAAATGGAACTAGTGCGATTCACATTTTATTGAATTCAATGAATGTAACTGAAGAAGACGAAGTTTTATTACCCAGCTTAACATTTGTAGCAACTGCAAATGCTGTAAAATATTGTGGAGCTACGCCAAACTTTGTTGATATTGAAACAGAGAATCTTGGTGTTTGTCCTGAAAAATTAAAAAAATACTTAAAGAGAATTTTAATAAAAAAAGGAAAAAACTATATAAATAAATTATCAAAGAAAAAAATTAAAACAATTATAGTAGTTCATTTATTCGGAATACCCTGTCAGATTGAAAAAATTAAAAAAGTTTGCAAAAAATATAATATAAAAGTTATTGAAGATGCAGCTGAAGCGATGGGGTCTTTTTATAAAAATGCCCATTTAGGAAACTTTTCAGAGGCTGGTGTTATCAGTTTTAATGGCAACAAAACAATTACTTGTGGTGGTGGAGCAGTAGTAATTACATCTAAAAAAAAAATAGCTGATAAAATAAAACACTTAAGTACCACAGCTAAAATAAAACACCGGTGGGAATATATACATGATCAAATGGGATATAATTATAGAATGACTAATCTTAATGCAGCGGTAGGATGTGCTCAGTTAGAAAATATCCACCACATCTTAAAAGCGAAAAGAAAAAATTTTACAGATTATTATAAAGCTTTTGAAGGCATAAAAGAAATTGAACTATTGAAAGAACCTATAAAATCAAAATCAAATTACTGGCTTATAACTCTTAATCTTAAAAAAAATTATAAATTAAAAAACAGCATATTAAGAAAATTAAATAATCTAGGAATTAATGCTAGAGCAATATGGAAACCATTGCACACTTTAATTTATCTCAAAGACCATCCCAAAGACAATTTGCAAAATACAATAAAAGTCTACAGAAGAATGATTAACTTACCTAGTAGTGCAAATATAAACTTTAAATGAATAAAAAGATTTTAGCTTTATCAGTTGGAAGATCTGATTATGATAGATATTTCCCTATATTAGACTCATTAAATAATTCAAAAAAAGTAAAATTACATCTTTATTTAACAAAAGCTCATCAAGAGTTAAAATTTGGTAAAACAGAAAACTTTGTTAGCAAAAAATTTTCGATTATTAAAAAAAGATTTAAGAACAAAGATTTTAAAGACAACAATTCACTAAATTTTTTTCAGGATTTAAATTTTCTTACAAGAAAAATTAAAATAATAAAACCGAATTTAATAATTGTTTTAGGTGATAGATATGAAATGCTTTTAGGCCCATTGGTAGCTATACCAAAAAATATTCCAATTATACATATATTTGGTGGTGCAGTAACTGAAGGTGCAATTGATGAATTAGTAAGACATGCAATTACAAAAATGAGCCATTTCCATCTTGTAGTTTTAGATGATTATAAAAGACGATTGCTGCAAATGGGTGAAGAAAAGTGGAGAATTAAAACAATAGGATTACATGAATTAAATTTTAAAAAAAGGATAAAACCTTTCTCTAAAAAATTTTTGACAAATAAATTTAAATTTGATTTTTCTAAACCATATTGTTTATTAACTTTTCACCCAGTAACTTTAGAATTAGATAAATTAAAATTTCAATTTATCAATTTAGTGAAAGCTTTAAAAAAAATAAATATAAACATAGTTATCACGTATCCCAATGCAGACCCACAACATGAAAAAATTATATACTTATTCAAAAAGTATTGTTCTAGTAAAAAAAATTATTTAATAGTAAAGAATCTTGGTACAAAAAATTTTGTTAGTGTAATTAGAAATTGTCAATTTATGATTGGAAATTCATCATCGGGAATAGTTGAAGCAGGAACATTCAAAAAACCTGCAATAAATATAGGGTCAAGACAAAAAGGAAAATTTAAGCCTGTAAATGTTATAGATACAAATTATTCTACATCTTCTATTTTAAAATCAATTAAGAAAGCGAATACTTTAAAATTTAAAAATAAAATAAAGAATATGAAAAACCCTTATGAAAGTAGAGTAAGTGTTAAAAAGGTTTCAGATTTAATTATCAAACTTAAGGCAAATGATAAACTCTTAAGAAAAAAATTTGTAGATTTGTAATGATTAATTTTATATTGCTTACTTAATTTATAATTACCTAAATTTTATGCTTAAAAATTCAAAAAATATTTCATTATTTGGTTTACCCGAAGAGGTAAACTTTTGTAAAAATTGCGTGGAGTCAAATCAAAGAATGATGGGTTCTTCACAGTTAAATATTAAAAAAAATGAAAATAAAGAAGGTGTTGCTTTTGACGATGAAGGAATTTGTTTATCTTGCAGATATTTTGAAAAAAAAGAAACAGTTGATTGGAACGAAAGAGAAAAAGAATTGATCGATACCTTGAATAGATACAGAAAAAAAGATGGCTCTTACGATGTGCTGCTACCAGGTAGTGGGGGAAAAGATAGCCAATTTTTATCTTACATTTTAAAATATAAATATAAAATGAATCCTTTAACAATAACTTGGGCGCCAAACATGTATACAGATATAGGACAAACTAATTTTAATACTTGGATTTCTAATGGTTTTGATAATATTTTATATACACCTAATACTAAGGTTCATAAAAAACTTACTCAATTAGCTTTTAAAAATTTGTTACATCCATTTCAACCTTTTGTTATTGGCCAATATCATTTAGCTCCAAAAATTGCTCTACAATACGGAATAAAGTTAATAGTTATTGGAGACTCATATCAAGAGAGAGGTATTGGAGGAAATATTCATAAAGAAAAGAAAGCATCACCACAATTATATTCAGTAGAAGAAAAAAAAATTGAAGATATGTATTTTGGTGGAGTTCATATATCTGAATTGGAAAAATATGGAGTGAGCAGAAAAGATTTAAATCAATATATGCCCATAACGAAAGAGAAAGTTGAAGAAAGTGGCT
>MDTC01277287.1_pt1 | contig 12676 bp, 11 predicted proteins | sample 811181 | NCBI WGS metagenome assembly MDTC01 (sample SAMN05326644, study PRJNA326480) | marine metagenome | isolation source: seawater | place: Pacific Ocean: North | collected 2011 | reverse complement strand
GGTTCGTTGTTTGGATTTATCATTTGTAGTCAAATCTGGGCTTATAACTTCCCATGAATTACCTCTATCCTGAGATTTAAATATCACATTTCCCCCAATATATACTGTTTCTGAATCATGAGGAGAAATATGAATTGGGGAATCCCAGTTGAATCTATATTTATGCTTTTCAATTGCATCACCTGCTGATCCTACAATTTTTGGATAGGGGTGAATTGTCTGAACATTTCCATAGCGACTATCAACTAAAAAAGGAACTCCACCTTGAAGATTTGTATAAACCAAGTGCTCCTTTCCAGGAATTGGTTCAGCAAAATAACCATCTCCATAAGCAAGCCCTTTCCAATGACGTTTTAATATACCAGCTCCATACAACGAATTACTAGGTCCAACCCAAGTCCCATTATCTTGTAAACCTCCATAAACATTGTAGGGCTCTAAATTATCTATTTGAAGTTGATAAAATTGAGAAAGCTCAATGTTATTAATAATTTCCCAACTATCACCACCATCAAATGATCTTTGGAAACCACCATCACTTCCATTTAGAATATAATTTGAATTTTGAGGATCTATCCAAAGAGCCTGATGATCTCCATGAACTGTTTTAGCCACTTGATCCCAGTTTTGACCACTGTCTTTTGAACGACTTAGTCTACCAGAAATTGAAAAAAGAATATTCGAATTATTTGGGTCTACACGCACATCACTATAGTAGAAAGGTCTAAAATTGATATTAGGATCATCATTAACAAGCTCCCAGTTTTCACCTTTGTCCTCAGATTTAAATGCAGTTCCTCCACCCTCAAATTCAGTCATTAAATAAACTATATTAGGATCACTTTGAGCAATATGGATTCCAGGGCGGGCCATGTCTGTTTTAGGTAAACCTTTCATAATTTTTTCCCACGTGGAACCACCATCCATAGTTTTATAGATAGCAGTATTTTTTCCTCCGTCGTCAAAGCGCCAAGGCTTTCTTCTAAATGTCCACATTCCAGCATACATGATTCTTGGATTATCGTTTTCCATTGCGATATCAGAACAGCCTGTATTATCATCAATATAAAGAATTTTATTCCAGCTCTTTCCTCCGTCTGTAGTTTTAAAGACACCCCTTTCTTTGTTTGCTCCCCATTCTTTTCCTAAGGCACAAACACATGCGATGTCAGGATTATTAGGATCAACAACTATGCGTTTTATTCTCTCCGTTTTTTTAAGACCTAAATGCTTCCATGATTTTCCTGCATCGACAGATCTATAAACCCCCCATCCATACCCAACACTATTTCGAGGGTCACCTTCACCAGTTCCAACCCAAAGAACATTATTATCAGAAGGAGCAATAGTTAGTGCTCCAATCGAATAAGCTCTTTGGTTTTCGAAAATTGGTTCAAAACTCACTCCGCCATCAATGGTTTTATGAATCCCTCCATCAGCACCACTTACATAAAAAGTTGAAGGATCTCCAGGTATTCCATCTATATCGGTAACCCTTCCTCCCATATTAGCTGGGCCTATAGCCCTCCATGAATAATTCTGAAGCATTTCAGATTTCGATTCTCCGTTTTGAGCAATCACTTCAGTATTAAGGCCTGATAAGATAAGTATGCTTATCAAGCAAAAAGAGTATTTATTTAAATTTAACATAGTCCTTAATATTTAGTTTAAAATAATTTTAAAAGCCCCAATTTTTGAGCCTGTGATTTCTAGGGGCAGTTTTTTTCAATCTGTCTTTTATTTTGTCAAGATACATGGTATTATATCTAAGGCGTGAAATATAGTTTGGATTTTCTTGATCACCATTCCAGCAATGCTCAGCATTGTTCCCATAATCAACTTCTCCACTATAATATGGATCTTGGGTATTTTCTAAAAATTCTTCAGTAAGAACAACAGCATTATTTAAATAATAATTATCCATATCCCCACAGTAGATATTTATTTTTCCTTCAAGATCCTTACCTATTTTATTCCAATCTCGTTCCATTATATATCTAAGATCGTAATTTTCTCTCCAATAGTTGGCAACATCATGGTCAATTTTACCTGTAAGTTTGTCCCATATAGGCTTTGGATATCCGTCATCTCCAACAGGTGAATAAACAGCTTGCCAAATGTCCCACTGGTCACCTGACCTTCCTTTATCACCCAATACATATTCTCTTCGGTTCATATTTATCAATTGTGCCTTAATATGCCCTTTACCATCCCTCATTCCAGGGCGAAGTGTTTTTCTAAAGTTTCCAATTTTGTAGTAGGCATTTTCATCTTTATAAATATCAACAACTGTATAAGCCCTAAAATCAATAGGATCAGGGCAGGCAGCAAAACATCCATTATACTGATCAGGATAAAATACTTGAACAGCTAAAGCTTCCCAGCCACCAGTTGATCCACCATATAAAAAACGTCCCCAGCCCTCTCCAACACCATTGAACATTTTTTCAATTTCAGGAATAAGCTCGAAAGTGATTGCATCTCCATAAGGGCCAAGATTTTTAGAATTTACTGCATAGGAATCGTCATAGTAGGGGTTTTGATGTTGAATTTCTATAACTAGAAATCTTGGAAAATCTTTCGACACCCAGTTTTTATAAAAATCATAAGCTTCTTTTTCTTGAATGTATTTATAACCAGTAATACCAAATCTACTAGTGAATATACCATCCTCTTTTGGTGCAGTAGGAGGAGAGGTTCTGAATCCGCCAATTGTTTTTGGGAAATGTCCATGAAATATCATTAATGGATATTGGGTTTTAGTTTCTTTATTAAAGCCTTCAGGGATCAATACATTAGCTTGAAGATACATCGGTCGTCCCCAGAATTCCGAAAGCATTTTGCTTTTGATCTTAACGTGTTTTACGTATTCAGAATCTTCAACAGGTTTTATGGGTGGAATTTCTTCTGTTATTTCGATCCTTATAGGACTTTTTGAGTTTTTATTAAACTCAAATTTAATTGGCTTACTGTATATGTTTTTTGGACTTATATTCCACTTTTGACCCTCTCCTTGATCCATAGGAAGTTGAACTGTATTTCCGTTTGATAAATTAAATGTATCGTATTTATGAAGTAAGGCTTGAACAAAGTAGGTTCCTGATTCAAGTTCATTTAAGCTTTCAATTGGGTAGGCTAGGGTGGAAGAAGTAAAAAATTGTTTTTGGTCTGATGTCCATTGATTAACATTTTTTCCAACAAGTATTCCTGTTTCATCAGAATCATTAATCTGAAAACGAGGCTCTTTGAGCGAATCTTTAGTAATAATTAACAAAAGACGGCCATCATAACCATCCAATCCCAATGAAGAATTGTAGGTAATTTCAAAGATTGGTGTCTCCTTAGTCGTGCACCCAATTAAAATGCTAGCGGTAAATAATAAAACAAGGGAGGATTCAAAAACATTTTTTATCTTATTCATAATTAGATGTTTGAATTTACAATTTAGTTAAATTAAATCATTTTGTGATTAAAATGCACATTATGAAAATAATTTACCTTTAAGAGAATTAAGAATTTATTACATTGTAGATAATAAATATTTGAAAAAATGAAACAATTAATATTCCTTACCCTAATTACTTTATTGAATCTAAACCTATCATACGCACAAGAAAAATTTAATGGTCTTGCTGAAGGTCCATACAAGAAATTAATTATCCGTGAAGCGATGGTCATTCCAGGACATGGAGGGCCCCCGGTAGGGCCATATGATATTGTTATTCAAGGAAACAAAATCACTGATATGATTCCTTTTGATCCTGTAACTTCAAAATCTCGAGGGGATATCGAAAGGGAAACTGGAGATAGAGTAATTGATGCGAAAGGTAAGTATGTAATGCCAGGTATGATTGATCTGCATATGCATCTAAGAACAGACCCCATGCCACTAAAATATATTTATTATTTAAAATTAGCTCATGGAGTAACCACAATGGTTCCAGGCTCTGACCGAGGATTAAAATCAGGAATGGAAGAATCTAAACTCAGCAAAAAAAATAAGATTTTAGCTCCTAAACTTTTTCCAATATGGTCATATGGAGCGATGACAAATTTTGATAAAATTGCTTTAGATGATCCAAGAAATGCTCCTGAAGTTGTTAAACAAATGTTTTCGAAAGGGGCACATGTTGTTAATGCTGGAAATTTAGGCTGGAGTCAAGATCTATTAGAGGCAGTATGCAGAGAGGTTAAAGCTAACGGAGGCATTACTACCTATCATATCCCTCCAAGCACTACCGCCGTAACTCAAGCAGTAGATGCCGCGCGTTTAGGAGTAACCATGATCGAACATCATTATGCTTACGCAGAATCTGCTTTAGACTGCCAAGTTCAAAATTTTAAACCAACTTATAATTATAATGATGAAAATGAAAGATTCCGTCAAGCTGGGAAAGTTTGGACACAAACAAATAAAGATCGACTTCTAACAGAGGTTGTTGATTCATTAATCCATTATGGAGTTACTATGCTTCCTACTCGAGTAGTTTATGAGGCAAATAGAGATATAATAAGAGCTCAAAGTTTACCATGGCATAAAAAATACACCCATCAATTATTGATAGAGCGAAATGGTCCTGATCCAAATTATCACGGGGCTTATCATTACAACTGGACAAGTGATGATGAATACTATTGGTCAAAAGCTTTTAACCTATGGGGAGATTTAATTTTCGAATTCAACAAAAAAGGAGGACGTGTTGCTTATGGTACTGATGACAGCTTTATTTTTGCAACTCCTGGTTTTTCAAATATTAGAGAATTGCAACTTTTAAGAGAAACAGGAATGCATACTCTTGAAGTTCTTAAATCAGCAACATTAAATTCAGCTATAACTTTAAGGCAAGAAAAATTAGGTCTTGTTCGGCCTGGTTATATCGCTGACTTGTTGATCATAAACGAAAGTCCACTTTATAATTTGAGAAATATGTATAGTTTTGGGGCATTGACAACTGAAAATTCAGGAGAAATGGTTAGAAAAGGAGGTATTGTCCATACAATTAAAGATGGAATTGTGATAGAAAATAGTAAACTTATGGACGAGGTTGAGAAAATGGTTAAAGAGTCTAAAGCAAATGTTAAGCCCACTGCTATGGAAGTTCCATTTACAATGGATTAATTAAAAAAATGAAAAAGTTATTTTTCATAATCTTTCTTTTACTACCACTAATTAATTTTTCCCAAGGTTATGTTCGAAATATGCTTGGGGACAGCGTAAATAAAAGCACTAAATTAAAATCAGACCGTTTTAGATCAATGTGGGATGGTAAAATTAAAGGTGAAAAATATGATAGTCCTGATTTTAGTTTAGGTAAAGTAAATGGAGATGAATTATTTCTTCGATACAATCTCTATAACGATGAGTTTGAGTTAAAAAAAACAATTAATGGGAGTATGCAATTTGTTGAAAGAACTCTTTCCAAGGTAGTTGTTTATAAGATGAACAAACACTTTTTTTTACCCTATTACTATAGGGGGGGGAAAAACTTTAACGTTGGATACCTTTCTTTACTAAAAGATCTGGATTCTATAAGGTTTTATAGAAAAGATGAAGTTAAATTTCAGCCAGCAACTTTTTCACCTACTACAATCGAGATAGGTTTTCCACCAAGATTCATTAAAAGAAAACTATTTTTTATCCAAAAAGAAGAGGCTACCCCAATCCAAATTGGTAAGCGAAAATTGATAAAGCTATTAGAATCTTTATCTTTAGATCTTCAGCTTAAATGAGTAAAGATTAATTATAAATCACCAAATTATATGGAATTTAACAGTTCTAAAAAACTAATCAAATCAATTCCTCTATTTATAATTAGATCCCAATGACACACGAAATTAAAAATCTTGTAGGAATTATCTGGAAAGCTCAGCAGCAAGGTATAAAATCAGTTTTAGCTACTGTTGTTGATTTAGAGGGCTCTTCTTATCGAAGACCTGGGGTTCGTATGTTGATCCAAGAGAATGGCCAAACACATGGGGTAATAAGTGGTGGTTGTGTAGAAAAGGAAGTAGAACGTCAAGCACAATTTGTTTTAAAAATGGATATCCCCAAAATGATGACCTACGATGGTCGTTTTCGATTGGGATGCGAAGGGATTATTTATATACTCATTGAACCAGTCAAGATAACTCAGGATATGAAATCCCAATTTGATATAGTATTCAATAAACGTTATGCTTTTAAAAGTGAATCTTTTTATACTATTGAAGAAGGAACAAATAAAGACTTTGGTACACAATTTTATCTATCTGGAAAAAGATATACATTGAAAGATGACTTTGCTGTTTCAAATCAATTAAAATGTTTTGAACAAAACTTCAGACCTTTATTTCAACTATACTTATTTGGAGCAGAACACGATACTGTTAGTTTATGCAGAGCTGCTGCTGATATAGGTTGGCAGGTTACAGTTGTTGCTTCAGCAGATGAAGAGAAAACCAAAGTTTTTTTTGGAGGAGTGAATGAATTTATTACTCCTACATTTGACACTCTAGATACAAGTCTAATAGATGATCAAACTGCTGTAATGCTAATGACTCACAGTTTCAATAAAGACGTACAATACCTTTTAGCTTTAGCCAAAACTCATCCTGCATATTTTGGTATTTTAGGACCTAAACAGAGAAGAGAACGTATATTGGAAAAAGCTTTGGATTTCAACCCTGAATTATCTATCGATTTTTTGGAGCGACTCCACGGTCCCGCAGGAATAAATATAGGTGCTGAAAGTGCTCAAGAAATAGCAGTGTCTATCTTGGCTGAAATTTTGAGTGTTATACGAAATCAAAACCCAGTCCAGTTAAAAGAAAAAAAAGGAAATATTCATGACTAATATTCCTCATATTTTATTGGCAGCAGGAAATTCAAAGCGAATGGGACAACCTAAACAGCTTCTAAGGTGGTCAAATAAAAGCCTTATTCAATTTCAAGTAGAAACGATTTTACCAACAACAGAAAAACTTTATGTAATTCTTGGTGCTTATGCTGATCTTATTCAACCCTTTTTGAAAAACTATGAAGTAGAACTCATTCAATTTGATCAATGGGAAAAAGGGATGGGTAATTCTTTAGCTTATGGGATTCAACAAATTCTTTACTCAAACCCAACAATTGAGGGAATTCTTGTTTCACTAATTGATCAGCCTCTAGTTGTTACCTCTCATTATTTAAATATGAGAGCTACCTTTAAAAAAGGGAACAATCAAATCATCGCTTCAGAGTCCGGCTTCGGTTGGTCTGGTGTTCCTGCGTTATTTGATTCGCATTATTTTGATGAATTGCAAAAGTTAAGTGGAGAAGAGGGTGCAAAACTAATCTTGAAAAAAAATGAAGCTTATTCAATTTTAATTAACGCAGGAAATACATTGATTGATATGGACACTCCAGAAGTCTATCGAAAGCTACTTAAAAAATTTAGCCCCCAATCGTAATCATACTTCGGTTTTGTAGATGTTGCTTGGGATCTTCAAAACTTTCAGGACTTTCCATGCCTGAACGAATTGCAAATTTTTTATTCATGTTTCGGCGGATTATGGGTTCCAAATCTTCATTATTTCTCAATGCTGTGAGTAAATCATTTTCTTTTTGAGAAAACAAACAATTTTTTAATTTACCATTGGCGGTAAGTCGAACCCGGTTGCATTGATCGCAAAAGGGATTAGTTACGGTGCTAATTATGGCAAACGTTCCTTTATGTCCTTGAATAGTATAATTTTTTGAGGTATCGTTTGGAGCGTCTTGAAGCCGAATAATTTGATCAGTAGAATAGACACTCTGAACTTTTTCCATGATTTCTTGATAAGAGACTGTTTTTTCACGTTTCCACTGGTTACCATCAAAAGGCATAAATTCGATAAAACGAAAAGCAACAGGCTGGTCTTTGGTGAAAGCTATAAAGTCAAGAATTTCATCCTCGTTTACTCCTCGCATTAGGACTGCATTTATTTTGACAATAAACCCTTCTTCAATTAGTCTTAAGATATTTTTGTATACACGATTAAAATAATTTCTAAAGGTGATGTCATGAAATCGTTCAGCATTAAGGGTATCCAAACTGATGTTGACGGTTTTAACTCTAGCTTTTTTCAATTGCTTTAAATGACGGTCAATAGAAACAGCGTTACTTGTTAGTGAGAGCTCTACTTTCAAAGTGGAAAGCAACTCAAGAATTCTAGGAAAATCCTTTCTTACCAGAGGCTCCCCCCCTGTAAGACGAATTTTAGTCACCCCAAATTCGACAAAGGTTTTAGCGATGCTAAAAAGTTCATCAGAATTCATTAAATGATCTGCTGGGCTTAATTTAACGCCATCTAAAGGCATGCAATACGAACATCTTAAGTTACACCTTTCGGTAAGTGAAATTCTTAAGTAGTTGTGATGCCTATCAAACGAATCTGTTAAAGGAGAGCTTTGTTTATCCATTGTTAGTGTTGCATACCTTTTATGATGTCAAAAAAATGCAATGCTTCAGGGAAAACAGCATTTAAAGATTCCACTGCTCCTTTGGTTGATCCAGGTAATGACATTACTAAACTATTTCTAGCCATACCTACAACACTTCTTGATAATGCTGCATATGACGTTCGGTCTTGACCGTATTTTCGAATAGCTTCCTCCATACCAGGAATCCGTTTATCTAATAAGGGTATAATTGCCTCTGGAGTTTGATCTCTCGGTGAAAGTCCCGTTCCACCTACAAAAATAATGAGTGATATTTTCGCCTCAATTTGTTTTTTGAGTTGAGCTTGAATTTCATCTATTTCATCTGGGATAACAGAATTATTTACAACTTTAACATCCCAATTCTCTAAATTTTTTATTACCTCCTTTCCAGCGCGATCTTTTTTTTCTCCTTTTGAAACTGTGTCTGAACATACGGTCACTGAACCACTTATGGAAGCTATTAATTTGTATCGGTTACTTTTCCCTCCTTTTTTTGAAACCAGCCTTATCGCACAAATTTCAACACCTTTGTCAATAGGTTTCAGCATGTCATACATATTTAAAGCAACAATACTGGCTCCGTGCATGGCTTCAACCTCAACACCTGTTTTGTAAATGGTTTTAAGGGTACAAAAAATTTTTATTTCTAATCCTTTAATTTCAAATTCAAACCCTGCGAATTCAATGGGTAAAGGATGGCAGTCAGGCAATAATTCAGGTGTTTTTTTTACCCCTAATAATCCTGCTGCGCGGCTCATTTCAAAAACATCCCCTTTGGGGACAGTTTTATTTTGAATTGATTTAATAGTAGCTTCTTTGCTAACGATAAGTATGGCTTCAGCTCTTGCTTCTCGAAGAGTATTTTTTTTATCTGTAATATCAATCATAACTATTGATTAACTTTCCATTGATGCGATTTGTCTTCAAAAAGCTCTTTCCCAAAAATGGGAAGTTTTTCTTTAATTTCATTAACAATTTCACTCAAACTTTCAAATACAGGAGGCCGATGTGCACTTGAAACAAATACAAAAAAGGAAATTTCACCAGCGTTTACTCGACCAAGACTATGGTATATATGCATGCAGCTAAGATCATATTTTGAAAACGCAGCCTCGCGAATTTCATGGCAAAGCTGATTGGCAATTTCTGTCTGAGCGGAATAGTCAATTGCATTGACTGTTTTTCCATTAATTTCATCAGCTCTTACCTGACCTAAAAAAATATTGTGAGCACCAATCTTAGTTTTGGATTGATGATTTCCAATAGATTCTGCAATTTTGTTAGGAGAAATTGCACCTTCAACAAATATATTTTTAATTTTATATTCCATTTAGTTTTTTTGTTTTTTGCACCCATTTATTGAGTTGAGCCGCACCCTCTTTGAGGCTAAAACAGTTTCCAACTCCTTTATTTTTCATTTTTTTGACAAAGGCTTTACTTCTAATCCCTGTTTGGCAAAAAGCAATTATTTTTTGCTCACTATCTAGAAGCAAATCTTTAGAAACAGAATGCCTCATGGGGTTTAAATCACTTACACTTGGCAATTCATCTTTTTCCCGAACATCAATCCACTTTATTTTTTCCTCTGGTGAAATCTGAGATAAAGATACTTCAAAATCAATAAAGCAGTCTTGATTCTCAATTGGAATTACTTTTCCTTGTTTTTTAATTTGATCAATTTCTTTTTGATTTTTTTCAAAATCTAAAAGGGTATTTTCATGACTTAATAGATTTACACAAAGCAATTTACCACTAAGGATTTCGCCTAATCCTAAAATAACTTTTATGGCTTCAGTGGCTTGATACACTCCAATGATTCCCGGCACAACTCCTAGCACTCCGACTTCACTGCAGTTCGGAATTTCTCCAACTTGAGGTGGAGAAGGGAATAGGCAACGGTAGCTAGGACCGTTGAGGTAATTGAAAACAGAAACTTGTCCCTCAAATTTATATAAAGCTCCGTAGATCATAACTTTATTATGTAAAATACACAGATCACTTATTAAATAGCGTGTGTAAAAGTTATCTGTTCCGTCAATTACAATATCAAAATCGGATATATATTGCTTAGCATTTTCATGAGTTAAAGCAAAAGGGAATGTAAGTAGTTTCACATCAGGATTTAATTTGTGCAAATATTTCTGAGCACTCAAGACTTTATTTTTCCCCAGATCATTTTCATTGAAAAGAATTTGACGTTGAAGATTGGAAATACTAACATGGTCGGGATCCATTATTCCTAGGGTGCCAATACCTGCAGCAGTCAAATATTGAAGGGCTGGGCAGCCCAAACCCCCAACGCCGATAACAAGGACTTTAGCCTTTTTTATTTTTCCCTGACCGGCTAGACCTACCTCACTGATCTGAATATGTCTTTGATAACGTGTTTCCATATTCATCCACCAGAAAAAGGGGGTAATAAATCGATCAGATTTCCGCTTAATGGACTTGAATCTGAATCGATCTTGTTGTCTTGAGCTATTTTAAAATTCACATTATTGAGTTGTGGATATTGTTTTACTAAAAAAATTCTCAAGTTTCCAAGATTCTCAAATGTTTCAGTTAAAACTTCTTCTTTTTTCCCAGTTGCTTCTTGCAATTGTCCGAAATAACGTAGCTTTGTTTTCATATTAAAACAATATAAGCTTAATTCCAGCTGAAGCCAATACCAAGGCGAGAAAATATTCTAACCGCCTGTTATTCCATTTTTGACTTCCATAGTAACTTCCCAAAAACCCTCCTGCGAATACCAAGCTGACTAAAACAATAGAATTGGTATTAAGATTAATACCAGTTACGAGTTGTCCCAAAAGTCCAGAGGCAGAATTCACCCAAATAAATAATGCTGATACAGCTGCTGCTTCTTTCATATTGCCCCAATGAAATAATAAAATAACTGGGGTAAGAATAATACCGCCCCCTATACCAATTAAACCTGAAAAAAATCCAATAATGACACCTATCAACAAAGCAAGTAGGGTGGGTATTTTTTTAGTTTGAAGATCACTAGTTTCTCTTTTAAAGAGCATTCTTGTTATGGCAAAAAATAAAATCAACCCCAAAAATTTATTATATAACCAAGAGTCTAAGGACCAGAGTCCTCCAATAAATGCTGCAGGCACAGAACCCAAGGCAAAACATAAAAAAAGGCGTTTGTTAAAATATCCTGCTTTAAAGTATTGGTAGAAAGCAATTCCAGCAACAAATAAATTGAGTAATAGTGCCGTTTGTTTCATCATAATGCTAGGAAATGAAAAGATAGCCATTAAACCCAAATACCCACTAGCACCTCCATGTCCAACAGTAGAGTACAAAAACGCAACAATAGGTATAAGTAAATAAAATAAATAGGTTTCGCTAATCACAATTATTTCTTCATGTTAAAATGGTGTTCGGTAGAAGTAATGTTTCAACCAAAGAACCTTTTTTTAAAAAAACACCCTGCTCAGGAATATAAACCAGTGCATTGGCCTTTGCAAAACTGACCAACATAGAGGAATGCTGTCCATCCAAAATACTGACAGTTTTGTTTTGAATAGTTGCTTTTAAAAAGAGTGCTCGAGGTTCATCAGAACTAAAATCATGAGCAATAGGTATCGATACACGAATCAAGCCATCGCTTTTACTCCCTTTTAATCTGGTAAGTAGAGGAAGAACGTATACATAAAAACAACTTAGCGTAGAGGCAGGATTTCCAGGGAGAGCAAAAACAAAGCCTTGATCTTTCTTTCCAAAAAATAAAGGTTTTCCTGGACGCTGTCTGACTTTATAAAAAATCTTTTTGACTTCTAATTCTTCTAAGGCCTGTTTTACAAAATCATAATCACCTACGGAAATCCCCCCAGAAACTAAAACCACATCAGAATTAAAAAAAGCTTTTTCAAGAGCATTGATTGTCGCTTTTAAAGTGTCTTCAGCAAAAGAAACAAGTTGGGTTTCTATCTCTTGTTGTTGCAAAGCGGCTTGAAGTAAAATACTATTACTCTCATAAATTTTTCCTCTTGTGAGCGGTTCAGAAGAAGGGATAAGTTCATTACCAGTTATAATTATAGTTACTTTGGGTGATCGCACCACTTCCACCTCGCCAATTCCTAAGCTTTTTAAAAAAGCCAAACCAGAGGCTTGAAGGACTTGACCTTTTTCAAGTGGGAAGTCCCCTTTTTGAACTTGAGATCCTGTAAGACGTATATTTTGTCCTTTTTTGACAGGAGTTTTAATAGTAAGTAGATTCTG
>MDTC01217158.1_pt1 | contig 12676 bp, 10 predicted proteins | sample 811181 | NCBI WGS metagenome assembly MDTC01 (sample SAMN05326644, study PRJNA326480) | marine metagenome | isolation source: seawater | place: Pacific Ocean: North | collected 2011 | reverse complement strand
TGGGGCTGCACCGCGTCGATGGCGTCATCGCCGAAGATGACGCGCAGGGTCCGCTCATAGTCGTCCACCGACAGGCGGGCGAGGGGCGCGGGGGGCACCTCCACACCAGCGATCTCCGGCGTCTCCGGCGTCTCCGCGTCGGGGTCCTCCCCCTTGCAGCCGCTCGCCAGGAGGAGTGCGAGCACGGGCAGGGCACGAAGCATGACGACTCCTGTTCTCGTCACGTGATCGCAGGTTGTCGGCCGAACGTGGATTACATGCCCCTTCCGTTCCCCATGGCTGGCCGACAGGGAGTCTCGTTCCGGTACTGTGGGGTCAGGCGAAGGCCGCTGAATCTGGAGGTGTCCGTGCCTGATCCTCATGCCGCTCGACCGTGGCCCGTGCTCGTCGCTGCCGGAGTGATCTCCGTGCTCGCGTGTGGGGGCGTGCCCAGCGGTGCGAGCGCGGATGTGCCCGTACCCGCCGAACCCACCACGCCCACAGCGTCGCCTGCACAGGAGAGTGCCTTGCCCGCCCACTTCGACGGCATCCCCGGCTACTTCGCCCTCGCGACCGCTCGCCGGGACGACCGCAAGGACCCCTGGACGCCCGTGCACGAGGGGGCGCGGGTGGCGATCGTCGACGCTCGGGACGCCTGGTTCGACCTGACCGAGGGCACGCCCTTCGTCGGCGTCTCCCGCGAGGGCATCCTGGACCTGAAGTATTCCGAGCAGTCCGAGATCCCGTATGGCTGGGACGACGTGCCCACCGTCATGACCGGCTTCAAGGTGCCGAAGGACCTCGCCGAGCAGCCGGTCTGGGTGCTTCCCGCCGACCTCCCGGGGGCCCGGGACTCGAAGGCCTTCGCTCCGGTGGAGAAGGGGTCTGGAACCTGGCAGGTGGGGCCGTTCACCGTGGTCGTGACCCTGTCTGGTCAGGGGGGCGAGGCCACCGTGACGACCGCCGCCGGCGGCAGCGTCGTGCACGCATGGACCACGCCGACGTCCGCGGACATCGAGCCGACGACCGCCAGCCTGGACGATCCGTTCGCGCTGGGCGTTCCGAGGCCGCTCGGCGCGTTCCGCCTGCCCGACGACACCGTGGTGCTGCTCCTGCGCGCGATCATCCCGTCAGGCGTGCGCGTGGACGCCGTCGGCGGCAAGCCCGGCGCCATCGCCCAGGTGGGCCGCCGGGATCTGATCCTCGGCAGCCCGTGAGTCCCGCGCCGTGAACGCCCAGAACGGGCCTCAGCGGCCGGTCTTGGACCAGTGCACGTAGTCGCCGGGCCCGTACCAGATCACGCCCAGCTCCTTGCCGATGTGGTCGACCTTGTCCTCTTCGAGGGTGCCGTTGCCCTTCGGGCCGGCCTGGTACGCCTTGCCGTCCACGGTGAGGTTGGCGGGCACGTTGGTGATCTTCATGTCGACCGCGTCGCCGCCCATGTGGTTGGAGGTCAGTGAGGCGGAGCGGACCAGCCCGAACCGGTTGACCAGCGCCTGGGCCGCCGCGCGCGAGGCCTGCGCGTTGCCGTGGTTCCACTCGATGTCGATGCCCTTGCTGCGGCAGTACTCGTTGGCGACGGCGGTCGACTTGGTGCCCTTGGCGACGTGCCAGGCGAAGTGCATGAGGATGGCGCGCTTCTCGTGGCGCAGCCCGGCTGTGATCTGCACCGAGGCCCCGCTGTCGCGCAGGCCGTCGACGAAGGTCTTGGCCTTGGGGCCGAACTCCGGGGACAGGTCGTCGAAGTCGGTCGAGTTGGCCCAGCCGTTGGCGTTGGCGATGTCGTACCAGTCGCCTCCGGAGAGCGTTCCGTCGCCGACCGCCTGGTCCTCGTCTCCCGCGCCGATCTCCACCATGTAATCGGCGGAGACGTAGGCGGTGACGCCATCGTAGGAAAACTGGATCCACCCTTCGGTCCTGCCGGTGGCGGTGATCCGCGCACCGCCGTTCAGCTTGCCCACCTTGTTGTCGTTGGTGTCGCTGCTGGGCGTGCGCCGCACGTTCAGTGAGCTCGCGTTGACGCGGTAGCCGGTGCCGGCGTTGGAGGTGTCGACCGCGGGCGCGCCCTCGCTGACCTCGTCCGTCTCGGTGGCGGCGTCGTCCTTGACCGGGGCGTCGTCCTGCAGGTCCACGTCGTTGGCGCCACCCTCGACGGCGGCCCGCATGAAGGCGGCGCGGCGGTTGAACCGGTCGAGGGGCACGCTCGACCACTGGGTGCGATCCGCCATGAGGTCGGCCATGCCGGGCAGGTCGTTGGCGATGGCGAGCGGCTGCACGGTTGCGCGCGTCGTCGGCGTGTAGTCGCCGCGGTAGCGCAGATCGACCAGCAGATCGCGGATGGCCGGGTGCAGGGTCTCCCAGTCGATCTCGTAGTCCTCGCGCTCGCCGCCCTCGCGACCGCTCACGATGCGCGCATAGTTGCCGCTGATCCGCTCGACGTCCTGCGCCAGGGCGCCGTAGACGATGTCGAAGAGCAGCTCCTGCTGTTCGGGGGTGATCTCGGGCAGCTCTTGCTGGTGGCCGTTGAGCCAGGCCCGGGCGTCCTGCCCGGTGAGTCCGGCAGCCTCGGCGAAGGCGCCGGCGACGTCCTCGCTGATGCCCGCGGCCCCCATGTCGCGCAGGATGTCGTCTTCCGAGTGCTGACCAAGATCGTAGCCGCGCCCGATGGTCACGCCCGAGGCACCGCCGGGCCAGTGGGCGGTGCGGGTGTGGAAGCGGCCTCCCTCGGTACCTTCGGCGTCGAAGGTGAGCTGGCCGCGAGCGACCACGAACGGGTCGTTCGACGTGTCCGGCGTCTCCTGGGCCGGGTCCTCCTGCGGGGCCGAGCTCCGGTTGCCGCCGCCGCCGCTGGCATCCTGCTCGGCGTCCTTCGCCTCCTCGGTCGCGACGTCCTCGCCGACGCTGTCCCACCAGTCGGAGACCCAGTCGACCACGTCGGTGATCCCCTCCTTCACGTCCTCCACGAGGCGATCCCACATCGAGGGGTCCTCGCTGGTCTCGACCTGCTCCTGCTCGGCGGGGAGCTCTTCGGTGGGAGCGACCTCGACCGGGGCGTCCTCGGTGGGCGCTTCCTCGGTGGGCGCCACCTCGACCGGAGTCTCGTCCGCCTCGGGCTCCCAGGGCTCGTTCATCCGGCGGCCCGGGGGAGCGATGGAGAGGTAGAGCGCGTGGATGGCCTCGAACGCCTTTCCATCCCGCACGATGAGACCGATGGCGCTGGGTCGCGGGGCGCCGGTGATCTCGTAGCCTCCGTCGGAGCGCGCCCGGTAGGTGTAGCCACCGCCGTCGGAGAACGACCGGACCGGGCGGGGCCGGGGGCGCGGGGCTGACAAGAGCGCCTGGTTGGCCCCGTTGCTGCCGAACTCGGCCGGGCGGGCGACGGGGGACGGACTGGACAGTGGCGCGGCCTCAGAGGAGGACGCGCGAGTACTCTTTGCTTGCATATACAGCCTCATCGCATCGAGAAGAGATGCTTATGGGCTGTATCATTCAATGGATCTGACTCAGTACCCTGACAGGAACCTGTCACCGGTCCGACTGGCGAACGAACGGCTCGGACCAGTTCCGGATCTGTCCTGCCAGACGTCCAGCAGCGGAGAGCCGGTGCGGATGGTCTTCCTCGACCCCACCCGGGATCCAGCTGCGGCCGCCCCGAGGGGTCGCGAGGAGGGCGAGACCCCCCTACACTGCACGGCCAACACTCCGGAGACGCGTATGTCGGTCAAGGAACGAAGGAAGGCACTCGGCTGGTCCCGCAACGATCTGGCGGAGCGTGCCGGTCTGAACTCGGCGTTGGTCGCCCTGATCGAGCGGGATCAGTGGAGCGATGCGGACGGGCACACGCGCGTGCACCACGTGCTGACCGAGGCCGAGGGCGGCAACCTGGACGTTCGCCTCGATCCTCCCACGGGCGAGGACGGCGAGCGGATCGGCGGCCAGGGCGACGTCTGATCCTCGCGGCGCCGCGGGGCGACCCGCCAGCGGGCGAGAGGAGGACGGCTACGCGGCCCGCTTGTTCAGCGCGGCCACGGCCTGCATGGCCTGCAGCCTGGACTCGAGACGCATGAGTCACCTCCAGTCCGGAAGGTCGGACAGGCGCGCGCCGGGCTTGACACAGCGCGACGGGCTCGGCCCGTAGCCCACAGCCGCCGCGCCTCGCGGGCTGTAGGATTCCTCTTGATCACGCCCACGGCACAGTGCGGCGCTCACTCCATCCGAAAGGTCGCGTCCAGGGCCTGCAGGCCGATCCTGGCCTCGGCCGTGGGCTTGCCGGCGTCGTCGAGCGTGTCCTGCAGGATGAGCAGGTAGTCGCCCCCCGGTCCGCCGAAGTCGTACACCTCCTGGGTGAGGTGGGAGCCAGCCATGGTCACGTGCAGGAGGGTACCCTCCAGCCTCACGCCGTTCAGCGTTCGGCTGGTCGGCGTCGCCGTCATGTTGCCCCGACCGTAGATCTTGCCCATCTCGGAGACCATGCTCCGACCCATGGCCTCATGATCCAGGGTCTCGAGGTGAAAGACCGTGATCACCTGGGCGTTGCCCGTGAGCGTCCAGGTGCGGAAGTCCGGCGATTCTTCGAACTCGTAGCTGTAGGTCTGCGGGAACAGGAAGCGAACGCCCTTCGCATCGAGCTCTCGGTACGGGTCGACCCGAAGAACGACCGTCTTCGCCTCCGCGCCCTCGCCGATCGTCAGCGGCTCGTCCGGCCGGATGGTCTGTGCGGTCCCGTCGATCTCGAGGGTGTAGCGAGTCGGGGGCTCGTCGCTTCGCGCCTGGACTGCGGGGAGGCCGTCGGCGGACAGCGGTGCGCCCCTGGGGGTCGATCTGGCGGGCGGGGCAGGTGGGCGTGTGGGCGGGGCTCGCGGAGCTCGCGGTGCAGCCGAACGCGTCTGCTCCGTGACCTCCTGGAGGTCATGGAGGTCCGGCCCGCCGTCGCAGGCGGCGATGGAGAGGAGCAGGAACAGGGGAACGAGGCGCGTCATCGACCCTCCCGGGGCTGGCGAGAGGGTAGCCGCTACCAACCGGCACCCAAAACGCGATAGCTTACGTTATTCGACCACAATAGAGCGTGAACGCACTGTGCGCGCACGGTGCGGGCAGCGTCCTGTTCCGAACCCGGGCCCGCGACGGCCCCCCACCGGGGTCAACCTCCGCGACGAGGCTACTCCGCCGCCTCCTTCTCCCCCGCCACCTCGGCCGTGTACGGACCGTAGACCGACACGAAGGTGCCCCCGCTGTCCGAGGAGTGGACCGCCACCCAGCGCTCCCCGACCTGGCGGAGCACGACGCCCTCGGCCTGCCAGCCCGCGTCTGCCGCCGTGAGGGCCTGGTCCACCGCCGCCGGCCGCCCGGCGAGGTAGCCACCGAGGGCCTCGGACACGGCGGCCTTGTCGGCCTGGCCCTGGAGCATGGCCTTGGTGGAGACCACGGCCGCCTCGAGCTGGGCCTCCTGCTCGGGACCCTCCCCGCTGATCCAGGAGATCCCGAGCTTCTTGCTCGTGGGGTCGATGGCCAGGATGGACAGGCTGGGCACGACCTCGGCCATGGCTTCGTCATCCGCTCCCGTCGGCACGGGCATCGCCAGGCCGACATACGCCGCCGGCTCCGTCGGCAGGGTGCCCGCCGGCGCCCCGCGCCACTCCCGGAGCGTGGTGCACCAGCCCGCCTTGTCCTCCTTGCACACCTTGCGGCGCGCGCGGGCGACGGGATCCGCGAGGGGCTCGACGCGGGCTTCGCCGTTCGTGACCTTGCCGCGCAGGCCGAGCTCCATGTCGTCGACCGTCCAGCAGGCGGCGCTGCGGAGGAGGAAGACCTGCTGGCCCGACGATCGGGACTCCGGGAGGTCCTTCTTCGCGATCGAGTGGTAGAGCGGCACCTCGAAGGGTGCCGTGTCCTGGCGGCGATCGTCGATCTCGGGCGCCCGCTGACCGGAGCCGCCGATCTCGTAGTGGGACATCGCCACGTCGAGGGACATGAAGCACTGGTCCGGCACGGTGGGAACGACCCACTCGTCGAAGGCCTCGAGGGTGACGGTGGTCGGCGGGCCGCCATTGACGGAGACCGTGTGCTCGCCGGGATCGACGCCGCGGCTGGTGAAGGTGGTCAGCTCGAAGGCCTCGCCGCCGTCGATGGAGACCTGGATCGGCTCGCCCGGGGCGAACACCCAGATGCGGGTGCCCTCGCGCGTCTGGGCAGCGAAGTCGCAGCCGGTCAGGCTGACGGCGACGGTACCGAGGGCAACCGCAAGGAGCGGGATGGAGGAGGACATCGTGGCGCGCATGGGGTCTCCAGGGTGAGGCGCGCCGGGTAACCGAACGGTGTGCGCGCGTGAGCCAGGCCGGCCTGCACGAGGGCCAGGCCGACGGCGCGTCCGAGGGCACGGTCGGCGGCACCTCGCGAAGGCGACCAGGGCGAGGCCGAGGAGCATGGGGAGCAGCACGCCGGGAAGACGCGCCGTCGCCTCCACGCGCCCCGTGGCCGACGAGCAGAATGACCACGCCATCTCCGGCGAGCCCGGGCCCGAGCTCCACACCTCATACCGCCACGACAACGCCTTCCTCGGCCTCTGCTTCAGCGCCGTCGGAAGCTTCGGATTCTCCGAGCCGACCAACGGCCCACCCCGGCCTTCCGACTGGACGTGACCCTCGCAGCCCAGCGGACGGTGATGTAGGGCTGACGGCCCACGTCAACCTCCGACCAACCCCGTCACATCCTCGTTGCACCCCCACCCCGGTCGTGCGACCCTGCGCCGTCACGCCCACGACCCCGGATCCCGACCATGGCGCACGTCCCCGAGGCCCCGCGGCCCACGATCTTCGGCCATCCAACCGGCCTCTTCATGCTCTTCTTCGCCGAGATGTGGGAGCGCTTCAGCTACTACGGCATGCGCGCCCTGCTCGTGCTGTACATGCTCAAGGGCTTCCTCTCCTACGAGGACAAGGACGCCTACACGGTCTACGGCGCCTACACCGCGCTGGTCTACATGACGCCGTTCATCGGCGGCATGATCGCCGACCGGCTCCTCGGCGCGCGCCGCTCGGTCATCGTCGGCGGCCTGTTGATGGCGCTCGGCCACCTGATCATGGGCATCGAGTCCACCTGGCCGTTCTTCACCGCCCTCGCCCTGCTGATCGTCGGAAATGGCTTCTTCAAGCCCAACATCTCGACGATCGTCGGCAACATGTACCCGGACGGGGATCCGCGCCGGGACGGCGGCTTCACCCTGTTCTACATGGGCATCAACCTGGGTGCTGCGGCGGCCCCGCTGCTGTGCGGCTTCATCGGCGAGACCGCCGGCTGGCACTACGGCTTCGGCCTCGCCACCATCGGCATGCTCGTGGGCCTCGCCATCTTCGTGATGCCGTCCATCTGGGCCCGCTACCTGACCCTCGGCGGCGCCCTGGCCACGGCCCTGTCGATGGTGCTGATCCAGAACAACGTGCTGCTGCTCGCGGTCAACGGCTTCGTCGCCCTCGCGCTCGCCATCGCCGGCGTCATCGCGTTCCGGGCCATGGGCAAGGAGGGCATGCGCCCCGACGACGGCACCCCGCCCGACCCCGAGCTCCTGCGCAAGGGCATCATCGGCCCGCTCACCTGGGAGCACATCACCTACATCGGCATCGTCGTCGTGGTGCCGCTGCTCGCCGTGCTCGTGTGGGCCAACCTCAACATCGAGATCGTGCCCGAGGAGTTCACCAAGTCCCTGACCGAGAGCGGCAACACCTTCGCCGTGCTCGGCGGCACCCTGCTGCACGAGGTCGCCCGCCCGGCCGGCCTGCTGCTGCTCATCGTGGGCATCGTCGCCATCGGCTACCTCGTCTTCGAGGCCGTCCGCAGCCAGAAGGTCGAGCGTGAGCGCCTCTTCGTCGTGCTCATCCTCATGTTCTTCTCGATGCTCTTCTGGGCCTTCTTCGAGCAGGCGGGCTCCTCGGTCAACAACTTCACCGACCGCAACGTCGACCGGATCACCGAGGAGCGCGTCGTCACCGCCGACGAGATCGGCAGCGACATCGAGCTGCGGCTGTCCCAGGAGCAGCTCGGCTACGCGCAGGACGGCGTCGTCTTCACCATGGACCAGCTGGACGCCCTGAAGAACCTCAAGAAGAAGGAGGGCGAGGACGCGCCGCCGGAGAAGGGCTTCATGGAGATCGTCCAGGAGGCCTTCTCGACGCCGCCTCCGCTGGTGCGCCTGATCGCGGGCATGGAGGAGGAGAAGACGGACGATCCGCTCGTCACCACCTGGACCATCGACGAGAGCCACGTAGGCATGGGGATCAACGGCACCGAGGTGCCCGCGTCCACCTTCCAGGCGGCAAACCCCATCTTCATCCTGCTCTTTGGCCTGCCCTTCGCCTCGCTGTGGGTGTTCATGGGCAAGCGCGGGATCGAGCCCAACACCTCCATCAAGTTCGCCCTGGGCCTGCTCCAGCTGGGCCTCGGCTTCGGCGCCCTGTGGTACGGCGCCACCCTGGCCGCGACCGACCGCGGCATGGTCTGGATGGGCTGGCTGCTGCTCGGCTACCTCCTGCACACCACCGGCGAGCTGTGCCTCTCCCCGGTCGGCCTGTCGATGGTCACGAAGCTCTCGCCGAAGCGCCTCGTGAGCACGGTCATGGGCGGCTGGTTCCTTGCGACCGCCTTCTCCGCCTACCTGGCCGCGGTCATCGCCACCTTCACCAGCCCGCCCAAGAAGCCGGCCGAGGAGGGTGACGGCGCGGCCGATGCCGGAGCGAGCGACGACGGCGGCGGTCAGGCCACCGCGGGCGACGACGACGCCGGGGCCGACGTCGAGCCCCCACCCGCAGCCCCGGTCGACACGGACGAGGGCGCCGGGGCGGAGGTGGAGGTCGACACCACCGCGGACGGCGGCACTCCCATCGGCACGCTGGGGACGGACGACACGGACGCCACGCTGGACGGAGCCGTGGACCAGGACGCCGCGGACGCCCTGCTCGGAGGCGCCTCGGACGACACGGACACCGACGCCGTCGCCATGGCGAGCGACGACACCGACGCCGCCGCTACCGACCCGGGCGCGGCGGACACCGATGCGCCCATCGCCGCGACCGAGGTGGTCACCGACGCCAACGACCAGGCCGCGATCACCGCCGACGAGGCCGGGGACGTCGAGGAGACCACCGCCCACGAGGAGCAGAAGGAGCCCGTGCCACCCCCGTCCGAGACCGTCGGCGTCTACGGCGGCGTCTTCGGCAGCATCGCCATCGCCGCCATCGCGTCCGCCATCGTGCTGGCCGCCATCTCGCCGCTGCTCCAGAAGTGGATGCACAGCGACCTGATGGGCGCCGAGGAGTGATCTCCCTGGCCGCCCTGCTCCTCGCCTCGGCCACCCCGGCCGAGGCGCAGAGCTCGCGGACCCGCAGCTACCTGACGGTCGAGATCGGCCGGGTCGCCCGGGCGGAAGACCCCATGTTCTTGAGCGTCGGCGTGTCGACCCACATCGCCCCGTTCCGCGACTGGCGAGCCACCACGCCGCGGCTGCCCATCGACCCGGTGGGGGGGCTCGAGGTGCGCCTGGACATCTGGCCCACCGGCGGCGCGCAGCTCGTCGTCGAGCCTCTGGTCGGCCTGGCGGCGGGCGAGTGGAACCTGCCCTGCGGGAGCCTCGGCCCCAACGCCTACATGGTGCTGCACAGCGGCTTCGCCACCCGCTCCCGCGGCGGACCGGCCTGGACGTTCGGCACCTCGTTGACGGTCGCCCACGCCGTGGTCCACGGCCGCATCCGCGAGACCGGCGCCATCGGGCTGCGCAAGGAACCCACCCGCGAGGCGCGCAGCCCCGGCCCCATCGAGGACCCGACCACCGCGTTCGGCATCGGCGCGAACCTCCCGGCCGTCCTGGGCTGCTACGGCTGACGGGACCCCGACGCCGACCGCGTGCTAGCGTCGACCTCCTGAGGGGGGTGGCCTTGGCGCGCGCGTCGTCGTACCGGATCCTCTCCTGCCTCGGCCGAGGTGGCTTCGGCGAGGTCTACCTGGTGACCGTGCGGCGCGAGGGCGGTCTCGAGCGAAAGCGCGCCTTGAAGCTCCTCCGTTCCGACCTGGAGGACGTCGAGGACGCGGTCGCGCGCATGCGGGACGAGGGCCGGCTGCTGGCCATGCTCGACCACCCCGCCATCGTCGGCGTCGAGGACATCGTGCGCATCGACGGCCGGGTCGGCCTGCTCATGGAGTACGTCGAGGGCATCGACCTGCGCCGGATCCGCAAGGACAAGCTCTCGCTCCCGCCGACCGTGTCGCTCGAGATCCTCGCCACCGTCGCCGACGCGCTCGCGTCCGCCGTCGAGGTGCACAGCCCGACCACCGGCCGGCCGCTCCGCCTCGTGCACCGCGACATCAAGCCCGGCAACATCATGCTGTCGACGTACGGGCGGGTGAAGCTCCTCGACTTCGGGGTGGCCCGCTCCCGCGAGGTCGAGCGCGACACCCACACCCAGGCCGGCCAGATGCCGCTCACCCCCGGCTATGTCGCGCCCGAGGTCTTCACCCGCCAGGTCCAGGAGCCACCCGGCGACATCTACGCCCTCGGTGTGGTCGCCTTCGGCTGCTTCACCGGCGACAAGCTCTTCCGCGGCCTCACCTTCGTCGACCAGGCCACCCTGCTCATCGACTCCCGCCGCTACGACGCCTGGATCGGCGCCCGCCTGGACCGGATCTCCCACCGCGGCGTCCGCGAGCTCGTCCACGACATGCTCGCCTGGAGCTCCGCAGACCGCCCCGCCGCCCACCTGGTCCGCGAGCGCGCCGAGCAGCTGCAGTCCCAGCTCACCGGCCCCTCCATCTCCCGCTGGATCCGCAGGATCGACCTGCCTCCCGGGCCGACGTTCTCCGACCTGCCCCTGATCGGCCGCGAGGTCGAAGAAGACGAGGGCCCCGGCGAGCTCCAGCGCGCGGTCAGTCCCGGCTCTACCATTCCCCGCGCCCCACCCCCGGTGTCGACCCGACCCACGCCCCCCGGCCGCGCCGCCGCCCCATCCGGCGTGTCAGGCGCCCAGGCCGTCTACTACGAGCCCTCCGACCACGACGACCGCCCGCGCAGCCCCGTCCGCTACGGCGCCACCCTGACGCCGGTGACGACGTCCGCCGACGTCACCCGCACCAGCGAGCTCGGCGCCGTCGAGGCCAGCGACCCCATGCGCGCGGAACGCGTCGACGTCGACACCCTCGACACCGTGCAGGCTCGCCGCCCCGAACCGCCCCGACCCGATCGCCGCCGCCGCCCGGTCGGCGCCGTCATCGCCGGAGTCGTCGTGGGGGTCCTCATCCTGGGCGCCTTCTTCGCCGTCGCGATCGCGGGGGCGCTCGCCGTGCTGCTCCTGGTCTAACCAGGCTAGTCCTCGGCCTTCTTCCTGGCATCCCGCGCATCCAGCCGCGACTTCAGCTGGTCGCGCAGCGCGCCGCGCAGGGACTCCACCTTGTCGACCAGCGCTGGATCCCCCAGGGTCTCCCGGAGCTTCTGCGGGATCGCCGCCGGATCGTCGGTCCAGTCCGGGCCGCCCCCCGCCTTCACCCGCTCGGCCATCTCGGACAGCCAGGCCCGGCCCTCGGGGGTCGCCGCGGTCTCCTCGTCGAGCGCCTGCCGCAGCGCCATGCCCGCCGGCGCCAGCGCCTGGGTCACCGTCTGCTCGAGGCCGGACAGGTCCAGGGCCTTGGTCGACTCGAGGTTGCCCTTGACCGCCTCCTTCAGCCCCTCGCCGCCCTCGCGGACCGCCTGCTTGATGGCGTCCGCGTGCTTTCGCAGCTCGGCCAGCGACTCCTTCACCTGGCGCATCTCCCGCGCCGCCTGCGCCTTCGCCTGCTCGACCGGGATCTCGAACGGGGCGACCGCCGACTCCAGCACCGAGCGCTGCTCCCGCCGCAGGTTCTGCAGCTCGAACGGGCCGTCGGGCAGCTCGGTACCGGCAGGGATGTCGAAGAAGCGGTCCTTGCTGGCGTTCGCGTAGAGCACGGGTCCTCCAGACCTGTGCCCTCCTACCAGCCCGCGGTCGGTCCCGCCCCCTGGATGTCCGCCTCGGCCGCGCGCCCGGTCAGCCCGGTGATGCTGTTCCGCGGCCAGCCGCGCTGCACCAGGTTGACGACCCAGGCCGGCAGCATGCCCTTGGGGTCGGTCAGGACCTCGACCTCCACGTGGGTGCCGCCGTCGGGCTTCGCGGTGAGGCGCCAGTAGGTCCGCAGCGCCTGGGCGCGCACACAGCAGTCGTCGGGCGGCGTGTCCGCGCGCTCGACCGAGTTGTAGGTCACCGTGGCCACCTTGCTCGCGGCGTCGAAGTGGGTGATCCGCCGCAGCAGGTAGTCGCGGTCCGAGATGGGCCAGGACAGGTCGTACACCTGGTAGAGCACGGTTTCTTCGCCGCTGATCCGCTCGACCTCCCGGCTGACCGTCTGCAGGTCCACCCACTCGGGCCCCTTGTTCGCGTCCAGCAGGACGGCGAGCAACCGGCTGATGTGCACGTCGGTGTCGGACTCCCCGCGGAACGCGAGCATCGACGAGCCCGACACCTCCTTGCGCGAGGTGATGATGCCGTCCGACTCGTCGATCACCTCCCACTCGTCGGCCCACGCCGCGGTCGGCACCGCGATCGCGAGGGCGGTCGCCCCCAGGGCGAGGGTGAGCAAGCAGGCGGCGATCAACTGGGAGAGTCGTTGCATATCGATCATTGTATCGGCTGGCGCAGCTCCCTTC
>MDTC01229617.1_pt1 | contig 12677 bp, 9 predicted proteins | sample 811181 | NCBI WGS metagenome assembly MDTC01 (sample SAMN05326644, study PRJNA326480) | marine metagenome | isolation source: seawater | place: Pacific Ocean: North | collected 2011 | reverse complement strand
TATTAATATTTTTTTTTTCAAACTACTCCAAAATTTTAATTTCTTTTTCTAAACTAATTCCTGTTTTTTCTAAAACTGTTTTGGCCACAAAATCAATGAGCATTTTCATATCTTGAAATGATGCCTTTCCTTTATTCACAAAAAAATTACAATGTTTTACTGAAATACAAGCATCTCCAAAACTTTTGTCTAAAGGCACCGATTCTTTTATAAGTTCCCAAACCTTTTTTTCTGTTTGCGATAATGGGTTTTTAAAAGTACTACCAGTGGTTTTAACTTTAGAGGGTTGATTTTTTTCTTTTTCACTTTTTATCCTAATCATCTCGTTATTAATTTTCTGATAATTACTTTTTATTCCTTTGAAAGAAGCACTCAAAAATATCAAATCTTCAGACAAGTCGTTTCTTCTATACTCAAATTTAATATCTTTTGATGGAATTGTTATTACATTTCCAAACTTATCTATGGCCTGTATTGATAATAATATATCTTTGAATTCCTTTCCAAAACAACCTGCATTCATTTTTATTCCTCCCCCAATAGTACCAGGAATGCCAGATAAAAACTCAAACCCACTTAGATTATTTTTGAGTGCAAATTCTGATAACATTTTGTCTAAAACTCCACTACCAGCAATAATTATATCCTCTCCAAGTAAAGAAATATTGTTAAAATCTTTACTTAATTTTATTACCACACCATCGAATAAGTTGTCAGATATTAAAGTATTTGAGCCTGCTCCAATAATAAAAATCTTTTTTTTATTATTCAAAACTTTTAGAAATTTTACTAATTGTTTTAAATTTTCAGCCTTATAAAAAACTTTTGTTTTTCCACCTATATTAAACCAACTTTTTTTTTTTAAATCATAGTCAAAATTGACACTTTCACTAAAATCATTAAGTAATTTTTTAAGTTGACTAGTATCCATTATATTAATTCCGGAATTTTTTTTAACCAATTAGAAATTGATCCAGCCCCCATGCCAATTACAATTTTTTTTCCATACATGTTTTTTTTAATAAATTTTGCTAGCTCAATATTATCATTTACTAAAAATAATTTAACTTTTGAATTTTTGATAATTTTTTTTGCAAAACTTAAATAACTAAAACCAAGTTTTATTTTTTCACCAGCTGTAAAAATTGGGCACAAAATAACAGTATCAGCATTTTTGAAAGCAAACGAAAATTCTTTTTTTAAATCTTTTAATCTTGAAATTCTATGTGGTTGAAATATACAAACTTTTTCAAAACCTTTATAAACTCTATTAACACCGTCTAAAACAACTTTAATTTCAGTTGGATGATGCGCATAATCATCATAAAAATCAATTCCATTAAAAGTAAATATTTTGTTAAATCTTCTTTGAACTCCTCTAAAACTTAATAAACCTTTTTTTATATCAGGGATTGATATACCAACTGTTACAGCAACTGCTACTGCTGCTACAGAATTTCTTATATTGTGCATACCAATCAGTGGAGTTTTTATTTTTTTAATATACAGTTTTTTTTTATTTGGAACATTTACATGTAAATCAAACTCAGAAAATTTTATGTTTTGTTTAATATTTTTTATTAAAAAATTTGAATCTAAATTTAATCCATAAGTATAAAAATTTTGATTTTTTAAATTTTTTACAAGATCTTTATTTATTTTATCATCTATACAAATAAATGATTTCCCAAATGATGGGACCTTTTCAATAAATTGAATAAAATACTTTTTTAAATCATCTATTGATTTATAAAAATCCATATGTTCACGATCAATGTTTGTAATTATTGAGTATGTAGGCGGTATATGTACAAAACTTCCATCAGACTCATCTGCTTCCAATATTGACCAATCACTCTTTCCAAGTTTAGCAGTATTTTTAATTGAATTGATAACACCACCATTAATAATTGTAGGATCTAATTTAGTTTTTTGAAAGATTGATGCTACTAATGATGTTGTTGTAGTTTTGCCATGAGAACCAGCTACTACAATATTCTTCATTAAAGAAACGATGTGTGCCAACATTTTTCCTCTTGAAATAATTGGTAAATTCTTTTTTTTTGCCTCAATCATCTCAGGATTATTTTTTTTTATAGCAGAAGAAACAACAACAATTGTCACGTTTTTAAGATTTTGTCTTTTTTGACCTATAAAAACTTTAATTTTTTCTTTTTTTAATCTCTCAATATTTTTGTTGAAACTTAAATCACTACCTTGAACTTTAAATCCTTTACCCTTCATGATCAAAGAAAGACCACTCATTCCTATACCGCCTATCCCAATAAAATGAATGATTTCAGTTTTTGCTAATTTAATTTTCATTTATAATTTCAAATATTTTTTGATTAACATTAATCCACGTATTTTGGTAATTTAATTTTTTTAAATTTTCTTTTTTATTTAAGTAATCACTTTTATTGTAGATAATAGCTTTTAAAACTTCTTCAATATTTTCATCAAAAAAATTTTGATCAATGATCCAGCAACAATCATTTTTTTTATAAAAATTAGCATTTTCCAATTGATGATTATCCTTAGATGTGGGTAAAGGGACTGCTATAAAAGGTGTGTTTAAAATTGATAATTCTGCAAGAGTAGAAGCACCAGCTCTTGTTATACAAAGATCAGAATTTTTAATAATGCTAGGCAAATTTTTATCAAAGCTAAAGATTATATTCTCTACGTGATTTTTAAAATAAAAATCACTTAAAATTGAAATATTTTTTTTATTAGTTTGATGAAATACCTTAATTGGAGTTTTTTTTGAAATTTTTACAATTATGTCTTTCAAGTTTTTGTCAAAAATACTAGCTCCTTGACTACCTCCAACTATCAATAGATTAAATTTATTATTTTTTTTATTAGATGATTGAAGACTATATACTTTTTTTTTAATTAAAGGATGAATGACAGTCTTTTTTTTTTTAAATTTATCGGGAAAATTTTTTAACTCTTTATTATAACAAAATATCTTTTTACAAAAATTTAAAAAATATCTGTTAGCACGGCCTAAAACTTGGTTTGGTTCTACTAGATAGATTTCTAACTTTAACAATTTAGCTGCTATAATTACAGGTAAGGACATATAACCCCCTGTAGAAAAAACTTTTTTAATTTCTAAATTTTTTATCAAAAAAAAAGCCTTGAAAATTAAAAATAAAATTTTTACAAAATTAAAAGGTAAAGAATAAATATTATTTAATTTAGGAGTATTAATAATTTCAAATTTATAAATATCTCCATCTAGATATTTCAAACCTCTTTTGTCAGTAGTAATAATTACATTTATTTCTTTTGAAAGATGTTCATATAATATTGTTGCGGGAACAACATGACCTCCAGATCCACCAGTGGTAATTAAAGAATTAATTTTCATTATTTAATTTTTCTTTTTGTTAAATTTAAGATAACTCCTGATAAAATAGAGATACTTATTATTGAAGAGCCTCCATAACTTATAAATGGAAGTGTCATTCCTGTAGTTGGAAATAATCTTATATTAACACCTATATGTATCATGGCTTGTAATAAAACAAGGCTAATGCAACCTACTAAAACCAACTTTGTTCTCTCCTCATTTTCTACGTAAACTTTTTTAAAAACAGAATAAATAAATATTAAAAACATGAATAAGATTAAAATTATGGCAATAACACCAAACTCCTCAGAAATAACGGATATTATATAATCTGTATGAGCTTCTGGCACCCTGTTCTTTAATGTTCCCTCTCCTATTCCTTTTCCAAAATAACCTCCACTTGTAATAGAATCGATTGCTTTTTCTGATTGAGCATTATGAGTTCCGGTTTCAGTATTAAAAAAAGATAATATTCTATTTTTAATATATGCAAATTTTGGAATTAAACTTATCGAAAGATAAAGTGTTATAGACAAAATTAAACATGAGATTATTAAAAATATTACATTTATACCTGATATAAAAATTAAAACAGACCAACTAAAAAAAACTAACAAAGTTTGACCTATATCAGGTTGTGCTGCAAGTAATAAAGCTATCATTAAAGTTACAAAAAAAGAAAATAAATATTTTGAATAAATGTTAGATACTCTTTTACTGCTCAAAATTAAACTTATCATAATTATCAAAAATGGCTTTACAAGTTCAATTGGTTGGAATCTGGGTAAGAAATATAAATCTATCCATCTTTGAGCACTATTTACTTCAACCCCTATAATCGGAACTAAACTTAAAGTGATTAATGAAAATAAAAAAATAGCTGGAGAAATTTTAAAAAGTTTTTCTTCACTTATCAAAGATAAAATAAAAATAATAATTAACCCTAACAAAACAAAAGAAAGATGTTTAAAAAAAAAAGCATAGTCATTTGTATCTAATTTATCTGAAACTAATAGAGAAGTTGAAACTAAAGAAAAAAATAATCCTGTAAAAAATAATAAAATAATTAAAGAAAATATAAATTTATCTATATTTTTCCACCACTGATAATATAAATTATGTACTAATTTATTGAATTCCATTAAAGTATTTCTTAATTAAATTATTAAAAAATAAACCTCGATCTTCAAAATTTCTAAAACTATCAAAAGATGCAGCACTTGGACTAAATAGTATTGTTTTATCAATAAACTCTTTTTTTTTAAAAATTATCAAAATTTCATTTAAAGCATCCTTAAGATTTTTAAAATTTTTATAATTAATTTTACCTTTTAGTTTTTTATTAAAAAATTTTTTATCTTTTCCATAAATAAAAGCTTGGACATTTTTAAAATATTTTTTTGATAAATTAAATTTATCTCCCTTTTTATGAATGCCTCCTAACAGCCAATAAATATTATCATTATTTTTTAAAAGACCAATTGACGATGACAAACTTGTAGATTTTGAATCATTTATGATTGTTAAGTTTTTTCTTTTTAAAATTATTTGTTGCCTATATTTCAAACCATTAAATTTATTTACTATTTTAGCTACTATGGTATTTGAGATATTGAGTTTTTTTGATATTCTCAAAACAAATAATAAATTCTCTTTGTTTGTTTCTGTTAAAAAATAACTATTTTTTACATTACTTAAAAAATTATTATCTTTTTTAGTATTTACCTTTATTATTTTACTGTTGAAATTATTTAATTTTAATTGTTTTTTAATCAAAAAATCTTTTTCATTTACAAATGCTATGTCACCCTTATTTTGTTTTTTTAATAATTTAAATTTAGCCTTAACATACTTGCTTAACGTCTTATGTCTTTCGATATGGTCTGGAGATAAATTTAATATCACAGCATATTTAGATTTAAAAATTTGACTATATTCTAGTTGATATGAGGAGGCCTCGATAACAAAAATTGTTTTTTTTTTAACATTTTTTACTGTTAAAATTGGATTTCCAATATTTCCAACTAATTTTACATCAAACTTTTTGCTCAATAAAATCTCATACAGGAGCTGACATGTTGTAGATTTTCCATTCGTACCTGTTATCGTGATACAGTCATTTTTAAAAAATGAATAAAATACATCTAAATCTGAATAAATTTTATTGTGATTTTTTTTTAAAAATTTAGACAATTTACATTTATCAATGTCAATTCCTGGACTTATAATTATCCGATCAAAGTCAGTTTTTAAAATATTTTTGAAACTTATTAATTTTTTTTTTAAAACTAAAGAATCTATCTTTATTTTATTATCATCATATAAAAAAATATCTTTTTCATTTTTGAAAAAATTAAATGCTGCTAGTCCACTTTTGCCTAAACCATAAATTAATATTTTTTTTTTTAAAAAGATATTCAAGCCAGTGCCTTTTATCTTAATTTTAATGTAGCTAACCCAATCATTGCCAAAATAATTGAAATAATCCAAAATCTAATAACAACTGTTGATTCTGGCCAACCCTTTTTCTCAAAATGATGGTGTATTGGAGCCATCTTAAAAATTCTTTTACCTGTAAGTTTAAATGAAATTACTTGAACCATTACTGATAAAGCCTCTAAGACAAATAAACCCCCTGTTATAGCTAGTACTATTTCGTGCTTTGTAATAATTCCTACTGCTCCTAGGGAGCCTCCTAATGATAAAGATCCAGTATCACCCATAAATATTTTTGCGGGTGGTGCGTTAAACCACAAAAATCCCAAACACGCTCCAATAATTGCACCACAAAAAATAGATATTTCTCCTGTTCCCTCAATATATAAAATTTGTAGATATTCGGAAAAAACAATATTGCCTGTTACATAACTTATAAAAGCAAAACAACCAGCTACCAATATTACTGGGACTGTAGCTAAGCCATCCAAGCCATCAGTGAGGTTTACTGCATTAGAGGAACCAACAATAACAAAAATAGAAAAAGGAATAAAGAACCAACCAAGATTGATTATTAAATTTTTAAAAAATGGAAAATAAAGATTTCTAAATTGATCATATTCTACAACAAATGTTAAAACAATTAGACCAAATAATGCCAAAATAATTTGCATAAAAATTTTAAATTTAGATGAAATACCAGATGAGCTATTATTTTTGATTTTTTTATAATCATCATAAGCCCCAAGAAGACCAAATGAAGAAACAATGTACAAACAAAACAAAATATAAATATTTGTTAAATCTGCCCAAAGTATAACGGAAATAATTAATCCTAATAATATTATCACACCTCCCATTGTAGGTGTGCCAATTTTTTTTATAATATGATCAGATGGTCCATCTTCTCTAATAGGGTTAAATATTTTCCTGTTTGAAAATAATCTAATAAAAGGTTCTCCAACTAAAAGTGTAATTAACAATGATGTAAAAAATGCTAATCCAGTTCTAAATGTAATATATTTAAAAACATTTAAAAAAGTAAATGTATCAATATAGTTTAATAGTAGTTCATAAAGCATAGGAAATTCTTTTTTTAAGATTTTTTATTATTTCGTAAAGACCTGTAGAATTGGATCCTTTAATCATTAAATAATCATTATTATCTATGTCTTCATTAATCAAATTAAATATTTCAAATTTGTCTTTTAAAATTTTAGCTTTTTTGTCTGGTTTAAGACCATTAAATGTTTCCTTAATATATTTTCCAATTACATATACCTGATTAATTTTTGTTTTATTTATGACTCCACCTATCAATTTATGTTGTTTGAGTGAATGTTTTCCCAGTTCAAGCATATCTCCTAAAATTAAGTACTTTTTTGAGCTTCTTGAATCCAGTCTATCATAATTTTCTATTGCTGTTTTTAATGATAAGGGATTTGAATTATAAGTTTCATCTACTAAAAAAAAAGTTTTGTTTTTTAATTTTATCTTTGAGATATCGCCTCTTCCTTTTGGAGTTCTAAATTTCAAAAAATTATCTTTTTTTAATATTTTTATATCCATAAAAAAATCAATAGATGCTATGGTAGCAAGTATATTATATATGTGGGCTTTATTATCATTTTTAGAATAAAAAGAGACAGACAAACCATTTACATTTAAAAATAACTCATATTTATTCTTAATCTTTTTTACTTTAACTAATTTTGTCATAGGAAATTTAGAATTAATACCAAAAGAAATAACTTTTAATTGTTTTTTGAAAGCAAGATTCTTATGGTAATTATAAAAATGATCATCCATGTTTAATACTATTGCACCATTTTTTTTTATGTTATTTATTATTTCAGCTTTTGCTTCAGCAATCTTATCTATACTTTTAAAATTTTTAGAATGTGCATAACTTATGTTTGTAATAATTCCTAAATTTGGTTTAATTATTTTTGTTAAATTATCAATTTCACCTTTTTTATCCATTCCAACTTCAAGAACCCCAAAATCATCATTTTGTTTTAAATTAAACAAACTTAATGGAACTCCATACTTATTATTAAATGATCTAGGGGAATAAGAAATCTTTGATACCTTCTTGAGAGTAAATCCAATCATTTCTTTTAATGTTGTTTTTCCACAACTTCCTGTAATTGAAATTATCTTTGTTTTTATGTGTTTTCTAAAATTAGTTGAACATTTGGTTAAAAAGCTCAAAGTATTTTTTACTTTTACTTGTTTGGTAAAAGGATAATTTTTATTAATTCTATTAACTATTGCTAAACTTGATTTTTTTTTCATAGCCTCAGGAATAAATCGATTCCCATCCAATCTTTGACCTTTTATTGCAAAAAAAATGTCATTTTTTTTGATCATTTTGGAGTTAATAGAAATATTTTTTATAATTAACTTATTAGATATTTTAGATTTAGACTCTTCTCTAATTATATTTAATTTTAAATCTGACGATAAAGATTTATTTTTATTTTTTATAGATTTTAGAATTGCCTCTTTATCAGAAAAAAAAATTTTTTTTCTTCCATAATCTTGAATTTTTTCATGCCCTTTGCCTGCAACTAATAATAATTCTCCAGTGTTGAGTCTCATTATAGCTTCATTTATTGCCTTTTTTCTATTTGAAAATTCTTTAATCTGAATATTTTTGATTCCCCTTTTTATATCTTTTCTTATTTTTGTTGGATTTTCATTTCTTGGGTTATCATCAGTTAAATAAATTTTATCAGAATATCTTTCTGCAATTTTACCCATTACAGATCTTTTTTTTGAATCTCTTTCACCACCACAACCAAACACTAGGCTTATCTGACTTGTTGGAAATTGATTTTTGATATCAATCAGAGCTAATCTTAATGCTTCTGGTGTATGGGCATAATCTAAAATTACTCTGCTTTGATTTTTTATTTTTCCAATTTCCTCTAGTCGTCCCTCTACAGGTTTAATTTTTTGCACCACATTAATTATTTCTTTAAATTTTAGGCCACTTTTGTTTGCAGCTAAAATTGCCATCAATACGTTTTTTATTTGTATTTTACCTATTAAATTTAATCTAATTTCATATTTTTTGTTTTCAAAATTAATTTCTAATATTTGTTTACCATTTTCAAACTTATGTGAAAGTAATTCAAGCCCTTTTTCCTTATTGAAAATCAAATTTAAATTTATTTTCTTTTTTATTGAAATTTTTTTTATTTTATTAAATTGAGGAATATTAGCATCAGTGATTATGTCTCCCCTTTTTTTTACTAGTTTTTCAAAAAGATATAGTTTTGCTTTTAAATAATTTTTCATACTTTTATGATAATCAAGATGATCATGAGATAAATTAGTAAATATTCCAACATCAAATAATAACCCGTCTAGTCTATGTTGTTTTAAACCATGGCTTGAAGCTTCCATGATAACATATTCAATTTTGTTTTTTTTTAAATACTTGAGTATTAAACTTAGCTGAATTGGATCTAAAGTTGTATTTGTCAAAACCTTTTTTTTATTTTTATATCTGATGCCCAAGGTGCCAATTGAAGCAACTTTTTTTGAGTTTAAATTTAATATTTGAAAATAAAAATCTGCTATAGAAGATTTTCCGTTGGTGCCTGTTACTGCAACTAATATTTTTGGTTTTTTATTTAAAATTTTATAAGAAGTTTCTGCGAGTAATTTTCTTACATTAGATGATTGTATAAATGTTACATCATTTTTTTTTATCCTAATTTTTTTTTCTGAAACAATTATTTTTGCACCTCTTTTAATAGCTGAATCTATATAATCATTTCCATCAAACTTATTTCCCTTAATTGCAAAAAAAATGTTGTCTTTTTTTACTTTTAAGTTTTCAGAAGAGATGCCTGAAAAAAAATTATTTTTATTTTTTTTATTTATATTTGAAATATAATCTTTGAGTTGCATAACTTAATTAATTTCACTGTATTTTGTGGCTAAAATAGGCCCAATTTTTTCTAGAATATGTCCACTTGCTTCTACACTGTTCCAACCAGCTGTATTTCTTGGGCTTCCTTTTAATTTAAAATTTGAACCATCTCTGTATTCATAGATATAATTTTTATTAATTTTTGGCTCATCAAGCATTACAGCTAACACGAATTTCGGTTTTGTTGTTGGAAATACTGAAACAAAGGTGTTTATTTTTTTATTTGTATATACTCCTTCAAAATTTTTATTTGCAGTTCCAGTCTTCCCACCAATTTCATATCCTTCAATATTTGCAAGTTTAGCTGTTCCTTCTTTAGTTGACACAATTTTTCTAAGAATGGGTAAAATTTTTTCTGATACTTCTTTATTAATCACTTTTTTTCTTTTAATTTTTTTATCTGATTTAATTAAGATTGGTTTAACTTCAAATCCACCATTTGAGATAATTGAATAAGCCTTGGCTATTTGAAGTAATGTTGTTGTAATACCATGACCAAATGAAGCTGTTGCTAAAGGACACTTACCCCATTTAAATTCAATTGGCTTGCCAACTTCCTCTATATCAAAATTAATTCCTCCGATAATGCCAAGTTTAATTAAAAATAATTTATATTTTTCCTCTCCAATTTTTTGAGCAATTCTAACAGAACCAATATTTCCTGATCTAATTAAAATCTTTTCTGCAGTTAAATTTGGGGGTAAGTTTTCATTATATTCTCTAATTGGAAATCCTGCACAAGTTAAGTATTTTGGTAAATTCTTGAACTCTGTTTCTGGATCAATAATCCTATCTTCAAAAGCAGCTGCCAAAGTAAATGTCTTAAATACAGAACCAAATTCATAAACACCTTTTGTTGCTCTATTTATGAAATTTTTATCAATTATTTTCTCTCTTTTGTTCGGATCAAAATCAGGCAATGAGATAAGCGATAAAATTTCACCATTATTTACATTCATCAATATCGCCGCACTACCCTTAGTATTAAAAATTTCATTAAATTTAATTAATTCATTTCTAATTAAAAATTGAATATCTTTATCTACAGTAAGTATTATTGGTTTTTTTATTTTTTTTAAATCTTCATCTAATGATTTTTCTAAACCTGAAATCCCATTATTATCTACATCAATCTGACCAATTATATGACTGAATAAATTTTTTTGTGGATATATTCTTATTAAGTTGTCCCTAGGTTCAATAGACTTATCACCAAGTTGCATCAATTTTTCATAATTTTCCTCAGATATTTTTTTTTCAAAATAAAAAAAATTTCCTTTTTTGATTTTTTTTTTTATTTCATTATAATTTTTTTTTGGGAAAATATATTTTAGATTGATTATTAATTTTTTTTCATCAATTATCTTTGAAGGACTAATACCTATGTCTATTGAATTTACAGTTTTAACTAAATATTTTTGATTTCTGTCAACAATATCAGCCCTATAAATCTTATTAGAAATTTGTTTAACATTAATATTTGTCTCAGTTTTTATCTTTCTAGAACCCAGGTGAAGAAGATGAATTGTGTAGATTAAAGTTAAAATAAAAAATATAAAAAATATGAATGATATTCGATTAAATGTAATATTTAAGTTTGATTTATTTTTTTGATATAAAAAATCATTAGGATTATTTTCTATAAAAATTCTTGGATCTCTTTTATTCATTAGTAAATTTAAATTGTTCTATTGCAAAGTAATTTTTAGACTGATTTATAATCTTGATATTTTGAATGTCTTTTTTGACTAACTCATCATCGAAATACATTGTTTGAAATTCTAGTAATCTTTCCGCAGAACTAAGGTAATCATGTTCTAATTTTATTTTTTCAAATTCTTTCTTTAATCCTCTATTATTTTCTTTATTTGTGAAAATTTGATCATCAATTCTCTTAGTTGAATTTTTTACAAATGCAGTAAATAAAATCAAAAAAACAATTAATGAAATTACTAAAAATTTTTTCATAATTTATTTCCAAGATTTTCAATTTGGATGAGATATTCAAATTTTTTGAAAATATCTGTATCGAAATCGTAAAAATCATCTTTTTTAATAACGTATCTTAGTTTTGCAGATCTCGAAGGAATGTTTTCTCTTAATTCTTTAGAGGTTGCTACTATAGGTTTTTTTTCTAACATTTTGAATAAGGTTTTAGGTTGATCAATTTTAGGAATATAGCGAGAGATACTTTTATCCTCAGATAAACTTTTAAAAAAATACTTTACAATTTTATCCTCTAATGAATGAAATGTTACGACAGCTAAAATTCCCTCTTTTTTTAAAACTTTTGTGGCAGCTATTAGGCCATAAATTAATTCACTTATTTCTTTATTAACAAAAATTCTTAATGCTTGAAAAATTTTTGTAGCACTATGGGTTTTAAAATTTTTTTTTCTTTTCGTATTCTCTATTAATTCTACCAAACCAGGAGTGTCTAATACCTTTTTATTTCTCAAAATTTGAATTTGATTTGCAATTTTTTTTGCTTCTTTCTCCTCTCCAAAATATCTAAAAATTTTTTCTAACTCATCAGAACTTAACTGATTTATCGCCTCACTAGCAGAGAAATCATTTATACCCATTTGCATATTTAATGGACCATCTGAATTAAATGATAAACCTTTTAAAGGATCTTTAATTTGAGTATAAGAATATCCTAAATCAAAAATAACACCTTTTATTTTTTCATTTTTAATTTTAAGATTATCTAGTTGACTGAACTTTTTATTTTTAAAGATAAGTCTATTATTAAATTCTTTTGAAATTTTATCAGCTTTCTTTTTGCTTTCTATATCTCTATCTAAAGCAATTACTTGAGTATTTTTATAACTGAGAATTTTTTTTGTATATCCACCTTGACCAAATGTACAGTCAATAAATGTGCCACCATGTTGAGGGGTAATAATGCTAATTAATTCATTTAGCAGTACC
>MDTC01108479.1_pt1 | contig 12677 bp, 6 predicted proteins | sample 811181 | NCBI WGS metagenome assembly MDTC01 (sample SAMN05326644, study PRJNA326480) | marine metagenome | isolation source: seawater | place: Pacific Ocean: North | collected 2011 | reverse complement strand
ACCTTCAACTTGATCCAACTCGCTCGTTATCCCGTTACTACTCACCAATGTTTCAGCATTCCCTACATTTCCTAAGTCGTTGTCGTATCTCGTCGCGAACCCTTGGCTCGGTCCTAACCCAATGCCGTAAATATCCACGCTCGCACAATTCAAAAGCGCAAACATAACCGCCTGAGCTTCTGTCGTCATCGGCGAAATTCCTTCTATAGCCTCCGCCACGAATTCCATAAACTCTGGGTGGAAAGCTTCTAATTTTAAGCGTTTCTTCGTGACTGCTCCAACACCGTTATCGTGCAATCTGTGCATCCTGGCAAACGCTCTCAGTGAATTCCCATTGGTAATATTCGCGATTAACGTTTCCTCTACACCTTCGCGAACGTATTTTTGACAAAACGGCAACTTAGCATCCCCGCAAATTCTCACCGTCGTTCTCGATCCGACGCTTTGCTCGAAACCACGTGTCGGTAAATCGTCCACGCGAATAATCGCCTGGTGTTGATCGATATTCGGTCCATTCTCATAGGATAACAAAACGCCAGATTTACCTACCACCGCGCAGCTCGTCCATGGCTCTTCTTTAGGCGTCACGACGTCCGTCTCTGCTAACCTATTTAACACCGTCTGCTCGACTGTTCCTACGTTCACAAAACCTTTCCCTGGAGCACCACTCTTTCTGTCTTTATTTCCGAAAAAACCGCCAATCAACCCGCTTGCGCTCGCGTCGTCGCTTCTTTTCGACGCCATTTTCACTGTCAACGCGGACACTCTCGCCGTCCCCACTTTCCCGCACGTCTCTTTATTCAACGTCATCGCGCCTTCAAAAGCAATTCCTTCCGCAAAATCGTTCACCTTCCCTCCTCCGCTCGCCTGCGCGCTCTTCTCTCTCGCCTCCTTTTGTGCTGGACTCAACAATCGCATCATCTTCTCTTTATCGTCCGACTCTTCTGCACTTGCGTACACTTCGGGTAAATCAATGTGTCTGTCGCAACTTTTCCCTCCGTATAAAACTGCGCACACGCACACGTTCTTCACGCACGTCCCGTGTTTCCCGCACGCGCCTTTCGCGTCCAGCGCGCACCTATTCCCACCCCCAGAATGCGTTCGAAACCAAACGATGCCATCTTCCACTCTCCGGTCGTGTCGCATCGTTTGTTTTTCCAATTCCCTCGCGGCGGAGGACACGCTTCCGTTCGCCTCGCCTTCCAAAAACGACGACTCCTTCCTATCCTCGAAGACCGAATCCACGACGAACGACCGCGCGAAGAGCACGAAGACGACGAACAGCGCGACCCCGAGCGCGAGATTGGCCCGTTTCGAGCGCATCATCGCGTCAAAGTTCAAGCCTCCTCCTCGTTTCATCAGGTGCGACGGACGCATGATGATGATGATGATTAGTCTTTCTTTATTCCTTCGTCACGAGCACTTGTATTAAATCTCTTCTCGTTTGGTAAACACCTCTTCTTCTTCTTCTTCTTCTTATCCCTCCTGCTTCTCCTCCTCCTCTCTGACGATGCGCGAAAGAAGAAGGCGCTTCTCACCACGAGAGTGGTGGCTCTCTGTGTGTCGACGCCTTTAAAGGCGCAAAGTAAAAGCAAGATTTTGAAGACGAATAAATGTCCCCACTCCTTTTCTTCCTTTTTTTTGGTTTAGGGTATGAAAAATTGATTTTGAGACCCTAAATATGAATGTCTCTTTTTTTTGTCCCTTCTTTTTTGGTTGAATTTACACGACCGAAAATACACGCGAATACTTTGAGAAGAAGAAGAAGAAGAAGAAGACTTTTGGACGGAAGACGATGACGACGAGAAGGAGAAGAGGAGGAGATTTGCGAGGGAGGGGCCACCGCCCTTTTGTCGACGTGGCGATCGCGTCGGCCGTGTTCCAGGCGAATCCTCTGTCGTCGTCGTCGTCGTCGTCGTCCGCGACGGTGTTTACCTGTGGCGGCGGTCAACAACACGACCCGGGAAACACTTTAAAAAACGGGAAACCTTTGTTGTCCTGGAAAGAGATCGGAGACCGCGCGAAAACGCGGACCGGGAAGGATGCCGCGTGCGCGATTTGTCGAGAAGAGTTTAAAACGAACGCGACGAGTCGAGGGCAAGTGCTGACTTCGTGCGCGCACTGCTTTCACGACGCGTGCTTGAAAAGTTTCGAACAGTTTCTGGCGTCAATATCGGAAGAACGTCGATGTCCGTGTTGTCGGCGGGGATATAGGAAGGTTAGGATACACGAGGCGAAAAAGGAGGTCGCGACGGAGGCAGCGGTGACGATACAAAGTGCATTCAGAGGATTTCTCGTTCGAAATACACTCGGACCGACGAACGAGACCGCCCGAAAGAGCTGGATGGCCGGTAAACTTCGCGCGCTACGAAAGCGAGTCGAGAGAAGCGCCGAGAAAAGGAGAGGGGCAATGGGAACGAATACCCTGGACGAAGATTTCTCGGAGGCTTCGTCTTCAGACGAGGAATGCGATGCAGACATCGACTGGAACGCAATCGTCTCCAAATCACTTTCCTACGAAGACGAAGACTGTTCGATTTGCGCGCGACGCTTCGCGTCCGCTTCCTTCGTCTCCTCCTCGACCGCACGAAGCCGCGCGACGAAAGTGGCTTTCCTCAGTTGTTCGCACCGTTTCCATAAAAACTGCATAAAAACCTTCGAAAAACACTTAAAATCCTTCGGTCGGGACGTTTTCTGTCCGTGTTGTCGAACGGTGAACTATGTAAGAAAATGTTTGTGATACTCATTCGAGGCGGCGTTGGAGGCGTCGTCGTCCTTTTTTGTCTCTTTTACTCGGAGTCCAAAACGTCGTCACATTTTTGTCTCCTCTTTAAAAGGGAGAAAAAAGCACACACGTCCCGCATCATCGATGACGTCTTTGAACTTAGACTTTAGCGTGTTAGACCGTCCGGTTCGTAAAGAGGCGGACGAGTTGACGTCGACGTGCGTGTGTTTTGCGCGCGTCGTGTGCTTTCTTTCGCGCGCGCCCCGATCTTCTCCGCTCGCGCGCTTTTTCGTCTCTCTCTCTCTGTCTCTTCTTTTAAGGGCGATCTCAACGGGGAAATCTCGCGCGTGCTTCTGTCGCGCGCGTGTGGTTGGATGATGCGCGTGGACGACGATGACTCGCGAGGAGGCTCTTTTCGATGTCGCGTTTTCTTTCCGATGCGAACGAAGAGAGACCGACCGGAGCTCTGACCACGATTCGAAATCCTCTCTCCTTCTCTTGTTGTGCGCGACGAAAAACAGTTTGGAAAACGACGTCCTGTGCGGCATCAATTCCCACGATCAATACTTCGCTTTACCTAAAGTCGAAGACTTCTCTCGCTTCCAAAAAGACGTCGTCGAGCACGTCAAACCGCAGCACGGCACGACGACGTTAGGCTTCATATTCGAACACGGAATCATCATCGCCGTCGATTCTCGAGCCTCGCAAGGGCCGTACATCAGTTCCCAAACGGTGAAAAAAGTCATCGAGATCAACCCTTTTTTACTCGGGACGATGGCCGGGGGCGCGGCGGATTGTCAGTTTTGGCAGAGGAATTTAGGAATTCAGTGCAGGCTACACGAGCTTGAAACTGGGAAGAGGATTACCGTGACTGGGGCGTCCAAGTTATTGGCGAATACTTTATACGGGTATCGAGGACGCGGGTTGTCGATGGGGACGATGGTCGCTGGGTGGGATACTACCGGACCCGGGTTGTTTTACGTGGATTCAGACGGAACGAGGTTGAAAGGGAAGAGGTTTTCAGTCGGGTCTGGGTCATTGTTTGCGTATGGGGTCTTGGATCAAGGATTTCGACACGATTTGAGTATTAAAGAAGCAGCGGAGTTGGGGAGGAGGGCGATTTACCACGCGACGTTTCGAGACGCGTTTTCCGGAGGGACAGTGAGCGTGTATCACGTCGGACCTGACGGGTGGACGAAAATGAGCGGGACGGATGTTGGGGAGTTGCATTACGAATATTATCCTGCAGATCCAGTGGCGAATCCAGAAAGACACGGTGGCGGTGAAGGGGACATTTTTGTGCCTTCAAAAAGGGAGCACGAGGTCGAAGAGGATGGCGGAAAGAAGGAGGATCCTTCTCCAGAGGCTATGGAGACATAGTTGTGCTACGATATAGCTTTGTATAATCTAATTAGAAAATTGCAATAATAAATACTATACATTGTTGAACCAAACGGATGACTTTAAAAGAATTGTAAACTGAAACTAACTAAAATTGCGCTTCTTCGATTTCATGCGTCTATGATGCATGCGACTCCTTCTCCAAATGAAATAATCCATGAGAGGCCAAATACAAAATATGCACAGGACTTGCGTGTGGAAAGCGAAATGGTACGCGTTCAAAGAAATGCCATCAGCGAAAAGCGACCGCTTCAACAAAAGCAACGTGATAACATCGCTGTAACTCTTAATGTCTTTTCTTTCGCCCATCGTTTCTCCGAGCGTGTATGATGCGAAAGGCGACGCAACCGAATTTTTCACTAATCCCATTTCACCTTTGCGCAACGAAGTTCGCAATTTTCGTACGAGAACGATAAAAACAATGGAGGATAGCGTCAATGGAATCATTTTTTCGCGCAGGTAGTTCATGCGAACGTTCATGCCAATTGCCGTAAACGCCAAAGCGTGCGCTGCTCTTAGAAGGTCCGAACCAAGCGCTTTCATATGATTTGGTGTCTTCTTGCCCTTGTGTTGTGATTCCAGGTCGTCATACTCATCGCTGGTATTTTCATGATTCTTCTTTGAGTCATCTTCGGTATTACAATCCAAACTCTCCTCGGCTTTTCGATTGTGATGACACGCAATCCCAAACGCAAAAGCACCAAGTTCGTAGCCTAAATCGAACATTTCAGTCAGACGTGCGAAGAACAAGCACATTGCACACATAGAAATCAATTTCTTCTCGGTTTTATACTGTTGGTTCGCGTGCGTTGTAGTAATGACATTCCCTTTCTTCTTGACACCGGCGTAAACTAGCTTATTGCTGCCGCTATAGCGCAAAGCGATGGCGAACGTCACGAATGATGACATGACGAGCGCGTATAAAATATTCGTCATAGATTGAGAAAAAGAAATCGTCGTATTCCAATTCCGCACAATAGCAAACGCAATGCCAGTCCACCATCGCATGATGTTGCTCTCGTTCAATTCGTCGTTCGTTCCCTTTGAGTCTTGCGGTGAGGTGAGTGAGGAGATATTTCCGGAACTTCCACCGGCTAAACTATCCGTGCTCCCACCATCACTGTCCAGCGAATTTGCACTACTAGCTAAGGTCGATGATTTACCCACAACAACCAGAGAATTGGATCCATCAAAAACAGATATCGCGCCGATCACCACACCCTTCAAAATCCCAATTTTCGTCGCAACCCCTAACAAAGCGCCGATGAACGAACTCATGGCGACGTTTGCCATGACAATAGAGCTGCTTCGACTTCGACGCGCGAACGAAAAAAAACGACTACTACTTTTTCTACCACCACTCCCAAACTTTTCAAATACGTTCGCGTCGCACAACCGACCGACCGAAAAACAAAGCGCAATGACGCCGAATTCTCCTAACGTTTCCAATTGCACTGGCTCGTCCACCAAACGCAACCCGAACGGTCCAACCAAAGCCCCACACGCGAAGAAGCCGACAAAATCAGACGATGGTGCACTCTGAAACATCCTTTTATTCTTGTTCCCACCCGTAACTACAATCGAAAATACCAACGACACCACAACGCTCAACACAAACACGCACACGATATCTCTCATCAAATTTGAATCCGTTTGCATCGAAGTCTGCTTTCTTTTCTCCGTTCGTTCTAAAACGTATTCGTTTCCTTCGCTATCCACTAAAGTCTCGCCTTCCTCCTCCCTTCCCCTATTCTCTCGCTCTCGACTCAACGCCTCGTCTATCCTCACTAAAATATCCTCCGTTCGCAAAATTAACGCTTTCATCTTCTGCTTTCGCCTGGCACGTTGCGCAACGTTCGCGGCCATGGTATTAGAAATTACATCACTTTCATTCATTGCTGCTTGATGTCTGTGTTGTTCACCTCTAATCCTCACTTTTTTCATCACGCTTTCGCTGCCTTCCCGTATGCCCCCGTGTTCACGTTCCAACTTTAACAACTCTTCCTCTTTCTCCTTGTGGTACTTCTCTTCGTCTGCGTCGTCGTCCGCGAATTCCTTTTCTAAAACTTTCTCCATCTTATGCGCTATCGTTTTGTTGTAATTGAAAACACGGTTAACGGTGCTCGGTAACGTCGGTGGTGGAACTCCCTCTGGAGGGTTCGTCGCCGCCGTCGAAGCGCGTCTTCTCTTTTCATCTCTGTGCGCGGTGCTGCGCGATACGGTGGTTAGAAACAGGATCAAAGAGAGGTTCAAAAACAATGAATAGTATCGCGTCCTCCTCCTCCTCCGCCGCCGCCGCCGCCTCGTGAGGCGTGAATGCACGCGCGTGATTCTCGGTATCCTAATCACATCTCCCATTCTCACGTTTCGATGCGCGCGATTGCACCACTACCGCGCCATCGTGTTTGATGAGCGAGTGCGGCGGATTCGTTGCATGTGTGAAGAGTAAATTTTGGGTGTAAATTGAACAGAGAATAAAAGGGAGATTTTGGACAGAGCTCTTTGAGAAAAAGTAGGGGTCGTCGCGCGTCTTCTATAATGTACAGTAATATACACGCACGTGATAATAAATAACGCTACCATAAACCTCTTTCTCCGCTCGCCTTCTTTTCTCCCTGAGCAGACCCCGCCACGGGAGGGTTCGGACGCATCAAAGGACTCGTTTTGTTAAATCCAACCCGTTTTGTTAACAGACGTTTTGGCGAACCGATGAGCGCTCGAATATCAGAGGCGGCGTTCGGGACGGAAGGGGTGAAAAAGGTTTCGCCGTTGTTGTAATCATCACCGTCGTCTTTTGCGTCAAAGAACGGTTTTTGTTTTGATGTTGTTGACGAGGGCACAACGCTAAGCGCGTCTTCTAACACGCGAAGCTTTCGCGAAGAAGTGGATAACTCGGCTTGCAACCGTTCAATCTCTTTAGATTTTGCAAAAATCTCGGTTTCGGCACTTTTACGCTTTTCGAATTCCTCCTTAAAGTTAATCTCCGTGGCGTCCACTTTTAATTTCATAACGTTCATGATTTCAAGAAGGCCTTGATTTTGTTCGTTCAGCACTTTTGTCTTCGTTTCGAAAAGATTTTGTAACTTTTCGCGAACGCGTTCAGATTCGATGGAGATGGCGATTTCTTTCTCTTTCTCCATACGTTTCGCGAGCGCTGAATGGGTTTCGTCGTTGCCCCCGCCCGTTGATGTGTTTATGCCTTTATCCGTAGTTGTGGGCGCGCTACTCAACCGAATATTCTCAACCGTCAGCTCGTTAATTTTCAAAGCTGCCGCTTCTAAATCGTTTTGCATCTCGTCGTAGTCGTTGACGAGCTGCTTCATGCTCGAGCTGATTTGATTCGTCGTATTTTTCGCGCCTTGTAAACTTTCCTCTAATCCTCCAATTTCGCTCGTTTTGGCTTCGAGTTCGCGCATGGTCGCTTCTAAACTTTCTCTGGCGGCGTCACGTTCCTCCTCGCGAGTTTGTAACGTGTTTTGTGTGCTCTCGAGTTTCTCAGTCAAATCTTCAACGCGACGTTTCAATTCGGTGGACTCTTGGTAACACGTTTCCACCGCTTTCTTCGCATCGTCGAAGCACGCGTTCATGGCATTTTCGCTGGACGTTTTCACGATGTTTTTCAAATTTTCTATTTTATGTTTGTAGCTTTCTATAGTTTCCTTGATTAACGCGTTCAACCGCACATTTTCATCTTTCAAGCTCGCTTCGGCATCGAGCAATTCATGTTTTGAAGTTGAAAGCGCTTCAAGATCCTCTTGCAACTCCACGTTTCTTCTTAAACTCATCTCCAAGCGTTTCTTAAAATCATCTTTCATCTCTTTCTCACTTTCAATTTCATTCATCAACGGCTCACTTTGCACCTTGAACACATCCAATTCGGCTTGGTACTTTAATCTCTGCAACGTCTCCTTCTCTAAAGCGTCCGCGATATCTTTCCTCGCCCTTTCTGCCTCTTTACACTTCCTCTCATAACTTTCCTTTTCCGATTTGGCCACTGCGCACTCTTTCAAAGCCTCGTCCATTTTGTCCTTTGCAAACTGCGCTTCTGCCACCGCCGCGACTTCCGTTTCCGAGGCTCTCGCACCGAATCGAGCAACCGCCGCCGCGCCTCGTTCGTTCGCCTCGCGCTCAATCTCTGTCGCCTTTTGCTCAAACTCCAGCCGCATCTTTTGCATTTTTGCTTCGTATTTCTCCTTTTCTCTCTGTTCGATCGACTCTTGGCTCTCCTCCTTTCTTTTCACACTTTTCTCTCTCTTTTCTAAACTTGCCTTCGCTTTACTCGCTTTTCGCAGCACCTCGTCTCGCCACTTCATCGCTCGACGTTCCATCTGCACCTTCTCTACCTCGTACTTCTCGCTGATCCTTTTCTCGGCTGTTTTCAACTTTTTCTCGCACTCCCTCGCTACCTTCATCTCCTTTTTCGCCTTAAACCGCATCTCTTCCGCCTCATTCTTATACCGTTCATACTCTCGTTTTACATATTCATTCTGCTTCGCGATAACCGTCGCCCGGTCCCCTAGATTCACAAAATCTCGTTTCAACTCGTCCCGCTCTCGTTCCGTCTGTTCCAACATCGTTCGTAACTCCTCGTTCTCTTTTATCGCTCGATTGTTCGACGTCGTCAAATCTTCACATCTCTTTCGTTCGTGCGCGACGGTTTGTTGTTCTCGCGCGACGTCCGCTCTTGCACCTCTCACGTCTTTCTTCATCACGCGTATCTGCGCCGCGAGTCGTTCGATTTCAATTTCCAGTTTGGAGACTTTGAGTGATTCCGCCACCTTCGCCGCCGTTCCCGACGTCGTTCGCCAGCCCTGCTCTCGTTCTCGCCGACTTTTATGATGCGGCTTCGCGTTCGCGTCGTTGGTCTCGATTGCGAATCGCGACGAAGGAAAGGCATTTGGCGCGCGCAAAGCTCTCATTCCATCCACGCCCTCTCCCGCTCGTCCACCGATGACGTGGTCGTCGTCGTCGTCGTCATTGAAGACGTCCGCATCGAACCGACGTCTGGGCGGGTCGCGCCGTTTTGGCTGCGCGTCGCTCGTGTGCATCCCGAAGTTTTGCACGCGCGTCGCTCGCGTATAACGCATTTTTGAATTTTCAAAGAGGAAAAAGCGACCAGAAAATCGTGTATTGAAACGCGCAAAGACGAATACGCGTCGCGAAGAAACGCTTCCCGAATGAAGAAGAGATCGCGAAAGAAAGAAAGAAAGAAAGCTTTATCGTCATCATCGTCATCATCGAATTCCTCTCTACGACTGAAGAACTACCGGCACAAATAAACAAGAACTATTATTACATTCTCTGTTTTTATGAATATCTAACTAGACACGTTCCCGCTCTTGCCATGGTCGGAGTAGAACGCGGTGATAGGCGGTTGTCTGTTCTTTTTGCCCGAGCCTCTTCCTCTTCCTTCTTTTCCACCACCGCCTTTAAATCTCCTGTCGCCTCGAGCTCCACCACCGCCTCTTCTTTCTTCGAATACAGCTTTCTTCAACTGCAACGGTCTTGGATAGTTTTTCGAATCCAACTCTGGGATGAATTTTCGACAGTATATCATCTCTGGATCATAATCTTTCGTTTGTTTTGGGATGTTGAATTTGTTGACGCGGTCTCGAGTTAAACCGGCGGCTGAGACCCAATTGCCCCAGTTAGAAGCCGGGTCGTAATCTAACAAGAGAAACTCGAACCATTCCGCGCCCATTCTCCAGTCAATTCTAGCATCTAATGCGAGCCAAGAGGCGACATTTTGTCTGCCACGATTAGACATCCATCCGGTGAGCTTTAATTCGCGCATGTTTGCGTCTATGAGCGGGTATCCCGTCGTACCGGTGATCCATTTCTCGAATATCTCATCTCTCCCTTCGTGTTCGGCCGTCCACGGAGGCATTTTCACGTTCGACCCAATTCCATCGAGTTTGAATATTTTCGTACCATGCCTCAACGCAAAGAAGCGAAAGTAATCTCGCCACGTTAACTCAAAAATCACCCAATACGTCGATTTGTTCTTCACCCGTTCCTTCTCGTATTTACGAATTTCATTCTCGATGAAACGGGGAGAAATACATCCTAAAGATAAAAACGGCGCTAACTTTGTGCTTTCTAAATCTTCGAGCATGCCGTTCCTCGTGTTGAAATACGTTGCGACAGCGTCGGTTTCGAACAGATACCGCTGGACTCTTTTTAGCGCCTCCGATTCGCCGCCTTTGAACGTATATACCGGAGTTATGGCGAATTCTTTAGGAAGGTTGTTGTGAAATTGTCGAGCGTCGTCACTTAATGGAATGTCTTCGATTGTTGGAACGAACATCATATCTTCGCCGAAATTAGATGGAGACGCTCTCTTCAATCGTTCGTGTAAATCAGAGTCGTTTGTCGGTTTTCTCACGGACACCTTCCCCTCAACTTTATTCCTGAACTGCGTGAACTGCGTCGGTAAATCGTTTATGCCATTCTGATAACATTCTCCGGACTCAAACACGTCTCCGTAGTGATATAAGGTATTATCCCAAACCAATTTCAATTTCGCTCGACGCTTGACTTTACGTTCCAGCTCTTGTTCATCCTCGCATACCTCTCGACTGGCGACGATAATGTCCGCGTTCAACTGTTCCAAAACATCTTCCGTGGTACCAATCTTAATCAACAAATCCGAGCCTAACCGCTTGTACTGCGCTTTCAAATCTAAAACGGATTCCAATAGAAACTCGGCTCTTCGTTGCGAACACTTTGGCGCGTTCGTGAGGCTGCATATCATAGTTTAAAGGAAGAACGTAAAGGTAAGTACATGGTCGCGGAATCAAACGAAAAATGATCCAAAGATATGTGCTTTGCGAAAGTTTAAATGCGTGCGCGATTCATTCGCGCATCCACATCTTCTGCATTAAAACATTTTGCACACGACCAACGCTCACCTCTTCCTTTTCTCAACGACTCCAATTGGTGAAAAAAAACGTGGATCAAAAATGTACGTCGGCACGAGCTCTGCGACATCGTTCTGATTTTCACATCGTTCCAACGCTTCGTGTAAACTCAAGTTATCGTGTACGCGCAGGTCGTTTCGGTGCCAAAGAATCACTCGTCTTCGGTTTTTGCCTTTGCGTTCTAGGTGAGATGATGACGACGACATGGCTGACATGGAATCGCCGCGCTTTTTTGTATCGATACGATTCGTAGGGCACATTGGGGAGGTCGGCGCCGTCGACTGCATCCTGCGGGAAATGTTGTTGATGACACCAACGGTCAGACTGAAATGACGACTCGTGACGGATTTTCCCGATATATTTAATAGCGTCATCTTTGCCTGAACGCAACCGTTTTAGTGACTTTTATGACGTCATTTTTCGATAAAGGGTTTAGTAGGATTTAGTTTTAGGAACAAAGGGTCCCGTGACGTGCTTCCGCGCTGTTCCGTGCGAGAGGAGCGCTCGTTTTGTGTCGAATTCTTAACTTCAGCTCGAGCTCGCCGCGCGACTCTTTACGAGCGCTCTAAAAATGGATTCGGGAGACATCGATTCCGCGTCGCACGCGATTTCTTTCGCGGACGCGTCCTCCTCTTCTTCGTTGACTAACACGCATAACTGTGCGACTCTACATTTGAACGCGTCACTCAAAAATTCAAGCACTTCTCGTTCGCAGTCTTTGCTGTTTTCCTTCGTCGTCGATATCAAAATTCTCTCGGCGCATATATCCATCACCGCGCACTTCTCTTGCCCTTCGGTCACTCTCACCGATACGATGACTTTCTTCCCTCCTTTCCCTCTCCTAATGCACGGTGGTACCGGTTGTTCTTCCTCCTCCGATGTCGTACCAGTCGTATCGATCTTCCTCTTCTTTCGCCCCGTCGAGTTGTTTCCTCTTTTTCTTTCGAAACTTCTCAGCGCGCCTTCGAACACGTACAGCGTTCCTTTCTCCTCGTTGCATTCGTAACACACCGGCACCTTACACTCTCCGCAATAATACCGCGTCTGTTTCTCGACCACGTCCGACCCCTTCCTCCGTATCGCCGTAATTTCGTCGCTTCTTTTCGCTCGCAGTCGGCACACGCGCGTCGTCCTATCGAGGACGGTCGATTGGTCTCCGCGTCGTCTCGGGAGCGCGGCGAGATTCGCGTCGGTGATGAGCGTTGGATTGGAACAGACGTGACAGTAATGCGTGCGCAATCCATCCTTTGTGGTGGTAGTATCCTTGTTGTTGAGACGAAAATCTTCCGAGGAGTACGCGATCGTGGATCGTTTCGGCATTTATGTATTCTTTTGGTGGTGGTATTCTCTTGGTCGTCCTGGTGGTGGTCGTGTCTTCTTCTCTCGGAGCGTTTGTGTGGTCGACTGCAAAGCCTTCCTTGTAACAATTTAAGGGGTTTTTTGTGTTTCATTTTGTAGGGTTTCATACAGTTAGGGTTGTACAGGTAGAGTTTTTTTAGGGGAAATGATGGTTTCTCTTCATTCTCTGCAGAAAGAAGGAGGAGGAACTCGCTTTGAAGAAGGGTTCGTGACGAGGAAGCGATGTCGCCGTCGCCGTCATTTTGTGTGTGCGTCGGTCCGTCGCGCTTTGT
>MDTC01196648.1_pt1 | contig 12678 bp, 9 predicted proteins | sample 811181 | NCBI WGS metagenome assembly MDTC01 (sample SAMN05326644, study PRJNA326480) | marine metagenome | isolation source: seawater | place: Pacific Ocean: North | collected 2011 | reverse complement strand
TCACCAACATTAAGATTAGTAGTGCTTGATTCGTTTGTGAGGTCTACTAAAGACTGATTGCCTTCGTAGATATACTGACTAAAGACATTAAGACTTAAGAGACACGCTACTGCGTAGCATAGAATTCTTTTTTGCATTGCCTTTTAGTTTTAGTTTTAGTTGTGTAGGTTTTTTTTACTAACCCAACTACATCTTTATTTATATTATCTCTGTTAGGATTCTTGTCGTAAGTACATTCTTTTATAAAAAGTTTTAATTGTTCTTTAGCATCAGGTCTTTTAGATTTGTTTTTTGACCAAGCTTTCTCAGCTTCTTTACCTATCTGACCTTGGTAAGGGCAAGGAGTACCAGCCATTTCCATAGCCTTAAATACTCTAGGGTCTTGACATAGTATTGAGACTGAAGCTACTTTCATACCGGTATCATACAGATACTTGGAAAGTTTTAAGCGTTCACAGTTAGTATCAGTAACTGTACGTCCTGTAGAGAACCCAAATACTTGCCCTTGATAAGCACCAGAACGACCTACAGTACAAAGGTCTTGAGAGTAAGACATAATACTAGGTGCTATAGCAGAAGCAGGAGGTGCTTCGCTTTTTACGTTCTGATTGATTGTTTGTGTAGAGTTAGACTCGTTAATATTTCTATTAGTATTATCAGACTTTGTATTGTTATTATTGGTATTAGTATTATCAGTAGTAACATTAGAATCTGAAGTAGATTGATTAACATTAGTATTATTATTAGTATTTGTATTATTACTAGTAGAATTACTATTGTTGTTTACATTTTGATTTACTGTAGAGTTTACAGTAGAGTTAGATGTAGACGTAGATGTGTTATTATTGTTATTAGTATTGGTATTATTACTGGTAGATGTAGAATTATTAGTATTGTTATTTGTGTTAGTTGATGTATTAACATTAGTATTATTATTAGTTGAGGTATTAGTATTCGTATTTACGTTAGTATTATTATTGGTGTTAGTATTCGTATTAGTATTAGTATTTGTATTATTATTAGTATTATTATTGGTGTTAGTATTTGTAGTAGTCGTATTATTAGTAGTAGTTAATTCATTGTCTTCACAATACTGTGTACCTGCAGTACAATCATCTGCACTTACAGCAAACGACATTGCCCATAAACTTAATATAAGTAATGGTCCAAAAAAATTTTTATTTATATCTCCTCTTGACATTTTGTCTCCTTTTATTTATTTCCTGCTGGTTTTTTAGATGTGCTAGTATACAGACCAAACCAAGCTGCTCCGGCTCCAACAACAACAGATATTAAACCTGACTGTTCCATACTAGGGTCCGGTAAATCCATATACCAAAAAACTACATAATATAATAAATACATATATATACTAAGAAAAGCTCTAGGTATTATTCTCCAACTATCTATAGCTTGTGCTACAAATATAAGTTTTTGATAGGGGTTATCGTTCTTGATATCCTCTAACTCTCTTATCCTATCTTTTAATGCTGACTTTTCTTGTAGTAACTCCATGAATTTATTAAGATCAATTTCAACCTCGTTCCTATCCATGTCGCCACTAAATCCACCCATATTATTTTGTTGCATAATGTTCTCTTATTTTTTAACTAGGCTTCCACCAAAGTACATACCTATAATTGCTGATACAAGGTTTGTATCTAATTGTGTTATTACTAAACCTTGAAAAGTTATCCACTCAAATATATCTCTACCATCAGTAAAGAATAAAAATCCCGGTTTAAATAATGTATATCCTACTGTTACATCTACATCTGGATAATAAACAGCTACGAGTTTAGGTAGTATAACAATTGCAAAGATAGACGATAGTGCAATGATACGTCTTGTCCATTGAAATCCTTTATCTTGTACGTTACGTGCAGATTCTACAGCTTTAAGTTGAAACTCTCCACGAGTAATCAACATCTTTTGCTCATCTTGTTTAGCCTTCATACGTTGAGACCACAAACTTAACATACTACTCATTAGAGTAGAACCTAACATAGTTATAATTTCAAATGGGAACATCATATACCTCTTGTAATAGTTCTTCGTAAAGTCTTCTAAAGTTTTCTAATTCCATAAAGCCCAACCCTTGTCCAATCTGGTGCATTCTATAAATGTTATAGGCTGTGTTTAATTGTTTCTCTGTGTAAAGTAGCATTAGTCGTGAATGGTCCAGAGTTCATTTACTCTGTCAATTGTTTCTTGATTAAATTTTGGATTCTTAGAAGATAAAGTATGATGATTATATAAATATGCATCTTTACCTGCTTGTTGATCGCCACCTAACAAGTAAGGAACCAAATATTTATCACTACCTTTTGCTTCTAAAATATTACCATAAAATAATAATGTTTGTGTATCTGAACTTAATTTACTAGCATCGTTATCTTTAGGAATTGGTGTAAATAAATTACGTTTATCTTCTGGTAATCTTTTTAAAGTTCTATTATAAGCTACAGGTAATGTACCTTCTAAAAATTGATGGTATCCTGCAGCACTACTACCTCGTAAGTTACCTCCTTTAGGAACATTTCTATTACTACTTTCAATATTTCTAGTATTTTGTTCTAGGTCCTGCATTCTTTTTTTAAATAAATCTATATTAGCTTGTTCAGCATACTCTGGATTTTCATTAAGCATTCTGTTATAATGATAACTTAAAATATCATTTTGAAAACTATTAAAATTAGGGTCATTTTGTCTATTCAATCCATCTACAAAAGCTGCACTTTTATTATATGCTTCTTTAATTGTATCTTTAATAGTACCAGCAAATGTACCTTCATTAAAACCTAACCTATCCATTTGTTCTTGGTAAGGTTCACCAGTAAACGGGTCAACTCTATCTGCTGGATTTTCTTTAGTAAAAGGTACGTTGTATTCTCCTTCGACTATACCACCCACAGATTTACGTGTCCTCATTAATTCCATAGGTGTATATATTCTGTATTGATTATCAATGTCTTCTATAATTGGTAGATAATGATAGTCTAGTAGTAAATTATTATACTCATCATAAAAATTTGAAAAAGTCATACCTTTACTAAAATCAACTTTTCTTTTAATAGATTTTAATTGATACTCTGTAAGTCGTAAAGGAACAAATGAATTATTACTTGCTAAAAAATTATTTCTTTCAGAAGATGTAAAATATCTTAGAGCTGATTGTGCAGTATTACTAATAGTTTTTATATCTGTGTTAAAATGTCGTGCAGCTTCTAGTGCCAACTTTGCATCAGTAAAACTTTTATAATAAGAACTGTTAGCTTTTTGATATGTATTTAATATTTGTTGTGGAGTTCTTCCTTCTATTATATTTGATGTTATGTAATCTTTTTGTTCTTTATTTTTATTACTTAAGTCATACATTTTAAAAGATAAAGACCTTTTAATTGAAGATGGCTTAACAGTTATTGTCCTCTGACCTGTCAATCTAGAGAATAATTCTGTTCCTAAAGATAACTCTCCCTTTTTAATTCTTTCAGCTTTTTTACCGCCTAGTAAACTTAAATCATCTTGTATCTCTCTAGGTATTACTCCTGTAGCAAGATGATTGAATGAAGCCATTAAATTATTATAACTTAAACCACCTTCGCCCGGATTATAATCAGGAATTAATCTACCAGTTTCATAGTCTTTACCTTGATTAAAGGTTACATCCAGAACTTTATCTGTTAAAATAGCAGGACCAGTAAAAGGTTTTAGAAATAACATCATAGATTCTTTCATACCGTTTAAAACTTTATCACCTACAAATTTTGAAGGTATTGTTGGGTCTGTTGCTTCATTTAAAAATGCTCTAAAAACATCTGTAATTGGAGCTGAAGGGTCTGTGTAAGTTAAATCAATATATTCAATATTACCATCTTCATCTCTATCAAAAATTAAGGCACTGTTTTTTGACCATTCTGGAAGATTTAAATGTCTTATAGCTCTTTCATCTTCGTCTGTAACTCCCCAAACTTTTTTACTTAAATCTGTAGCTCCTTTACCCATACCGTATGTTACAGCTATTTGAGAAGCTAATCTTTTCATTCCTCTTTCAACCATTACTTCATTACCAGTTCTTATTTCTTTCATTCCACGCATTAGGGTATTATAATTATTACGATACTGTTCTGCAGTAAATGAAAAGAAATTACCAACAGGCAGCTTTCTTAATTGTTGAATGCCCGGTGCAATTAAATCATAAGTAGGCATTGTATCTCTAATAATATCTGCTGCTTCTTGTTTCAAAACATCAATACTTTTATTAGGATATGCCTTTTGTAAAGTTTGTAGTTCTTTATTATAACCTGCAATTCTCCACATATCGTCTTCAGCTACATATACATTAGTTAGATTTTTATTAACCCTAGCAAGTTTTGATGAAGCAACTTTAGGATTTGTAATTAAAGAATTATTTTTTGTACTTACATAATCATTAAAAAGTTTTTTAAATTCACCAACTCTAACATTTTGATTAACTAATCCAAGACGTTGATACTCTTCATATATTTCTGTTAAAGCTGCATCTTTACTTAATGGACTTTTTAACGGATTAATTTGGTTATCTAAAATTTTTAAAGCATCTGTAGTGTCTGAAGTAAAAGGATTCATTCCATTTCTCATAAGAATAAGTCCACCACCAACTGTATTTCTAACGTGCGTTGTTCCGTTATAAACAGTAGCAGCAGCTTGAGAAAAACCTTTTAATTTTAAAGCATACCCATAAGCCATAGCTAATTTACCGGGGTCAGGAACATTTTTCATTTTACTAAATAAATTAGCTATACCTTCTGTAGTATTAACTCCGTTTAATTTATGAAATCCTTTACCTACAATTTTTGAAGCTTCCATTTTTTTATCTGGAGCAACCGAATACTTTCCTGTACCTTTGAAAAACCACTTACCTAAACCATCTTTATATAAATCATCCATTAATTTATATTGAGTAATTTCACTGGATAAAGTTTCTATAGTTCTAAACACTGAAGTAGAAGCAGATACCTTTCCCCCTAAAAGCTCATCAATAGCCGGAGAAATATTTTTTCTTGCTTTAAAAACTTTTTCTGCATTTTTAGTACCAAACACAGAGTTAATATGAGATTCAAAATTATTAAAAGATTTACCTTTATTTTTATTTAATAAATTATCTACATATTTTTCTGCTTGTCTTTGATACCACCCAGTAGGTCTAGGTCTAACTCTTCCAGCAGTTTGATCTGAAGATTGTAAACCTATTTTAATTTGAGATACTGCATTATCATATAATTCTTTACTAGGTTTATAACTAGGATTTTCAAAAGCTTCATAAGTTTTTCTAAGATATTTACCCATATTAGAGTTAATTTGTTCTCTAATTTTTTTAGGTATATATTTAGATTGAGCTAACATAGTACTTAAGTTATCAATGTTCTCTCGTGCTGCTAAAGCATGTGGTTGAATTTGTTTTGGTAAATCTTTTAGTTTAACTAATTTTTTATTTTTCTTTTGTCCAGTTAAATAATACTGAAATAAATCTTCAATTTGATCTTCTGTATATTTACCTTCTTTAGAAATTTTTTTAATAGAGGTTACTAATTTTGAATGTATATCCATTGCCCTAGCTGACCAAGCAATTTTATTATATTCTGATTTCTTAATAATATCTAACATACCCGGAGCATACATACCACCTCTAGTTGTTAAAGCATAAGTAGTTTCTTGTAACATTCGCCACCCTTTATTAGCAAGACTATCTTTACTTGCGAAAGAAGAGTTTAGGTCACGGATAATTGGAACGTCAATTTTTTGTTTTACTGGTTTTACAATTTTGTTTGCTGAATCAGATTGTCTAGAAACATTTATAAATTCTTTAAAACGAGCAACACCTTCTGGTCCAGATTCTTTAATTTTATTTACTAAATTTGTAACACCTTTTACAGCAAGTTTACCTGCTCCTAGTGTAACTCCAAATGCTGAACTAAATACAACACCATCTAATAATAAACTTAATCGTCTGGCTGCTTCTGGACTGTCTTCATCAGCATCTAAATAATCAAACAAAGCAGACAACTTAGTATCATCATCTCCTATAAAATTAGAAATACCACCAGCTACAATTGCAAAATCAGGGTCGTCTACAAATGTAAATTGAGCAGCAACCTCTGCTTTTATTAATGGTTCAAATTTTTCTAATCTACCAATTCTGGTATCTGCTCTACTTTCTAAAGTTTTTTGAATTTTAGAAGGTCTTCCTCTTTTCCTTCTCGGAGCAGATAGTCCTTTTTTAACAACTTCTAAACCAGCTTTAGTAGGTCTTTTTGTTATTGCCATTCCAGCTATTAATTCACTAACAGGTCTACTAATAGCTTCTGCAGTTGTTGTTGCTTCTTCTAACTCATAATAAGTTTCACCAGTTTTAGCATCTACTTTTGTTTCGTAAATATCTTTACCAGCTAGATTTCTAAAAAACTTATCTGTATTTCTTCTAATCTCTGTTTCATTTGGTAAAACTGCTCCAGTTATTTTTCCTGTACCGGGTACAAGAGTATCACTTACTCTCGTTACTACACCCCTACCTAAATTTAAAAGAGCTTCAGTAGCTTCACTATAAGGAGTAACAACAGCTCGTCTTGTACTTTTCCAACCTCTACCTTCTTCTTTAGCTATTTTTTCTAACTCGCTAACACCAAATAAAGATTTGTAATATTCGGGATTATCTTTTAGTTTATCTTCAGGTTTAGTAGGATCAAAAAATTCTTTTATTGTGTGGTCAAATTTAGTTTCTGCACCCTCAATAGATAACTTTACAAATTCATCAAAGTCATAATTTTGATTAAAAACTTTTTTAGAATTGTAAAGAGTTTCTAATTCTTGAATATCAGTTTCTAGATTTCTAGTTTTACGAATACTATCTTTATAGATTTCAAAGCGTGATGCCATTAACTATCCTTAATAAGTGTCAGGGTCTGCCGGATCAAAGTCTGATGTTGTTGTTTTTAATCTGGATGTAATTTGGTCGTATCCCGGTATATCTAAATCGTCTTCTCCTGTTATATCTAACAAACGTTTTGTTGTTCTAATTCTATTGTCAATGTATTGTTTCTTTTGTAATTCAAAAAACTCATTAGCATAGTTTCCATTGTCAATACGTAATCTATTATCCGAAGCACTCAAACCACCTAGTTTTCCAAGCTCTGTTAATTCTGCGTATGCTTCTGGGTTAGTCTCACTAAATACAGCTTTTATCTCATCACTAACTGGTGTATTTTTAATTGCTTGAATTGTTAATGTGTTTCCTAATTCAATTTCAGCAGCTATAGAAGAAGAAGTTTCTTTCCATACAGCTTGTCCAATTTGTTCCTTAGTAAGCAGACCTCTACCTTTAGCAATTTGAGCTTTCATATATAAGTTATCTTGTTCTTTTAAGAAAGCTTCTTGTTCTTTAATGTATTGGTCTGAACCCGGAACACCACTAAATGTTCTATTATTTGCTTCTATTGCTAGTTCACCATAGAACCTTGCATCATCTAATAAGTCTTGATTTAAATTTGTAATACCAGTAGCTTTACGTATTTCAGCAGCTAATGCTCTTTCTTTTTGATTTTGTGTCATATTGTTTATAACATCAGGACTTGAATTAAAACGATCTGTTGCTTCTTTAATTTTTTCTTTATTTTCAACTAAGTAACCTTGAACAATGTTAGATGTAATAATCTCTTCTGCTTTTCCTAAAGTTTGTAATGATGGGTCAAGCTGTAAGAATTCTCTTTGTGAAGCATTATAAATTCCCGGATTTTGAGAATTAGTAAGATTAAATTTATCCATTTCTTTTATAAACTCTGTTCCAGTAATTCTAATCTTTTTAAGTTCTAACACTGGTAAATTTGGTGTTTTTCCTTTACTTGATGGTTTGTTGTAAAGATTTTTTTCACTTAGTAATTTATTGTAAGACTCTTCAGCTTTAATATAATTGCTTTCTAATTTTTGATCTCTATTTTTACCTATACCAACTTTGTTTAACACTTTATGTACTAAACTTAACTCAGTAGGACTAGTAATTTTTCTTCGTTCAGCTTTAAATTTATTTAACACTGGTTCAGAGTAAGCTTCAAACGAACCTAACCTACCTGCTTTTTCAGGATCATATTCATTTTTAATAAATGAGTCATATTGATTTGTAGAATATTCATTTTTCCAAGTTCGTTTCATTTTGTTGGCATCTTCATTCGAACCATCAAACCTTGTGGACATACCTTGCTCAGTTACATATTTATCAAAAGCTAATTCTGCATCTGCATCATAGTATTCAAAAATACCTTTACTCTTAATATCATCATATTTATTTTGTAATTTAAATTGATTATCATAATTAGATTTAGCTTCTGCAGCAGCAATAATTTTTCTATCTTCTAAATCTTGTAAATTTTGCATAACTTCAGATTCCATTTTACTTTCTCTAGCATTAAATAAAAATGATGCTACTAATGCATTTCTCCTTCTGTTACTTGTTTTATTATTACCAGAAAAGTAAGCTGCAGCTATATCACCAAACTTTATACCTGCACTTTTTCTACCTAATAAACTTGTAAAATCTTTGTTTGCCATGTTACTTATCCTCTTTACCTAATAAACTATTAGGTTGTTCTTGTTTTTCTAATAAACCTTTTGGTAATTCAATTTGTTCTATTTGTTCTCTAACTTCTACTGGTATAGTTTGTGGATTAATCCTATTAATGGTTTGATTTTTAATTTCTTGTAAAGCTGTTAAACCACTTTTCAAAGTTTTTTCTTGTTGTTCCCCAGTTATTTCTGGTTCTTTATCATCTTCCCCTGTATCAACAATATATTTAATATTTGCTTTCTCAGCCAATGCCATAATCATATACATGGTTGGCTCCATTAATAATGACATTAAATCTGGATTCCACTTACCTTCTAAAAACCCAGAATACAAAACAATAGATGCAAGGTCTATAACACCTACACCATTTGAAACTGACTCTAATAAGTTAGGAACTGTTTCTGGAGTTGTTAATACGCTAAATACATACAAAGATGCTTCTTTAGTATTAACAAACTCTGGTGGTTGTTCCCACTTATAAGGTTGCTTTGGGTCATTTGTAAGGGATTGTCCGGGTATAGATTTACCTGTAGCTAAACTATTACCTAAAAATTCTACTGCTTTTTCTGATATTGCCATGTTCCTATCCTATTGCTTGTGGAGTTGCTAATGGTTGATAAAATTGTGATAAATAATTTGTAGACCCTGTACCATAAAGAGTTTGTTGAGATAACTCTTGGAAGCTCGGTATACGTGTCATACCTGTAGCTGTCATTGCTGAAGGTCCGACTGCTTGTATGTAATTTGCTTGTGCAGCTTCTGCTAATGGTTGAGATGCAACACCAGCACTTCTAAATGGTTCTTCGTAATCACCCTGTAAAGCTCCCATAATTGCACCTGTTGTAACACCTTGTATAGTATCACCGACAAAATCATCACCAAATAATTTACCATCTTCACCTAATATTTTGTCTTTAGCAAAATTATAACCTCTTTCAAATATATTTGGAGTACTAGCAGTAGCTGCTTTTGATGTAGTAGTAGTTCCTAAAGCGTTAGGAACAGTAACTGCTAATTGTTCTGCAGCAGTACCAGTAACTCCTCCTACACCTCCTATTGAAGGTATACCAGTTGCTGAAACAGAAGCAGCACCGGGAAGAGTACTAGCAGTGGTAGCTAATTGTTGAGATGCTGTACCTGTTACTGCTGTTCCTGTTCCAGATGAAAATGCAGTTGGAACTGTAGATGTTAATTGTTTTGAAATATTAACTTGCTCTGCAATATTATTTTTAACAACAGATAAAGTTTGATCTAATGCAGGTACAGCTTCTTTAATAAGACTATCTGTAATAGTTGGGTAAACATTTGTAGACCCTGTAATAGCAGCACTATCAATTGCTGCAATTGCTGAATTAGCTTTTTCCATATTATTAGTTGCGGTAGCTATTTGACTAGCCATTGTTTGATTAGCTGCTGATTTTTTTACAGCTTCGGTTGCTAAGTTTTCACCAGCTAATAAAGCTGTTTCACTTAGTTTTGCCGATGCACCTACTGATTGTACTCCTGATGCAGCTATGGCTTCTGCAGCAGCAGCTTCACTTGCAGCAGTTGCAGCAGTTTGTGTGGCTGCAGTTGTTCCTGCTTTAGCTGCACCGCCAAAGACACTTTGTGCCCACCCTGTTAATCCTTTAGCTACTGGACCCATAAGCATGTATAATCCTACAGCACCTATGACAGAACCTAATTTACTTCCAAAAACTTTATTAAGTTTTTTACTTATTTTTCTACCTATTTTTCTTAACCATCCCATAATTTAAAATCCTCTTCCACTTATATAATCTTCGTATGGATCATATGAATAACCAGCATTAAATGAATTACTTACTGTACCTAAAAGACCTGTTAGAAAATCATCATATTTTTCACCAGCCTTACCCTCGTTAGCTAAAGCTGTTGAGATTATCTGTGCCTTTCTATTTTCTTCGTTTTCGTAAGCTCTAAAATCAAAGTCAGCTTGATCTCTTAATTCTTGCCATAAGAATGATTGAGACTGCATACTTAAACCAAAAGCATTCTGTGCATTCTGCATATTAATTTGATTTTGTGCAGCAGTATTAACTGTATTAGCTTGTCTTCTCCATTGAACATTAGAAGCTTCAACAGCAGCAGCATTTTGTGCGTTCCATTGATTCCTTGCAAAGTCTTGTTGAGAATTAAACTGGTCTACTTGTGTTACTAACTGAGCATTAAATTTATTTAAATCAGCTTCTCTTTGTGAATCTCTGGCTGCAGCAGCGTTATTTTGAGTAGCGTTAAACTGTTCCATAGCATTTGTTTGAGAAGCATTGTACTGATTCATCTGTGCATTAAGATTTGTCATAAACTGATTTGTTTGATTTTCACTAGCAGCATTAAACTGAGCTGCAGCATTTTGAGCTGATTGATTACTTAATAATCTTTGTTGATTTTGTTGAGCTTTTAAAACATTAGCTTGTTGATTATTACTTAGATTAGTTAAATCCATTTGTAAGAATGCTTGAGCATTTTGTATTTGTGTACGTTGATTAAAGTCTGCTTCAGTTAAGTTAGCCTGAGACATTAATGCTGCATCTTGTATAATAGTTTGTTGGTCCATTGTAGCATTTGTAATACCTACAGTTTGTAAGAACTTACTATTAGAAAGTGCTATCTGTTGGTCAGAACTAAACTGAGCCATATCCATTTGGAAAACGTTACTAGCATTTGTTAATGCTGTTTGTTGTACTCTTGCAGCATTAGACTCTGCTTCTTGAGCTTCTATAGCTCTTTGCTGTCCTATACTAGTTTGTATAGCTTGTGCATTAGACTGAGCCATTGGCATAGCTGATGTTATAATAGCATTAAACAAGGCATCTCTACCTACTGTAGATGCTGACATACCACGTTGAGCTAACATAGATTCTACTGATGCAACAGCAGGTCTTGCCCATGCAGGAATTTCACCTTCTTCAATACCACTTAATAAACTGTCTAACTGATTAGATACTAATGCTTCTTGTGGTAATCCTTCAATAATACCTCTTTCAGATTCACTAAAGTCTGCTAGTCTATCTTCTAAAGATTCTGGGTCATTACCAAGTTCTGTAATATCTGCATCACTTAATCCAGCGTTTGATAGTTGTTTCTTAGCTCTTGTAATACGTGATAAAGAACTACCTACGTTAATAGCAGCAGTTGATTTAGCTCCTTCACTTAACGTACCAACAACTCTTTCAGTTAAAGCACCCTCTGGAATATCAATGGTTGCAGATTGAGTTGGGTCTATACGTTCAACACCTGCAGCTTGTGCAACAGCATCTGTTGATACTTCTCCAGTTGCAGCATCTACTTTTGCATCTGGAGTTACAGTGGTTGCTCTCATTTGTGCAGCTTGTATCTCTTGTGGAGTTTGTGCAGTTGTTACACCACCTGTAGTAACTGTCTCTGGTGTAACTTGTGCAGCTTGTGCAGCAGTAACCGTTGTAGGGTCTGCCATTGTTGTAGTTGATGTTGATATATCTGTATCAACTTTTTGAGCATCTGGAATAACTGCAGATTCAGGTACAACACCTTGTGCAGATTGTGTAATAGTATCAGCAGTCTCTTGGATACGAGCAGTTCTTTCTCTATCTGCAGTAGTATCTCTAATAAGTTGAGCACGTGCTGATGCTAATCTAGCTTCTTCTGCTTCTAATCTTTCTGCTTCTGCTTTTAATCTAGCTTCTTCTTCAATTTGTGCTTGAGTTTTAGGTGCTGGTGTTGGTTCAGGTGTGACTTCTCCAACTTGTTGGTTTTGAACTTGAGTTTGCGGAGCAGTTGATACGGTGGTAGGAGTACTTACACTTCTTACTTCAGGCAAAACTGAAGCTGTAGTTGCAACCGGTGCAGGTGCTGGTGCTCTAGTAGGAGCAGGTGCACTACCGCCTGTATTTAAATTAGATTCTGTGTCAAATTTTCTTTGAGTTTGTTTTCTTTGTGCTTCTTCATCATCTAGTTCTACACGCATATTACGAACAAACTCGCCTTCACGATACCCAACTCTACCACCTTGAGTATAGTCGTCTCTAGCTATTCCACCACTTCTTTTTCTATTTCTTCTTTTTGCCATTATTAAATCCTATATA
>MDTC01136683.1_pt1 | contig 12678 bp, 7 predicted proteins | sample 811181 | NCBI WGS metagenome assembly MDTC01 (sample SAMN05326644, study PRJNA326480) | marine metagenome | isolation source: seawater | place: Pacific Ocean: North | collected 2011 | reverse complement strand
GTATCTCGAGTTTAAAGACCTCGACGCCGATGGCCAGGACGAGGCCCTGATGGTTTTGGGTAATTCATTTACCGGGAGGAAATTCGAATGCGGTCCGACTTGCCAGATTGTCCACTTTGCTGTGGGTGTCAGGGCCGGTGACGCCTGGCGATGGATCAGCGTCGATTTGCCTGAGCCCAACCGATTGGAAGAGCAATTCAGGGGGTACTACCTGGGCCTGGTGGATGACGACCCATTCGTCGACCTGGTGGTCTTGACGCAGAGCGAAGATGTCGGAGCAAACGGCCGCCCGGTCTGGGACAATCAGTATGTCTATCTCCGAGGGTTGGGGCAGGGCCGCTTTGACCCCATGCGGCGACCCATCGACTGTCTGCGTCGTGCCGGTCCAGCCAATAATGATTACCTCTTCTTTGAGGACATGGACGGAGATGGTATCCGCGACGCCATCGCCGTGGCTGGCGATATTGTGTGGAATGAGGAACGTATCGAAGGCAGCGGCGTCTATTGGTGTCCAGGTCTTGGTCAGGGACGCTTTGATGAGGTGCGCGAAGCGGGTCTTCACCCCGATGATGGCCGTGGGAACTCTCAAGTCATGGCAAACAGCGCCCGGCCGCAATTGCGTGACATCAACGGAGACGGGCGCGTCGATTTCGTCGGCGGCAGAAACACTTATTTGTTCTTGAACCTGCCGGCCGGCCTGCTCAAACGTCGTCTCGGTTTCGGAAACGTCCCGGGTTTGCCTGAGGCGGACCAGTCCTTTATCAACGGAACGTTTTTTAATTCAGCCATCGTCGCCGATATGGACGGTGACCGTGCACTGGACGGCGTATTTCTCCAGAGTCACGGAGATCGGGCTGGTGTTGTCGTGCTCTTTAATCAGAACAACGCCGGCTGGCATCCGGAGGACGGAGAGCCGCCACGCTACCACCTCTTTCGAATGCCCACCTACGACGTGCAAGCAGGCATACCTCGAAAACTTTTTGTCGAGGACCTGAACGGCGATGCTCGCCCCGACATTATCGTGGTCACGCATTGGCCCGGGGAGCCGACCATGCGAATCGGGTGGAATCAGGGTGGTGGGGCCTTTCAATGGATGGCGGTGGGCGACCGCAGCATCGACCTCGCGGGTCAAACTGCCAGTGAACTGATGTATTGGAGCGCGCTGGTTGACCTCGACTTTGACGGTGACCGTGACCTTCTGCTCGATTTCGACGTCTCGGGCCAAGTCAAATACACCCCCAATCTGGGCATGGGGCAGTTCGGCCAGGTGGCGCGTGGTCCCATCGATCCCGAAGATTTAACCCGTTATTTCTCCGCCCATGATGTGGATGGCGATGGACGAGACGAGCTCCTGGGTCTGCGTAAAGACGGCGCGCTGGTCTATGTGGTGGCGACAACCCAGAGCGATGAGGGCCCCCGGAACATCCTGAACCTGCGGGTCCCCCTGAGCGATCTGGCCCGTGTGGATGACGACGTGGATAACCCCAATTCGCCCACCTTTGGTCATCAGGCGGTCATTGAATTCACCCCCAACAATGAGGTCGCGGTGATGCCCGACGAAGCGCTCAGCGTCTGTAGCGACGCCCAGTGCGCCGAAGGCACCTGTGAGCAATCCGTCTGGTTCTCCCGCCGGTCAGACCCGCCCTGCGAGGGCGAATTGGCCACCCATTACTCGCTCTTTCTCTATGAGCGCGACGCCGCCGGTGACTTTGGGCTCGTGACTGGGCTGAGCTTTCCGACGTCACAGGGTCGAATTCTTGAGAATCGAGACCTGAAATTCGGAGACTTCAACGGCGATGAGCAGCTGGACTATGTACTTTATGTCCATAACCCCCGGAGCGCGTTCATCATTCGATACGGGACCGAGCAGGGGTTTTCAGAGATCAGTCATGTACTCGCCATGGGCGAGACCGGCCCCATCGTAGCTGACCTCAACAATGACGGTGTCGATGACCTCCTGGCCCTCGAGAGCAGCTTTATGGACGTCGCCTATGGCCGAGAAGGCGAGGGGCTCCAATTCACGATCCCTGCGGGCGGTGATGGCGTGAATCGAGACTTCGCCATAAACGACACCCGGTTCCAATTCTGGGCGCGAGATGAAGACGTCCCGCTCAGAGACGGTGAGGATCTCATTGATGCGCAGCGACGCTTACTGAAGATCGCTGCGGTGGGCGATCTGAACGGAGATGGATACACGGATGGGGTACGCCCACTCGGCAACGGTCAGCTCGCCATCTATCTGGGCGCGGAGAACGCGGTCCCGGGAGAGGTCATCGATGGACCGAACTTTGACCGAAACGGCGCGCTCCGGTTCATCGAGGTGGCGCCCACCTTGCTTCAGGCCATCGACCTACCTTCAGGTGATGTTCTCGGATGGGATGAGGCGTCTCCTGTCGATCACTATGACGCCGTTCAGCTGAGCGATGTGAATGGGGACGGGCACCTCGATGTTGTGCTTGGGGAACGTCGCCCCCAAGGGCAGCCGTTCCTCCACAAATTTATCCTGATTTTCGGTGTGGGCGACGGGACCTTTGACGTCGAAAATCCGAAGGCTTGGGACTACCCCTGTACCGATCTCTACCAGGACTGCTTGTTCTTCGCCGACCTCGACGGTGAAGGCCTGAAAACCATCATCACCTGGAATACACCTGAGGACTTGGTTGTGCAGGATAGCATTCAGGTGGGCGGTACTACGTATATCGAGGACACCTGCGCTCCTGTGGCGAGGCAGCCACCTGTGGTCGATGGCCGTCAGTGAGACGGGACTGGTTGCGGTACGACGCGTCTGTTGTTCGTTTCCAAAAGGGGGATGACAAGCATATCGTCTAGTCGGCGTCGGCACGACCGGTCGACAAGACGTGATAGCTGGTCTCCAAGCGGTGAGATTTTCGGTATTCGCTGACATAGACAAACGCCTCGCCAACGGGGCTGTGACCTTATTATTTACGGTTTTTTGAGTTGACTATGATGCACAATACAAATCGTTTTGTAGATCTTGTTCCACATGCATTGCGGTCCGTGGCCTATATTCATCAAAGTCATGTTTTCAAGGCCTATTGTGCTCTCGAAAACTTGTTTTTCAATCGACCAGAGCGACCGGACCCCGTTTGGGGGTACTGCTGCTCGCTGATTCGAGACGATGAACCAAAAGTCGTTGGTGTGATTGCACCCAACCTACTTTAGATTGACGAGTTCGTTGATGCGACATCTGGTCGAGATTTTGGACCCGATGGGATTTTAAGCCGCGGAGGCACTTTGTTTAATTTGGAATGACTACCTGGACCTACGCCCTTTAGAAGCGATCAATTTAGTGTGCTTCACTAAGGACACTCGACCAAGTCCTTGAGATCTCCCCACCCGAATTAAGACGCAATTTTTCAGTGGTGTGATAGCCGCTATTTTTGCGTCATAAAACCCTAGGGGATTAAAGCTAAAGGGCTGCGTAAACGCCCATATAGTGAGATGTTCGAATCGAAACGATTGCCTGGATATTGCTGCGATGATGGGCAATGATACAGCGCAGATAGACGGTTTCTTAAGCCTCGTCCAATAGAGAATAGGAGTACATATGCTACGGCTCATCACGGGCGCGATGTTCGTTTTACTACTCGGTCCGATGACAGCCTATGGGCAGGATAGAGTCCCGTTGACACTGACCTACCAGGGCAGTCTCAGCGATGCAGCAAATCAAGGGGTCAATGCAGATCAGGCCATGAGCTTTAGGCTCTACACCGAACGCGAGGGTGGCGAGGCGGTTTGGCTTGAGCTGCACGACGGGGTCTCTATCGTCGATGGACACTTTACGGTTGTCCTGGGTTTGATTCAGTCCATTGCAGATACGGTCGATCCTCGCGGCCCGCTCTTTTTGGGTGTCACCGTCGATGAGGGCACAGAGCTTATGCCCAGAATGATTGTTGGTGGTGCCATGCGCGCTCAATGGGCTGCGGTTGCCGCCCACGCCGATGACGTTCGAGGCCGACATATCCATCCAGATGCCGTAAGTATCGGCGAAAGCCAGGTGATAAATAACGCAGGCCAGTGGGTTGGTGACCCGACCGGTTTGCGAGGCACCGCAGGACCGGCGGGTGATCAGGGTCCTCAAGGTGGGGTTGGTCCCCAGGGTCCACAAGGGGAGGTCGGTCCACAAGGTGCAATTGGGCCTCAGGGTGGTCAGGGTCCCCAAGGTGCAATTGGGCCTCAGGGTGGTCAGGGTCCCCAAGGTGCAATTGGGCCTCAGGGTGATGTCGGTCCCCAGGGTATCATTGGCCCGCAGGGTGTTCAGGGTTTCCAGGGTGCCATTGGGCCTCAGGGTGGTCAGGGTCCGCAGGGTGCCATTGGACCGCAGGGTGCCATTGGTCCTCAGGGTGTCATTGGTCCTCAGGGTGCCATTGGTCCTCAGGGTGCCATTGGACCGCAGGGTGAGATCGGTCCGCAGGGTGTCATCGGCCCTCAGGGTGAGATCGGTCCGCAGGGTGTCATCGGTCCGCAGGGCGATGTTGGTCCGCAGGGTGATGTCGGTCCCCAAGGTGCCATTGGCCCGCAGGGTGACCTTGGGCCTCAAGGCCCACCTGGCGCTGATGGAATCACTGCCGGTCTCCAATGCGCCGATGGCCAACTGGTTCAGTATGCCAATGGTGTATGGGCTTGCTCCAATCATGGCAATGACCCCGATGCCCATCATCCTGCCGACGGCACAGGCGTCGATATGAGGCCGCGGTCGGTCACAGTGGGTGATACACGGTTGACCGATGGCTCAATTGATCTAGGCCCCAATGCCGATGACCACTTAAACGCACAGATGGTCCAAACTCTGGTGGCGGGGGGTGACGCAGATGCCCTTCATACTCATGCCGCTCAGGCGCAAGCTCCGACGGTCACGTCCATCGGGGGGGGCTGCTATGTTGCCTGGGGGACGACCGACTGTGCCCAGGGCTATGCCGCTGCGTACCGGGGCATCCCGCTCACAAAACATTTTGCAATCAGTGGAAACAGCGCAATGATCGGCCCCTTCTGTGTCCATGAAGCTTCTGTCAGACGACACCAGACGTTTAATGTCAATGCGGATCAAGCGTGGGATCAGGCCAATGTTCAGACCCAGGTGGCCGAGGGGTCCATGCAAGGGCTTGGTCATGGCAATCGGTATTCGTTTCGAGATGAGGTGTCGAGCGTCTGTGCTCAGTGCTGTCCGTCCTTAGGTGCTCCGGCAAATGAGCCATGACGGAGGCCGATGCCTAAGACCGCTCCTGGCAAAGCACACCCCTCAAGCCGTCATCGGCTGAGTTGGCACCAGCCCAAGTCGATTTCTTCATGGGATAAAGCGGGGTCCCACAGCCCGACGGGGTTTACTTGGATGGGTAGTGTGATTCCATCCAGGCGCGGATTCGGGGATCGGCATCGATTGCAGCGTGATGTGCTTTCAAAGCAGGGTGTTTGTCGACCAAGTCCGTTGGCACGCCATCTAAAATGCCGCTGGTAAACCACGCGATGAGTCTCCAGATGGCGAGGTCTGCCACCGTCATCTGTGTCCCGACAAAATAGGCTTGAGTTTCGTTGTCCAGAAGGCGCGTCTCGATTGCAGTAAGCCAGCGGGGGATTTGTTCTCGACCGAGTGCTTGGCGCATGGCGAGTTTTTCCTCCGGGTCTTTCACCCGCATGGTTGGGTAGAGTTCGTAGTTGATTTCCGTAGCCGCATCCAAAAGCTCATCGACCCGGAGCGCGGCGATGGGGTCGGAGGTCGGGTACAGCCCTGAGAGTTGTCCACAAAAGCGCGCAATGGCCCCCGTTTGCGCGTAGCGTACGCCATCGACATCGAGCACGGGAAGTTGGCCATAGGGCAGTGTGCCACTGGCCTTCAGGGCCATCCATTGGTCGCGATCGGGTCGGATATCCTCGAAGGGGATTCCGCCTAAATGCAGTGCCAGTCGGCTGACTTCCGCGCGCCAGAAAGGAAAATTAAAATAGGTCAATGCAAGCTTCATAATCGGTCACTCCAGACGGTCTGTTGGATGGCAGTCTATGTCAGACACGGCTGCAAGAAAAGTCGACGTCTCAGCGCGTGCAGAGATCTGTGTCATAAGACGGCCGTAACCAGTCTGTCTACGTCTGTGAGTGGCTAGCCTGGGTCTGGCCATAGCAGGGTCAGCGCAGTGGATTGGGGTTTCACAAACCGATGGTGGTCAATGGGCGGCCATGACTATACTGCTCCGTGCATAGGAATGAGGGGGCCAATGATGTGGCATCGAGCGAGTTTGGTTGCTTTGTTAGTACTGAGTGCCAGTGGCTGTTCTGAAGAGAATACCAACTTAGAGCCGGAGATGACTTCGGATGCAGAGCTGCGATTGGGCAGTGACCTTGGCGAGACGACTGGCGGGTCAGACACAGGGCTACTTGAGATTGATGCGTCCGATGCTGAGCGTCCTGGTGCCGATGCTGAGCGTCCTCGTGCCGATGCTGGTGTCGTTCCAGGCGACGCATCAGACGCCGGTATAGTCATCGATCAAGGACCTATTACTGAGGCCGATATGGCAATGGTGCCCGATGCCATGGTGGTCGTCGACGCAGCACCTGTACCAGATGACCCCATCGAGGCCTTGTTTGCCGAGCCCACACCAGAGGAACTCAATGCCATTCGAGCGGACTGGTCGACGTGGGATGTGAGCGTCAATGATTGGACTGTGCTTGGCGAGGGTGAGGTTCGCCGGATTCCCTTCGCTGTGGTCTCTCATCGCGTTGATGGCAATCTCCATTACGGTGCGGTTCGCTATCCTGCGGATTATCAGCCTGAGGGCAGCTATCCTGTCCTCGTGGTCAACCATGGAGGCGGCAATGGGGTCGGCAGTAACGTTTTTGGTGGCTATTCAGAGGGCTGTTATCGAGAGTTCTTTATCGTCGCAGCCTCTTATAGAAGCGAAGAACTCAGGACGGGCATCGATGCTCTGGGGAATCTGGTGAGCGAAGGGACCAGTTCGGTTGTCGACCGTGATGTATCGGATGTCATGGCCCTTTTAAGCGGCGTGTTAGCCAATATGCCCGGCGCTGATCCTCAGCGCGTCGCAGCCCATGGAGGCAGCCGAGGCGCGGGGGTTACAGCCTTGCTTGTTGTTCGCGACTCTCGGATTCGGAGGGCGGGTGTATATTACGGTGCAACCAACCACATTCATCCAGACGTCAAGGCGGCGATTTTGAGACGCATTGAGACGGGCCGGCCTGTTGGCAATCCCGTCAACCAAACCGCGTCGAGAAAGGTCCAAGCGTTTATCGACGGCGACTTGACCTTCGCAGAGGCCAGGCAAGCCCTTGTTCGGGGGTCTGCCGTCTTCTTTGCAGAGGACCTGCCGCGACCATACCACCACCACCATGGGACCGCCGATCGGTCTGTGCCCGTCGCTCAAGGCCGCGCTCTTGCCACTCGGATGACCGAGCTTGGCGTAGGCCCACCCGACTTTGAATACACGGAATACGAAGGCGGGGAGCATAACCCCAGAACCATGCCCGGCAGTGTCGATGCCATACGAGAATTACTCTGCGGAATCCGCTAAGACTCAAGGCGACGCGATTTCCTACCCTAGGTATTGTCGACAATTAGAGATCTCGGATCCTGTGTACTTTATTTTGACCGGCTTGTACGGCGATGACGGGCGTCTCTGTGCACATCGACCTCAAGCCAAATAGTCCGTTCTGAATTGCGAGGGTCCTTGCCAAGACAGAGATTGAGATTTTATCATCTATCCAAAGAGATTTAATTACAGAAGAATTTGGACACGTTTGGCAGTACCATCAGCAGATTGAATGCTGTTTAGACCGAGTGCTGGAATTTCAACTAAGGCAGGACCATGAGACCAGATTTTGATTTTAAACGGCTGATTTTGTGCATTTCAATCATATCTGTCTTCGCTTGGAGCGGGCCAATATACGCTCAGTCAGATGAAACCCTTGTTTGGGCTCATGCGGGATGTCCAAAAAATATGGACCCGTCTGATGGCGGAAACTCATGCGACTACATTGGCTTTCGTTATAATCGGAAGACTGAGATGTGCGAATATTCCGGCCTTGCCTGTTTAAGCGCAAATGATGATGACGATTATTCGACAAGATTATGCAGACGCAACTCGACTGTGAAATGGAACCAATGGGTCCATAACCCCAATGTTTTCCCCGCGACATCAAATCATTGTGTGAAAGGTGAATTGACAGGTGTAAGTGAAGTTGTCGACATTCAACGCCTCAGTTCGTCGATGTTGGATGAGGATGGGGCCAGTTATCTCGTTATGTCCACCGGTAAGTTTAAACGAGATATTGCCATAGGGAGTCATGTCAAAAAAATTATAGCTGTCGAAAATAATGCGAAGAATGGTTGGGTCAAAACGCCCTTCACCGGTCGAGTTGTGGCGGCCGAGTGTCACGAAAAAGTTCGTTTTAAGCGTATCAAGGGAAATCGGGATGGAGAGAGTGCCATCTTCTCGCAACATATTGATGGAGAATGGATTAAGTGGGACACAACAACAGCCGACGAAGTCGGTGACCAATCTCGTCTTTGGTCTATACAACTTAAATTGCCTAATCCTATTGTTAAACCGCGAATTGAAGATTTTCTAGAAAACCTTGAGAAACCAGAGCAACACCAACCTGAAAAACCACTCAAAGATGATTATCAAAGCCGAGATGACTTTCGCGATGCCATGAGAGATTACAAGGCGGAGGTTCGAGATGCAAAGCGTGAGCACCGAAGTGATATGAAGGCATATAAGGCAGAATTGAAAAGCCAAATGCCCGAGGCAAAGGAGCTGTTAGCGGACGCGATGGAGCAATATAAGATCGATTTACGCGCGTACAAGGCCGAATTAAGTAAATTCAATGCAGACTCGAAACTATTGGCTAAGGCCGCAGCGCAATGTCCCCGTTTTTCAGATGCGGTTTGCGCTTTAACACCGGAGACCTATGAAGCCGGAGAGGTGAGGTGGGATCGTAGCGCCGTCGATTCGGTGGGTGGCCCATTGTCTGGCTGCGTCCCCACAGCTGCAACGTGCAAGAAAGACTGTGTTGATGATGGCCTTTGTACCCTCAAAGGAAATGAGTGTGTGGCGACGATGGCGTCTTGCCGACGGTCTAATTTGTGCAAAAAAGACGGCCTTTGCACTGCCGTTGATGGTGCTTGTGTCATCGGCTCAGATGCCGATTGCCAATTGTCAGATGCGTGTCGAGAGCAAAACAAATGCAATTTGAAAGATAAGGCATGTGTTGACACCTGCATTTTGAGTGATGAGTGTAAAGCCAGCGGTGAGTGTGGTTGGGTCCGACCTAAGAGCCAGCAATGTGAACCTGAAGAAGACCAACATTGTTCGAAGAGCCAACTGTGCAAGAAACAGGGCTATTGCTCCCGACTTCAGTGTAATGAGGTCGGTGGTTGCACTCTGGCGGGTCAGAGTGTGCCTCAAGGACGCGCAGTATGCGGGGCAAAAAAAGACCAGAGTTGCGAGTCGACCCCTGGTTGCAAGGTTGCCGGACTTTGTTTTGCAGATAAGGCAACTGGCCTGTGTCGCGCGAGGGACAATGAGGCTTGCTCTCAATCTGTCGCTTGCTTGGCGACCGGAGAATGTTCAGCGACCGGTAATGTCTGCGCTGTTCTCGAAAACAGTGATTGTGAGAAATCACTCTTATGCCGTGAAGAAGGACGTTGTACCGCGTCGAATGGAGCTTGCATCATAGGTCGGTCCACCGATTGCGCAAAGACTCGGAAATGTCTTGAAAAAGGCCTTTGTTCATTTGGAGGTAAGGCCGGTCTCTGTGTCGCAAAAACGCGTCAAGATTGCGCTTCGTCACTGGAGTGCTGGCAATCGGGTAAATGTACAGCCAGCGATGGCGTTTGTGTCGTGGGCTCCAAAAATGATTGTACAATGACCCCCGCGTGTACGGATCAAGACACTTGCTCACTGAAAAAGACAAAAACAGGCATGGTGTGCGTCGAGCCGACGCTTAAATCTGTGCGTTCCTCCTGCGATGCAGACGATTGGCAAGCTTGTGTTCAATTAGCACGTCGACATCAATTGGGTCGAGGCGTGGCGGTTGACATCGAAAAATCTTCAGACCTTTTAGATGATGCTTGCGATGAAAAAAATGGCGAAGCCTGCTGGCTTCTCGGTATGAATTATCTCAACGGACGAGGCGTTTCATTTGATTTGTCTGACGCACTGGATGCTTTTAAGAACGCATGTCAATATGACGAGATGCGCGGGTGTATCTCGTTCTTCGCCATGACCCGCGCCAAATGGGGAGTTGGTGATTCCCGAGACGAACGTAAAAAAGGTTTAGAGGCGGCAAAAAAAGCATGCAAAGCGGGCTTTTTTCCTGGCAAGGGTTGGTCATGCGGTGACGCGAAAAAGTCATGCAAAAATGTGCTGTTCGGAGGAGATTCCTGTGCCTGGCAGGCGAGGAAAGAATCTAAAAAGCTCGATTCGGCACCATCTCAGGTATTATATCGTCAAGCCATGGCTCTGTATCGTCGAGATTGTGATGCGGGTTACAGTAGTCAATGTGTTTCCCTTGGTCAGTTGGCCGTGTCTTTTGGTTGCAGTCACTCTGTAAAAGAGGAGGTCTGCTCTATTAAAAATGATGTAGAACGTCGCACTTGGGCCATGCAGCGAGCTTGCAAGCTTGGTGATCGGACCGGATGCTCGGTTTCAAGTGAAAAAGTCTATGACGATGTAGACGAAGGCGAGCCACAACGACCAAACTTTAGGTCTATCCGTCGACACCCTAACTAAGTCCCTGATACAGGGACTGTCAGGCCATAAGATCGCTCAGGAACATCTCAGAGAGATATCTGAACGTGACGTTTGGGAGTCCAACCTAAGTCCTGACGGGCCATCATCAACCGCTCCACCCAAAAGCCACCGGGTTCGAGGGAGAATTACTGTCGCTGGGGCAGAGTATCTTGGTCTTGAACCTCAGACACGCTCTCATTGGCCTCCTCACTTGGGTTTTCTGGCATAGGGTTGCGTGTCCCCAACACGCGTGCTGGGACACCCCCGATGATGCTGAAGTCTGGAAAGGACTGATTGACCACTGCGCCGGCTGCAACCACGCAACCTCGCCCAAGATGTACACCCCGTAATACGGTCACACCTGAGGCCAACCAGCAGTCAGCTTCAATGACGACCTCGCTTCGTTGATAGCCTTGTGATCGAATGGGTACATCCAGGTCTGAGAACACATGATCTTGTGACCAGATGACGCAATTAGGACCTAAGAGTGTATCCTGACCGATGTGGATCTGGCCACGTGCATTGAGCTGACATCCCTTGGCGATCCCGACATTTCGGTCCAATCTAAGACCGTCAGGATGATAGATGGTCACGCCTCTCAAAACACGGCAGCCGGGTGACGCACTGAAACCGTAGGCTGCGTTTCGCAGCCAACAGCCAATTTCCCCTGGTATTGTTTCGAGGCTGGCACGCCAAAAGCGGCCACACTCTTTTCGTAGAAAGACGAGAACTTTACTGATCATGGCAGACACCATGACGCTCGCACTGCCATTTCGTCAATAGCTAAGGGCCGCTAAAAGAGCGGGTTTATGTTCCATTTTTGATGTGTTTAAAAAACTCTGTTGTGGCCGATTTACTTTGGTTTCTGGGCGTTTACAATGGGGGCACGCGCAGTCGTGGTCTCTCATACGGATTCATTTCAATTATCTTGTCACGTAATGATTCCTGGGATTTTTTTGTACACGTGTCTCATGAGAGATGTTGGCATGAGTGTAAATTCCAAATAGACTTAGTGAGCCCCTTGAGGTTCGAGCCAATCCAGTTAGGAGGATGCATAATGAAATTGACCACATTATCTCTGCTTTTGGTGGCAACCCTTCATCTGCCTGCCAGTGCGCAAGTGATGACACCGATTCTAAAAGTGGATCTGTTCGGCTGGATTAATAGAATTGCAAAGAAGTCTCAAATCAAGGCGGCTAAGAAAGAAATTAAGAACCTCAAACGCCTCAGAAACTGCCTTGTTCACTCGGTGACTGCTCGATTACTGAAGCTTGGAAAAAACACCTATCATCACTTTGTTTATGACTGTCCGAGATATCAAAAAAAACGGCAAGGCGTCACCACATATGACCCGATTTATGAATTGCTATTAAATGCCTACACGAACAAAAAACCAGTCGATATTTGGTATCGTAAAAAGTCGAAGGATCCTCTGAGTGCCCACGTCGACATCGTGGCTCGGGCAAATATAGGTAGTCTCCAACTCGACGCGAAAGCAACGAAGCAGAACAAATTGGAGCGCACGGACTGTCGGGTATACCGGGTTGAAGCATCAGATGTTTTTCGTCGTTGTTGGGTCAAGGGCTGTAAGAATGCGCCGGGGGAACTTAAATTGGAGGCCGCATCGGCAGGTGTTTTCCAAATGTGTTTGACTGCGTCTATGTCTAAAAAACGAGTCAAGATTAGCTTTCGGGATTACAAAAAGCAGCTGCCAAACGTCCTGACATACATCCGATACGTCGATAAATGACGTCGCGGTCTGAGACCTTTCTTTTTTACTTAGCTGCCCTTGAAAACCGACTTAAACCTCAGCGAAGGTGATTTCGGCCGACCGAGCAATCAAAGAATACCCGACCTTTTGATAGATGCCATTGGATGTTGGATTCGCCAGGTCTGTATACAGATTACACATCCGTTT
>MDTC01167824.1_pt1 | contig 12684 bp, 9 predicted proteins | sample 811181 | NCBI WGS metagenome assembly MDTC01 (sample SAMN05326644, study PRJNA326480) | marine metagenome | isolation source: seawater | place: Pacific Ocean: North | collected 2011 | reverse complement strand
TATGGATGAATTATCATTGATACAGGGTTGTATTGAAGGTAACCAAAGGGCTCAGCGAAAGTTATTTGATAGTTTTTCGCCTAAGTTTTTTGCGGTTTGTTTGCGTTATATGAAGAACAATGACGAGGCAGAAGACGTACTTCAGGAGGCATTGATTAAAGTTTTTTCAAAGCTTCCAGAGTATAGCAAAAAGGGCTCTTTCGAAGGTTGGATGAGAAGAATTGTTGTAAATACCTGCTTAGACCAAATTCGAAAAAATCAAAAACTGAAGTTTGATGCTCCTTTAGAGCAAGAAGAGTATAAACTTTCGACAAATGCCCATATATTTGAAAAATTATCAGCAGACGAGTTGATGAAAGAGATACAAGAAATGCCGCCAGGGTATAGAGTTGTGTTCAACATGTTTGCAATTGAAGGTTTTTCGCATCAGGAAATAGCGAAGAAATTGGGTGTTGCCGAAAGCACATCCAAATCTCAATATTTAAGAGCGAGAGCATATTTGAAAGAAAGAATAAAAAAAATTGATGAGCGATAAAGATCCTTTAAAAGATTTGTTCAGAGACAAGCTACAGTCTCACGAAGTCATGCCAAGTAAAGAGGTGTGGTCAAGTGTTTCTAGTGCTCTTGGACACTCCGCAGCCTCAACCTCCGCGGCAGGTGCTTCTTCGTTCCTAAAGTTTGCCGCAGTTGTTGTCGGTGTCTCCGCCGTCGGTGTTGTAGGTTTTATGTTTATGTCCTCTGACGAAACGCAACCGGAAAAAATTATTGAAAATACTGTTTTACAAGAAGAGGATTTAGATGAGTCCGTTTCTTCTGAAACCAAAGATTCTGATGTTCAGGAAAGCCCATCTCCAGCAATTATGCTTCCCCAATCAGAATCGCTTTCATCAGAAAGGGTAATTTCTAATGAAAGTATTCAGGAAACTCAACCTGAATTGATTACCATAAACGAAAGCTTGCCTGTGTCAACTCCTTCTGAAAGCCAAGCAAATTCTTTAATAATTGAAGAGTCCAACGTTGAAATTCTCCCTGAGGAAAGCCCGGAATCACCTGTGGTTTCTGCCAATATTCCCGTTGAGGAGATTCTTGATGAGACCCCTGTTGTTCCAATTTCTAGTGAATCCCTTTCGCAAGTTCAGTCGCAACAATCAGCCTTTAAAGAGGTCGAGGACGTTGAGACTGCCTTGGAAGAACGAATTATATTACCAAATATATTTACTCCTAATGGAGATCGGGTCAATGACATATTTGAGATCAAAATGAAAGATAAGCTGGAATTTCAGATTATTATTTTGAATCAACAAAATCAAGCCGTCTTCAAATCAGGAGATCCCGACTTCCAATGGGATGGGACAATGCTAAATGGTGAACCAGCGCCCGCAGGCACATATCTTTATTACTTCTCTGCAAAAGATTTGGATGGCAAAGATGTTACCGAATCCTCATTATTAACTATCCAACGATAGTTTTAAAAGGACTTGTTGCTGTATCAATCTTTTTAATGCCTACAAAATAAATATATATACCAATGGTCATGAATAGGTGAGATAAATCCCCTTTATCGAGCCATTGAAATAAGTTTATTTTCATTAAAAATATTATAGCGCTCGGAAGCATCGCTAAAACGCCATAGATGAGCCATTTAAATTCATTTTGACTTTTTATGTTTGCACCACTAATGACACTAACTGATATTAATACTCCGATGATTGTGTTGATCGCGATAGGTAGGAATCCAATCGTATGGTTTTTGTCAAATTCAGCTGATGAAATAACTATGATTACCAGGAGAAAAACAGTAATCATTTTGAAAAAAGCAATTTTTCCAAGGATGTTATTTTTGTTATGACGTTCAAAAGACTTGATCATGGCTTTCTCAATAAAATAAGTGCTAAGTATTCCGGAAATCCAAGTGGGAAATTTACCTTGAGCACCTAAATAGTGAAATAATCCGTGCCCCGTTGATCCTAGGATCGCTCCACAGCCAAATGTTAAAAAAAAGTAGTACCAATACTTCACAAATCCACTAGATTTTCGATTTGAATATAATTTTTTTGCTATGTAAAAGCTAACCAACCCCATGATAAGATCCGAAATAATTGCATTCGGCTCGAGTATAACAATACCACTTAGGTCTAAACGTATTTTTGTAAAATCTTCACCAATTAACATAGCCGACAAATTTAATCCTTTAAAGATGAATGGACAAAGGATCGTATACTTTTTACTATACTAATTGATCCGTCCTTTTGACTATATTTATTCTCATAAATATCAAAAGGTATTTGAGTCATTTACTTTCGGTTTAAATATATATGAGGGCAATACAATGAGACGGCCAAGTAATTTGGAAAAAGGAGATTTGATTTACATCGTTTCTCCAGCTAAAAGTATAGATCAAGCGCCTATTGATTTGGCAAAAAAGCTTATGGTGTCATGGGGCCTTAGAGTAGAATGTGCAGCACATACTCTGGGTAATCATAATTATTTTTCAGGTGACGACAATGATCGTAAGGCGGATTTTCAATTAGCTATTGACCATCCAGAGGCAAAAGCAATACTTTGTGCTCGTGGGGGTTACGGGTGCATAAGAATCGTTGATGAATTAAATTGGAGTAATTTTGATTCCAGTCCTAAATGGCTAATTGGTTTCAGTGACATAACAGTTATGCATCACAGAGCCCAAAGACTTTCTGTTATGAGTTTACACGCCACAATGCCTCTCAATTTTGAGGTTAACTCTAAAGATGCTCTAGAAACATTTCGTTCTGCTTTATTCGGGGAGGCATTTTTTATTGAGGCTTCGTCATCTTCTTTGAATAAAATTGGAACGGCGCGTGGTCGTCTTGTAGGGGGTAATCTTAGTATTATATATAGTCTTCTTGGGACATCTGATGCTTATATCTTTAGGGACTCAATTTTATTTATAGAAGACTTATCCGAGCAGCTTTATCACATTGACCGTATGTTGTTTGCGCTTAAAAAGAGAGGGGTTTTTGACGAAATAAAAGCTTTAGTGATTGGTGGTATGACTGACCTGAAAGATACAAGCCCTTCTTTCGGTATGACATACGAACAGGCTATCCTTGAAAAAGTAGAGCACAATAATTTTCCTATTTGCTTCAATTTTCCAACTGGCCATATTGCGGACAATAGAGCCATGATTATTGGCGATGAGGTAGAACTTGAGGTTCGTAAAAAAGGCGTAAGGCTGAGTTATGTATAATTGTTCTAAATAAGAACCTTTTTTTCATTCATACGTTCTTTAGACGTAACTTTGTATTTGGTAGAGAAGTATATTTTTACATGAGCAATTCTGCATTTATTAAATCTTCATTAGCTAAAAAATATTACATGGCCTTAACGGGTCTTTTTCTGTGTCTTTTTCTAGTGGGGCACCTTTTAGGTAATTTGCAAATGATTTTTAAAACAGGTGAAGAGGGTAAAAGAATCTTCAATGAGTATGCTTACTTTATGACCCATAACCCGGCGGTTATGCTGCTGTCATATTTAACTTATTTTTCCATTTTATTTCACGCGATAGATGGAATCTTTTTACTTATTCAAAATAAAAGAGCAAGACCAGTTAAATATGTATATACAAAGCCTTCAGCGAACTCATCATGGACCTCGAGATATATGGCGCTTTTGGGTACTCTAGTTCTTGTATTTATAGCAACTCACATGTCCAATTTTTGGTGGAAAATGAAGTATACAACAGAAGTTCCTTTGCATTCTTACTACTCACAAACGGCTCAAGATACTTTATATCTTACGCACAAGGGTGAACAAATTACAACAGCACAGCTTAGGTTGATTGGTGATACTGAAGGTACGCAGTTGATTATGCGAGCTGATAAAATGAATAAATCCATTGAAAATGAGTTTAATGCTTATGTCACGGCAAACGATTTGTCAGCGGAACAAATGGCAGAACTTGAAAATGCAAAGAATCAACAAATTAGAAAAGAGGATGAAGTTTTAGGAGAAGGTTATAAAGATTTGCATACCGTTGTCATGCAGTTTTTCAGTAAAGAAAACAAAAGTAAAAGTGGCATCCCTTATGGTCTTTTGGGTGCGATTTTTTACGTGCTTTCAATGTGTGTTCTATCTTTTCACCTTTGGCATGGTTTTTCTTCAGCTTTTCAATCTCTAGGTTTAAATCATCCCAAGTATACGCCCTTGGTTGGAATTATAGGAAGAGGTTTTGCTATTATTGTACCATTTTTATTTGCGATTATTCCGGTAATCGTCTATTTTAAATCTTAGCAGATTAAGTGATTAAATTTTATCAAAATAGCAAAATGTCGTACACTATGTCGTAAATATTAATACTTTTGTAGCAGATGAATGTTTATTATACATATGGAAGGTTAAAAGAAGATGCTAAAAAAGACGAACAAACAATATACGTTCGTTTGTTTTATGGCCGTAATAAAATACAAATTAAAGCGAGTACTCAGCTCACTATTCAAAAGCACGGTTGGAATTTCAAGAAAGGTGAAGAGGCAGATGTTATTGATTTATCTAGAAAGAAAATTCCAACTCACGATGTAAATCATTTTAAAAGAATTAAAGAGCGGCTTGCTGAGATTCGAGATCATCTAAAAAGTGAATTTAGAGAATTAATGTTGTCTCGAAAACATACTGCGTTTACACAAACTGATTGGAATGATTGGGCGCGAAAACAATTAGTGATTGCACTTTCAAAGGAAAAAGCTGAAGTTCAAGGTACTCCGAAGTTTTTGAAGAAACGTGACAACATTCGATTTAGCCATGATTCGTCGGCAATCAGACTAGATTCGAAAACCCCTGAGGGTCCAATTGACTTAAAATGGACCAATCATAAAAATAAGATGAAACTGGTCGCTCCCAATAATCGTCCTAAAATAGACGTAATCGTTGTGGGTACTGGTTTGGCTGGTGCATCTGCTGCTGCTTCCTTGGGTGAGATGGGCTACAATGTGAAGTGCTTTTGTTTTCAGGATTCACCGCGAAGGGCACATTCAATTGCTGCCCAAGGCGGAATTAATGCGGCGAAAAACTACCAAAATGATGGAGATAGTATCTATCGTTTATTTTATGATACAATTAAAGGTGGTGATTACAGATCAAGAGAGGGAAATGTGTATCGCCTTGCTGAAGTTTCGGTGAGTATTATAGATCAGTGTGTGGCACAAGGTGTACCATTTGCGAGAGATTATGGTGGTCTTCTGGACAATCGTTCTTTCGGAGGTGTTCAAGTAAGAAGAACCTTTTATGCTGCAGGGCAGACCGGACAGCAGTTATTACTTGGTGCGTATTCCGCATTATCCAGACAAATTGGGTTGGGTCGTGTGAAGATGTACAACCGTCATGAAATGATGGATTTGGTAAAAATAGAGGGAAAAGCTAGGGGTATTATAACGCGTAATCTGGTAACAGGTGATATTGATAGACATTCTGCGCATGCCGTCGTGATATGCTCAGGCGGTTATGGAAATGTATATTTCTTATCCACAAATGCTATGGGTAGTAATGCATCTGCGGCATGGAAAGTACACAAGAAAGGTGCACTTTTTGCGAATCCTTGTTATGTTCAGATACATCCAACCTGTATACCTGTTCATGGAACAAATCAGTCAAAACTAACTTTAATGTCTGAGTCTTTAAGAAACTCAGGAAGAATATGGGTTCCAAAACACAAAGAAGATGCTGAGGCGATCCGTGAAGGCAAATTAAAGCCTACTGAGATTTTGGAGGAAAATCGTGATTACTATCTTGAACGCAGGTACCCTGCTTTTGGTAATTTAGTGCCGCGTGATGTGGCTTCAAGAGCTGCAAAAGAAAGATGTGATGTGGGTCATGGTATTGAGGCCAACGATACAAATGAAGGTGTTTATTTAGATTTCGCTACAGAAATTAAAACTAAAGGCAAGCAAGTTGCATATGCGCAAGGTGATAAAAGTCCGAGTGACGATAAAACCATTCAACTAGGAAAAAAATGGGTTGAAGAAAAATATGGTAACCTTTTTCAGATGTACCAGCAAATCACGGACGAAAATCCGTATGAAACACCTATGAAGATTTATCCTGCTGTTCATTATACCATGGGCGGAGTTTGGGTCGACTATAATCTTCAAAGCACAATTCCTGGATGCTTTGTGGCTGGAGAGGCAAACTTTTCTGATCACGGGGCCAATCGACTCGGAGCCTCTGCTTTAATGCAGGGTCTTGCTGACGGATACTTTGTAATTCCTTTTACGTTGGCCAATTATCTTGCGGATGACATACGCACAGGTGCAATCTCAATTGATAGTAAAGAATTTGAAGATGCAGAAAATGAGGTTCGAGGTCAAATAAATAAATTAATGAACATAAAGGGAGCCAATTCTGTTGACTATTTCCACAAGAAGCTTGGAGTGATTATGTGGAACAAGGTTGGTATGAGTAGGAATAAAGAAGGTTTGGAGAGTGCCATTGAAGAAATTCATTTGCTAAGAGAAGAGTTTTGGAAAGACGTTTTTATACCGGGCGAGGCTTCTGAAATGAATGCTGAATTAGAGAAAGCATTAAGAGTGGCCGATTTACTAGAGCTTGGTCAGTTAATGGCAGTTGATGGTCTGAACAGAAAAGAATCTTGTGGAGGTCACTTTAGAGAGGAATACCAAGACGAGGAGGGTGAAACTTTACGAGATGATGTTAATTTTAAGTACGTTGCTGCATGGGAATATATGAATGCTGATGCAAGAAATTCAGTGCTTCATAAGGAAGAGCTGAAGTATGAATCAATCAAAATAGCAGATCGGAATTACAAATAAAAGAATGGCATCGAAAAACATAAATATTAAGTTAAAAGTTTGGCGACAAAAAAATAGTAAAGCCAAGGGTAAAATTGAAACGTACGAGTTAAGTGATGTTTCTACGGACAGTTCTTTTTTGGAAATGTTAGATCAACTCAATGAAAAGCTAGTTGGCGAAAAGAAATCACCAGTAACATTTGATCACGATTGTAGAGAAGGTATTTGCGGTTCCTGCTCCTTATATATTGATGGAAGAGCACATGGGCCGATAACAGGAAACACCACGTGCCAGCTTCACATGAGAAGTTTTAATGATGGAGATACAATATATATTGAACCGTGGAGGTCTAAGGCTTTTCCAATTGTAAAAGATTTAATGGTTGATCGGTCAGCTTTTGACAGAATACAACAGTCTGGAGGATTTGTTTCTGTTAATACTTCTGGAAATACGCTTGATGCAAATGCAATCCCTATTACTAAAGATGATGCGGATAAGTCATTTGAAGCAGCCACCTGTATTGGTTGTGGTGCTTGTGTTGCAAGTTGTAAAAATAGCTCTGCCATGCTTTTTGTAGGAGCAAAAGTCTCTCAATATTCTCTTTTACCACAAGGTCAAGTTGAAGCTAAAAATAGAGTTCAAAACATGGTTCGTCAAATGGATAAAGAAGGTTTCGGAAATTGTACCAATACAGGTGCGTGTGAGGTGGAATGCCCTAAAGGTATTTCATTGGAGAATATTGCTAGGATGAACCGTGATTTCTTGGTTTCAAATTTAAGTTCAGATAAATAGGTTTCTTACCTTAGAACATTTACAATTCCATGAATAATCACCTTGCCGTCGGTATCTTTCGGCTTAAATTTAATCACCCAATTATATTGACCTTCTTGAACGGGTATTGCCTTAGTAGATGAATGTGTTCCATCCCAACCTTGATTATGGTCAAATGATTGCCAAATCATTTCCCCCCACCTGTTATAAATAGTAATTTCATAATTAAATGGATCAAACCCACTCGTGAAAACCGGTTTAAAGATTTGATTATGCTCATCAGCGTCTGGAGTGAATGAATTCGGGATATAGTAAATTAGCTCTTCTTGGTAGGTAATAGGTAAAGAAATAGAATCTTGGCAGCCGATAGACGAAAAAGCAATTAGCGTAGCTTGATATCCCGTTTGTTGGGTTACGTCATAAGTGTGCGCATCTTCAAAAAGGGTAGATACTTCCCCATCTCCGAATTGCCACAAGTATGATTCCGCACCAACAGAGGTGTTAAAGAAATAAATTTCTCCATTTCCGGGTCCAATCAAACTGGGATTAGTATAAAAAGAGGCAAGGGGTTGTTGAACACATACAATATCATTAAAGTTTAAGGAAGTATCGCAACCGTTGTTATCTACCATGCTTACAATAAGGTCGTAGCACCCCTCTTCATTAAATGCGAAAGGCGCTGGATTATTTGTGGCTATACTTTCTGTTCCATCAGAAAGATACCAATTTGTGACTTGTGCATTTGTATTGATGTTCGAAAGAGCAATAGACTCTCCTACGCAGATTAAATTATTTTCATTGTTCAATATAGGTATTTGTGGCATGTTGATAATTACTAATATTGTGTCCGTGTTGATGCATTCATTTGCATCATGTCCTTCTACAACAATAGTTACATTGCTATCAATATTAAAAGTGATATCGTTTGTAATGTTATTAAACCATTGTGTCCCATCAAACCAATTATAGTAAATCCCTCCCGATGCTGTAAGTGTGATTTCGTCACCTAAACAAATTTGTTGGTCTGCGCCAGCTGAAACATTAGGTAACGCATTCACAATTACTTCGGTGGTGGCGTTACAAGTAAAACCATTTTCATCTGTTGCTGTTACTTCGTATAAGAATGAGCCAAGAGTATCTCCTTCAATACCAGTTATGTTCTGACTATTCCCGATTACTGATCCGAAAAGTTGCCATTGGTAAGTACTATTACTTGATGATACTGCAGATAGGTCATACATATCATTAACACAAATAGGACCAGTATTTGATGCGGAGACTGTACAACTGCAGAAGGGGTCTGACTCAGAAAGAACTTCCAAATCAGTTGTTGCTACGCATCCAAATCCATAATCATCTACTGCCGAAACCTGAATTGTCCAATTTCCTGGTTCCAATGCAGGGATGCCTATTAAGTTTTGTTCATTTCCGAGTATATTACCATTAACCGTCCACTCATACGTCCCGTTTGTTACTGAGGATGCATTTAAATCAAATTCGGCGTTATAACAAATTGGACCTGTATTGGAGGCGCTTATTTCACAGCTGCACTGTGGGTCTGAAGCAGGTATAACAATGAGCTGGGTTAAATCAGTGCAAATAAATCCATTTTCATCGATTGCAGTCACTTGAATAGGCCATGTGCCGGGAGCCAAGGCCGCCATGTTTGTTACATTTTGTCCAATTCCGATAACATCTCCAACAATATCCCACTCATAATTACCATTGGCTACAGCCGTAGCGGTCAAGTCAAATGTACCATTAAAGCAAATGGGGCCGTTATTTGATGCACTTACCGTACAGCTGCATTGCGGATCATTAGCATCTAATACGGTCACGGTCGCTTGGCTAGCACCTACTGCAATTGAACCATTGGATAATGTGTCAGTGCCTGTGACTGAGTAGACTGTTGTGACTAGCGGCGATACTGTAATAGATGCGGTTGATTCGTTGGTCGGACTCCAAAGATAATTTAATGCCCCACTCGCAGAAAGAGTGGCATTATCACCAGGACATATGGTTGTGTCGTTTACAACTATTTCCAGCAGTGGGTCGCAGGTAACACTTGCTGTACCAAAAAAATTTAAAGGTAAATTGGCCACTGTTGAGCTCCAATTTGACATGTGTAAAAGATACTGTTCTCCGGCTAAAACATTGAAAGGCGGCTCGAAATTTGCGGCGTCCGCCCCAGGAGGCAAGGGGTTTGCCATACCCGTAAAACCTGCCGAGGGGCCATTCCAGTTGCATCTAATAGGTGGCAACGTATTGTTGGTAATTTCATCACACGCTGTTGGAGAGTACGGCCACATTATCCAATCAAAATATCCTGTTCCTCCGGCAGCACCAAATGAAAATTGTAAATCTCCATCTTCTGCAATAGCGATTATCATCCATGTGCTATTGGTTTCACCTTGACCTAAAATACACCCTGCGTTTCCTGAAGCAGGATTTGTTTGTGGATTAGAAACATTATTTCCTAAAAGCTCCTCAACACCCTCGCCATTTGCCGTCAATTGAAAATTTACATTTTCGCATATTTGATTCTCAATTGCATTTATACAGTCTGGTGCATTTCCGGTTTGGGAATTTACAGAGAAATTGATGAAAGAAAAAGATAAAAATAGTATAAATCCCCTCACAGCTTAATATTATAAATTAAAACGAAAATAAAGGGGGGAGAGTTGCTTTGAAGCTATTTAATTTGTCGACCTTTTTCTTTATACCACCCTTTATCTTCGTGAACTTCTGCAGGAACATTCGACAAATTATTGAGTCTTTTTTGAACAGTCATCCAATAACATAAACCACTAGAGATGAGTAATATGAAAAAATAGTTAATGTAATTACCAATGAATTCGAACGCTTGAAATGTCCATTGAAAAAGGTCCCCAAATAGGAAAAAAATGTCTGTAGAATTCATTGTTCTTGTTTTAGAAAGTCTTAGACAAAGTAAGTAAATAAATCAATTAAATCAAAATTCAAATTTCCCCTAATAATTCAAACGTTTCCTTGGCAGCATTTTGTTCTGCAACTTTCTTAGAGGGACCTTTACCCATACCATATTCCTGTTGGTTTATTTGTACCTGAATGTTATATAGCCATTTTCCGTTTTTGTGTTCCTCAGAGAGTAAATTAAATTTCAAATCAAGCTTTTTCCTTTGGCACCAGATAAATAGCTTTGATTTAAAATCAATTTCTTCTTCCAAGAGTTGTGTAAAATTGAGGTAGCGCTTAAATATATTTTGTTCTATAATCTTCTTGGTCTTGATGTAGCCGCCATCCAAATATATTGCACCGATTATTGCTTCAAAAGCATTTCCTTCGAGGGTTGCGATATTTATTGATCTATTATTGTTATACAGTAAAACTTCCCTTATCCCAATTTCTTCTCCGAGTTTGCAAAGGTTTTTTCGGTTAACAATCTTTGATTTTAATTTTGTCAATCTTCCCTCATTACTTTCAGGAAATTTTAAGAATAAAAATTCGGCTGTTATAGAGTCTAATATAGCATCTCCCAAAAACTCTAGTCTTTCATTAGAGTAATCACTTTCGGAATGTGAGATGAATGATTTATGCGTAATGGCTTTTTGAAAATAGAACATTTTGTTTGGTCGATAACCAAATTTACTGAGAATGAAACGAAAGAGTTTAAGTTCACCCTCTGTCTTTTTCTTTTTAAAAAGGGGAATTTTCAGAATTTAAGGCGTATATTTTTTAACAATTATAGTTGTATTGTGTCCTCCAAAACCAAAAGTATTCGAGAGCGCAATATTAACGGTTCTTCTTTCTGCCTTGTTGAACGTGAAATTGAGCTTTTCATCAAGAGCCGGATCCGGAATAGTATTGTTTATCGTTGGCGGGACAATATTTTCATTAACAGATAATATGCATGCTATTGCTTCAATCGCCCCTGCGGCGCCTAGAAGGTGACCCGTCATTGATTTTGTTGAACTTATATTTAAATTATATGCATGCTCGCCAAAGACCTCTTCAATTGCTTTGACCTCGGCAATATCACCCAGTGGTGTTGAAGTACCATGGACATTGACGTAATCTATATTTTCAGGTTTTATTTCTGCATCTTCAATCGCCGCGAGCATTGTATTTTTTGCTCCTAATCCATCAGGATGTGGAGCTGTCATATGATAAGCATCACCCGACATTCCTCCACCAATAACTTCAGCATAAATTTTCGCTCCTCTTTTTACAGCATGCTCATATTCTTCTAAAATTAATGCTCCTGAACCTTCACCTAGGACAAATCCATCTCGTTCTGCATCAAAGGGTCTTGATGCAGTTTCCGGAGTCTCGTTTCTTGTTGACAATGCGCGAAGTGCATTAAATCCACCCATTCCCATTTCATTAACGCAAGCTTCAGACCCACCTGTTACAATTGCATCTGCTTTTCCAAGACGAATAATATTGAAGGAGTCAATAATTGCATTTGTTGCGGATGCGCAGGCTGAGACGGTGACATAGTTAGGACCTCTAAGTTTGTTTTTGATTGAAATTTGACCAGCTGCCATATCCGCAATCATTTTTGGGATAAAAAATGGATTCAAACGTGGAGGGCCCTCATTTGCAAAATAGCTTTTAGCTTCTTCTTGAAATGTATTTAGCCCACCAATGCCAGAACCCCAAATAACACCAATGCGATCGTGGTTTGGTTCTGATTCGAGTATACCAGAGTCTGCTAAAGCCTCATCACTAGTGACCATTGCGTACTGAGTAAATAGGTCCATTTTCCTAGCCTCTTTTCGGTCAATAAAATCAACTACGTTAAAACCTTTTACTTCGCATGCGAATTGTGTTTTAAATAAAGAGGCATCAAAATGAGTAATAGGTGCAGCACCGCTTTTACCATCAACCAGGTTTTGCCAGAATTCTGACTTCGTATTACCTAAAGGTGTAAGTGCACCAAGACCAGTTACAACTACTCGTTTTAACTCCATAAAGTACCTTAAAAATGTATCTTACTATTTTGCGTTTTCAGCAATGTAGTCAATTGCATCACCAACTGTTTGAATCCCTTCCGCTTTATCGTCTGGAATAGAGATATTGAATTGTTTTTCAAATTCCATGATTAATTCAACAGTGTCTAAGGAGTCAGCCCCTAAGTCATTTGTAAAACTT
>MDTC01044703.1_pt1 | contig 12685 bp, 11 predicted proteins | sample 811181 | NCBI WGS metagenome assembly MDTC01 (sample SAMN05326644, study PRJNA326480) | marine metagenome | isolation source: seawater | place: Pacific Ocean: North | collected 2011 | reverse complement strand
TTAGAGCTAACAGCGTAACCTTCATGAAAGAAATCGAACGCTGCTTTGGAATTTGACAAAATTCTAGTTGAGAAGGCAATAACAAATCTTTTTGAAAGCATTACAAAAAATCTTTTTATAATGTTCATTTTAAACTGATACCGAGACTCTCTATAAGAGGCAATTCTTACCTTAATATTTGCTATCCATGCCACAAACATTGTAGGTCCGGCCAAATAACCACTGAAATCAATTACACCGTGATATTGTGAATCTTTAAATATCTTATAAAGAGAAAAATAACCTATCAAAGATGAATGTTTCATTGGCACATGCACTAGTTCAACCCCCAGGTTCAGGAATTTTTCATGTAAAGTACCTGAAAAGTCAGTTGAGCTACCTCTACAAATAATAGTGAATTGGTAATCCTTGTTTAAACCATGGCAAAACGACAAGAATCTTAGCAAATAGTTCTCTAATCCTGCAGCTTTAAGACCTGACAGTAAAAAAACAAACTTCATCTAGAAAATGAACTGCTAAGTTTTGTAGACATGACTAATATAATCTTTAGAGGCATATTTTTTGTATTTAACAATACATGGGTTTCCAAATGCTAGCGAATGATCGGGAATATCTCTATTTACGAATGTACCTGGAGCTATAAGAGTGTCATTACCAATAGTTACACCTCCAACTATAATGGCATTAGATCCTACCCAAACTCTATCACTTAATTTAGGCACTCCTTTTTTATTGTCCCTACCAGCTGAACCTATAATAACTCCTGCGTTGACATTGCAGTTCTCGCCAATAATAGCGTTTGAATTGATTATGATAGTCCCATAGTGGCTAATTATGAAACCTCTACCTATTTTTGTAGATGGGTGAATCTGATAACCAAACTTAAATTGATAGTGTCTTAATATTAACTTTAAAAAACTAGTGACAAATTTAATTTGACTGGATTGAATAAGTCTAAGGATAAATAAATACCTGAACCCTGGGATCCAAAGCGCTTTTATATAACCTTTTATAGTTGGCTCACAACCTATCAGTCGATAGAAATCATAGTGCAGAGCACTTTTCATAACTTAATAAAAACTCATTTTTTTAATAATTACAGACAATTTATTGGCCTAAAAAAATATTTGATTAGTTTTACAGCTTTAAACATTTACTTATACTTGAGAAAGACATTTTTAACTAATTCATTCATAAGCCAAATTGCAAACAAACTAAACAATATATTTGAAAACTCTAACATGATGGAAGATCTTGGCAGATATATGGACTTCGAAAGGTATGTCATAAAAAATAAAAAATAGAAATTGAATTCAACTTTTTCATATTTCAGTCTTATTTCATAAATTGCAATTATTCGCCCAAAAGCAAACAATATTAAAATAACTCCAACAAGACCAAAATCTAAATAAATATCGGCTACGATAGATGTTCCATCACCATAGTCCACATCATGACGGTGTATTAACCATGTTATAAAGTTAGCAGTTCCATCATATTGCGGGTCTCCATCAAAAACCTGATTATGATAAATTCCGCTTAATCCAGGAACAATCGCAACAGCTTGCTGTAGTTGAAATAATCCGTATTGATAATCATACTCTGAGGGAACATCCCTAACGACAGTATTTAAAGTCCTTACCGACAAGGCTAATTCAATAAAATTTTGACCAGGGACTTCTTCATAAAACCATTTCGATTTTTCCTGAATCTCAACTGATGAAGCTGATATAAAACGTTCGATAAAGCTTTGATCAGCTACCCTTGTACGTGCCTCTCCCAAAATAGTAAATACATAACTGGTACATAGCATAAATAGGAGAACATATAAAAACCTCAATGAATAGTACTTTATAAAATAAACACTAAAAAATAGAATGATATATGTCAATATAGGGCCTCGATCACCCACTATAAAAGACATAACAACATGGATGCAGAGTAATAAAATTAATGGAGTATAAAACTTTTTTATATACTGACGAAGACTTAAAGTTCTGTTTTCTAGGTTAAATATTTTGTGCAATTCAATGCACAAAGCACCAAACAAAAGAATGTTAAATAATCGAATTGCATAGGTTGATAATAAAGAACCATCTTGCACATATGCCCCTGAAATATATGACCCCGACGTAAATAAAAAAATTATATAAGAAAAAAAGGCTAGTAATGTTAACAACTGAACAGTGGCATGGTATGGTGCGCTTGCATCTATCGACTTGTAATTTGAGATTTTTTTTGTAGATCTTATCCCTGAACCTAAAAAGTATGCAAACAATCCACACGCCGCAATAACAATTGGTTGAGAAATATTGGAAGTATCGGCCCAAATAAACCATTCGTATTTTTTTATAACCTCGAAACCAAATATCTTAAGTATGGCAAGATGAAAATAAACTATGAAATAGCTAAACAAAAAAAGAAAGTTAAACGAAAAATAATCATATCTTTTGTGAGCTAATATTCGTTGAATAAAATGAGTCGCAAGCCCAAAAAAAACTAAAAATAAAACTATTGTTAATTTTAAATCATCACCAAAATCCCTCAAAAAAAATTGAAAACTAACTAAAAAACACAAGAAAATAAAATGCGTTAGTTGGCAAAATATGAAAAGAAATCTGCTAAAAGCCATAATAAACTCCAAAAAATACTACTTTCATCAGCTTGACTCTTGTTGGGTACCTTTGCATTTGTAAACCCTATTTATATAGCCCACAGTTGCATTTTCTTTATTTTTAACTGTACAAGGATTTCCCATAACCAAAGAGTTGCTTGGTATGTCAATATTAACGTATGAACCTGGGGCTATTAGCACATTATTTCCGATACTAATATTTCCAACAACAACTGAATTGACGCCAATCCATACGTTATTTCCTATTTTTGGGGCGCCTTTTCTATTACCTCGACTTGTGGAACCAATAACAGTACCGGAATTAATATTGCAATTTTCACCTATAACTACTTTTGAGTTAATTATGATTCTGCCGAAATGCCCTATGAGTAATCCCCTTCCAATCTTTGTCTGTGAAGGTATTTGATAGCCAAATTTAAATTGATAACGACGAAGTAAGAATTTTAAAAATAATCTTAAAATACTGAAACGCGTTGACTGAATTGCTCGGAATACAAATAAGTAACGAAATCCTGGTATCCATAAAGTTCTAATAAAAGACATCAATGATGGCTTTTTTCCTGTTAAACGATAAAAGTCATATTGGATTGGTTTTTTCATTTGTTAGTTATTGCCTGAAGTTTACTTTAAAAAAAATTAATTTGATATTTTAACTCCTTTTATAAATGTGACTAATCAAATTATTCTAGTTCTCGATCTTGAAAATAAGTTAGAATTCTAATTAAAAATTAGCTTAAGTTTATTAACAAGGAAAAAGTACCACCCGACAACAAAACTAAACGAAATTATGGCTGAAACAATTGCAAAGTATTTTACAACTTCTAAAGCCTCCAAATTTTCAGCCAAACCAATTAACAAACCAAATCTTAAAAAACCAAGAATGGTGTCAAAAATTAGCATATTTCGTTGGATATCAAAAACCAAGAATAATGAACGCGTAGGTGCCATTACAAATTGCGAGCCAAACCAGATCAACAACCATTTTGAAATGGTTGCTGCAGAATCCCACCCTTCACCAAAAATCAAAGGAAAGATTTTTTCTGCATTAAAAAACCAAAATATCATTACAGGAACAATCATAATAGTCATTAATGATGTCATTCTAATATATAACTTTAATAATAATTCCAAATCAGATTTCAAAACTTCAGCTCTGCGATAAAATACTCTCTTTATCGCCGCACCAAAAAAATTCGCAGGGATTTGAACAAGCTTCATTGCAAAAAAGTACGAACCCACTACTGCTAGACCGAAATAGAAACTCAAAATAAAAACTGGAGAATTTGCAGAAACATAACTCATCAAATTTTGTGGTACTCCGTAACGAGCAAAATCGATGTTTTCTGTTAGAAGTATTTTTGTCGTCTTTATACTAGGAAATCTTCCAATTTTATAAATACCTATGAATTGAATATAGCCATAGATACATGTAATTAGAGCTGCAACTATTGCAGCTAAAACCAATCCATAATAAGTAAAGCTTAAATATCCAAATATAACTTGAAGTGAAACAATTGAGCTACTCCTAAGGATCTGCGCTTTGGCTAGGAGCGGATAGAGCTCATATCTATTTAGCAAAGAGTAAATAGCATTATTTACCGCGTATAAAAGCATAGCGATTGGCACAAGATTTGCAAAAGGTATTTCAATTAAGAAACCAAACATGGAAGCCAACAGAAAAATTGCTGAGCTCGTGCTAAAAGCAATAAACAGACAAATCTGAAAAATTTGATTGGCTTTTAACGATTTGGACTGTTTCACAATGGCCATCTCGTATGACAATGCTGCAATAGTAGATAACAATCCTACCGAGACTATAAAAGTACCAAACTGTCCAAACTGCTCAGGAGTATATAATCTAGATAGAACTGGAGAAGCCAGTATCGTGAAGCTTTGAGCTAATGAGGTCCCTGCCACCAAAACAGAGATATTTTTCAAGAATTGTTTATACATTAAAAAGTTTCAAACATCATGGATAGAAAAGTTTGAGATGAAACTCATTTTATTCTAATTTATTTCTAGCGTCATAAAGTTTTTTTTTAATTAGCTCACTAAATCACAAAGTATTATCTATTATTTTTTTTTAATAACTTTTTCGACACCCTTTTCACTTCGTCAATGAAATATTGCGGCTCGTGAACTCCAAGCTTTAATCTCAAAACTATTTTATTCAAAACTATGCGGTAATGAGAGATTTTGGGTGACTCAAAAAATCTACTTTTAATTTCAAAGAGATTGCCACTCCAGTCTATCCGGAATATTTTCTTACTTCGTATGCTCTTGAATAAACTATATAAACGCTTGAACTCTGGTGAAGCTGGATCATCAACAACCTCAACAATAAAATCTTTTTTGGGAAAAGTGTTGAAATTTCGATCTAAACTTTTTTTATCAGAAAATACAATTTCTACTCCATCTAGTTCTATATTTTCTTCAACTTCGTTACGATTTAAGTCCTCTATAACCAAAGTTATTTGTATGCGAGGAAATTCTAATTTGAGAGCCTGAATTGCTACTTGGTACAAATAAGATTGGCTAAAAGCAATCACATAACATGATTCAGTGGTTGAAAAATAATTGTAATTCTCTCTTAAACTAACTAGTAGCTTTTCAAGGCTAGTATCTTTCTGTAATTTAAGTATCTTTTTACTTTCAGTAATAAAATGTTCTCTAAATTCCAGGATAAGATCTTTGTTTTTAGGTTCTTTAGCAATATTATTAACCTCATCAGGATCTAAAAACGTATCATACAATTGTTCTTTCATGCCGTGATGTTGGATAATATAATGAAAATTTTTCCTCTGGAATGACGTTACTCTATTCAATTGTAGCGCAAATCGAGCATCACTTCTTACCATTCTATTTTCAAAAAATTCACTAGTTTCACCATTTATTAGAGGCACTAAACTTTTTCCGAATATAGGCAACTTTTTCTGAAAGGGCAATTCAATATCTAAGATATCCAAAAGAGTAGGCAAAATATCTTCTGCGCTAACTAATTCATCTACCTTTTGAGGTTTCATTCCAGGATATTTAATTAAAAAAGGGACTTTAATATTATCGTTAGTCACAATAATATCATGCGGTATTCCTGCCTTCATAAGATCCCAACCATCGGACACCAAACCTCGTTTTCGATCCGGATACCCGTGATCAGCAGTTATGATGATCACACTTTCATTAAACATATCTCGGCTTTTAATATTATTAATTAGCCCCTCTAACTCCTTAGACATATATGGATCTAGGCGTGTGTTGTACCAAAGAAAATAGAAGCTTGGATCTTCTGGAACCGATTCCATAAGATTATCAAATATTTTAGTTACTTCAGAATTGGGCCAACGCAACATAGTTGGCCTTACTTCTTTTGTCAAAAATATATTATCTACAGGGTCAATCAAATCTGTAAGCATCGTCCTAAGATCAAGAGAATTGAGAATGGAATAATTCTTGTAGTTGTAATGCTTAAGAATATCGGTAATGCTCCAGTAACTACTTTTATCAAATTGGAACTGAGAGTAATTGCCTGCTAAATAATAGGCTGAAATTCCTGTTAAAAAGCTTAAAGCACTCATGATAGAACTCGGAGCAGAAACTATCATATTGCTGAACGAGGTGAACTCATTTTCAAGTTCATACATTACGTCTAATTTATCTCTGTCATCGGTTCCACTTTGATAATTACGGACACAATCGACAACAACCCAGATAACATTTTTATTTTTAATCTTATTTGTTAACTTCAAAACAAAACCTGCTTTATTTAATTTTTCAAAAATAATCTATTTAATTAATTTTATAGTTTCTTTTAATAAGATAATTTTTACGTATAGCACACATTAGAAAAGGCTAGGAAAAAATTCTACTTTTCTTCTCCGCCAACTATCCTAAAGAGTTATCTTTCAAGTAAAATTTTGTTTATTAATGTTGACGAAATACCTTTTGTATATGGAAAGTAAACGATTTTGACTCCTACTTTTTTAAATTTTTGATCTAGTTCTATCCATTTTTTGCTGGCAAACCAATCATCGCCAACAAACATTACTTTGTATTTAAGCTTTTCCCATAAGACAAACTTATCCATTGACTCTTGAGGGACTACTGTGTCTACGTACCTGACGCTTCTAACTACCTCTACTCGTTCAGCAAAAGGAATTATTGGGGATTTATCTTTGTAGGAGGCAACCAGCTCATCAGTTGATACTCCTACGATCAGTTTATCACACTGAGAGCTTGCGTTTCTCAGCATATTCACATGCCCAACATGAAAAAGATCAAAAACGCCTGATGTGAAACCGATAACTGAATTTTTATTCATAAGGTTGGTCCTAAAAATATTTTCTATTAAATAATTCTATATTAACTAGCATCCAGATTTTCATAGCATGCTCATGTTTTTCTGCCATTGCTGGAGAAGCTAACCACTTTTCTACCTCTTCCGTATTAATTTGGCCCCTACTTATTGTTATTGGGTCTAAAAGAATATTTTTAGCATACTCTTTAAAGTCTCCACCAAACAAACTATTTAATGGAACCGGAAAACCTAGTTTCTTCCTATATAAAATTTTTTTTGAAAGCAAATGTTCATATGCTTTTTTTAAAATATATTTTGGAGTGTCAAGTTTTTCAGATATTTTGTCACCCATTAATAAACTAGCTGCAAGCTTATCTTTATTCGAATTCCACTTTAACTTATATTTCACTGGAATTGTAAAAGCAAATTCAACTAAACGATGATCAACAAATGGAACTCTCGCCTCAACAGAAGCTGCCATGGTGGTTGTATCCAAACGATTCAATAATCCTTGTAAATGCACCCTTTCAAAAAAGTACATGACCTTATTTTGATATGATTCGTCATCTACTTCTTCAAAGTATTTTTTCAAATTCTCTTTCAAAGCTTGCTCATTTTCAGGACTACTAATTTGAGCAGAGAGTAGGAGTTTTTTGTCATCATAGGAAGTATAACTGTATAGGTAGTAAAAATGATCCAAAGGGGAATTAAATATTTTTTGGGAATACTTGTTTGAAAAATTTTTAAGGAATGTCTCTTTTTCGTGATCAATATAACTGCTATTTTCCAACTCGGAGAAACGTTCATAATCATCCAAAGATCTAAAAATCCGACCATACCCACCAAAAATTTCATCAGCACCTTCACCAGATAGCACAACCGTTATATAGTTTTTTAGTTCTTTAGACATCAGATATAGAGGAACTTCGTTTGGAACAGATAAGGGTGCATCTTTGTAACCAATCAGATCGCTCATGGTTTTAATATAATCTTCACCAGATAAAAGTATTTCCTTATGATTAGTTTTATACTGTTGTGCCACTTCATCTGAGTAAGCAAATTCATTAAAGCCATCTTCTTCAAATCCAACTGTGAAAGTATTAACTGGATTTATTTGATTACTAGCCATTATGGCTGTCACTAAACTAGAATCGACTCCTCCTGATAAAAAAGAACCAATAGGAACATCAGCAATCATTCTATATTTAACTGCTGATTCTAGAATTTCTCTGAGCTTATGAATATAGAATTCTTCTCCCCTATCTTCTTGCTGTTCTTTTAGCTTTTCATAAAAACTCCAATATCTTTTGAGAGTCTTTTTTCCTGCGCTGTCAATATGAATGATATGGCCAGGAGGAAGGCACTGAATTCCTTTAAAGTAGGTATCATCTAATATTGGGTATCGAAAAGACATATAAGATGAAATAGCTGATTCGTTTGGGCGAAAGTCAAATTCTCGCTCAAGCTTAAGTATTGACTTTATCTCAGAAGCAAAAGTAATATTTCCATTTGTTTGATGGAAGAATAATGGCTTTACACCTAGCCGATCTCTTACTATGAAAGCTTCATCCTTCCTTGAATCATATATCGCAAATGCAAACATACCAATGAATTGGTTAATACAGTCTATTCCGAATTCTAAGTAAGCATGAAGTAAGACCTCTGTATCAGAAGACGATTTAAAAAAATGCCCTTTTTGTATAAGATTTTCTTTAATCTCCTTATAATTGTAAATCTCTCCATTAAAAGTGATAGTAACCATCCCATCATTAGATACCATCGGTTGTTTGCCATAATCTGAAAGATCAATAATTGACAGACGGCGTTGTCCAAAAATATACTTTTCTCCGCGATGAATTCCAGCATCATCAGGTCCACGATGCTCCATAAGAGACAATGCAGCGTCAAACTCAGCTATGTTTGTTGCACTAATATTTGAAGATATTTTTCCTAAAATTCCACACATAAACTATATTGTCACATCGTTAAATAAACTTAAATTTTTGGAGAGAACCAACTCTTCTTTAGGCGTAGATACAGCATCATGCTGTAATAATAAATTACTATTAACAGAAAGAATAATCTCTCACTCTTCGCTGAATTTAGCCTAACTATAAAAAGCAGACAAAATAAAATCCACGAAGCATATTTGTATCACAATAGGGAAGTATACTCTATTGTTCCGATGATTCTTTCATAATATACCAAGTCACCATCTTTTTTATACTATCACGAATCCGCCATTCAGGAACATAGCCCAAAAAATTAATAGCTTTTTTAATATCTGCCTGAGAATGCAACACATCGCCAGCTCTAAAATCTCTAAAAATTGGGCCCGCCGATACTTGAACACCATTGGATGCTAGGGAGTCTTTAATGTAATGAAATAAATCATTGAGAGTAGTAATATCGCCAACGCCTACATTATAAATTTGGTCTTTCGCTTCATCATCTGCGATGGCAGCTAAAATATTCATTTGCACCGTATTTTCAATGAAGCAAAAGTCACGACTAGTTTTTCCATCACCATTAATAAATACATCTTTACCTCTTATCATAGCAGCTGTCCAATTTGGAATGACCGCTGCATAAGCACCGTTAGGATCCTGACGCTTCCCAAACACATTAAAGTAACGCAGACCTATTGTTTTAAAGGCATAGCAGCGTGCATAAACTCCTGCATATAATTCATTAACATTTTTTGAAGCCGCATATGGAGATAGTGGATTACCAATATTTTCTTCAACTTTTGGCAATTCCGGATGGTCACCATATGTGGCACTACTAGCAGCGTATGTGAAGCTCGCAACCCCCTCCTCTTTAGCCGCGTGCAATACATTCAAGAAACCAGAAATGTTAACCTCATTTGAAGAGAGCGGATCAGCAACCGAACGCGGGACCGAACCAAGAGCAGCCTGGTGCAAGACATAGTCGACGCCTCTAACGGCTGAAACACATGCTTCGTACTCTCGAATATCACCTTCGATGAAATGAAATTTTTGCCATTGAGCTTCAGTGACTAGACCTTGCACCTCATCAAGATTATATTGATAACCGGTTGCAAAATTATCTAAACCTATAATAGTTTGATCCAGTTTGAGCAAATACTCTAGTAGGTTAGACCCTATAAACCCGGCAACGCCCGTAATTAGCCAAACTTTCGGATTAGATTTTAACTGATTTTTGGCGTCTTCATAATTTGACATATTAATTTCTCCAGATATCAAAATTTTTATAGTCTAAGATCAACATCATCTTTAGGAAACACATATTTAAGATCATAAAGAATATGCTTTGACCTTCCAAGTTTACGAATATTCTTAACCCCCATTTCCTTAAACTCATCATGTGCAACCGCCACTAAGACAGAATCATACTTCGCCTCTTCGGCTGCTTTACTAACCACCAAGCCATACTCACTAGCTGCCTCGACAGGGTCACACCACGGATCAATTATGTCGACATCAACTTCGTATGCTTTAAGCTCATCGACTATGTCAATGACCTTAGTATTTCTTATATCCGGACAATTCTCTTTAAACGTTAGCCCCATAACCAAGACTCTGGATCCACTAATTTCAATTTTCTTATTAATCATTTTTTTGATTAATTGAGAAACTACATAATTACCCATTCCATCATTAATTTGGCGACCTGCCAAGATCATCTCTGGACGATATCCAGCACTTTCAGATTTATGTGTTAAGTAATAAGGATCTACCCCTATACAGTGCCCACCGACCAAGCCTGGGCGAAATGGAAGAAAGTTCCACTTGGTACCTGCAGCTTCTAAAACCTCTAAGGTGTCTATATCCAGCTTATTAAAGATTATTGCAAGCTCATTAATTAATGCAATATTGATATCACGCTGAGTATTCTCTATCACTTTTGCAGCTTCGGCAACTTTAATTGAACTCGCATTGAAAGTTCCCGCTCTGATAACAGAGGCATACAGAGCATCCACAAAATCTGCCGTCTCCTGATCTGATCCAGAAGTCACCTTTACGATATCCTCAATCCTATGACTCTTATCACCTGGATTAATTCGCTCTGGAGAATAACCTGTAAAAAAATCTTTATTCAAACTTAAACCAGATAGCCTCTCTACCACTGGAATACAATCATCCTCAGTCGCACCCGGATAGACCGTTGACTCATAAATAATCACATCACCTTTCTTGATAACCCTGCCGAGCATCGCACTTGCTTTTAATAATGGGGTCAGATCTGGGCGCTTGAATTTGTCGATGGGCGTCGGAACTGTCACGATAAACGTGTTGCGGGACTTGAGATCATCCTCACTGCCGGAGAAAGAAAGAGTTTTGGCAGCAACCAATTCAGAATTTGAAATTTCGAGCGTAGAGTCCACTCCAGTCTCGAGCTCTTTTACTCGGTTGGAATTAATATCAAACCCAAGAACGGGAAATCGCTTAGCAAAAGCTACAGCTAAGGGCAAGCCAACGTAACCTAACCCTATGACAGCAATTTTTACATCTGATAATTTAGACATGATGTTTTTAAAAATCCTAATTTATCATAATTAGCCCTTTACCATGGGACATTAAATTCTTGAACAGCTACTATTTTCAAACGCTTGATAAGAGCTTTTTTCGCATTTTAGTTTTTATGACTTTTTACTTCTTAGATAAAAATTATTCTTATATATATTTCTTAAGTTTTTCATATTCTTGAATTTTTTTTTCAATAAAATTTTTTGTTATAATTATTTTTTGTTTTGTACCTTTTGGTGTAAGTATGTATCTATATTTTAATTTTTGATTAGAGTTTTTAAAATTATCTATCTTAATAAATCCAATATCCAGTAAAGCTTTCAAGCAATAATTTACTTTACCTACACTAACGCTAATTTCACTAGCTAATTGTCTTTGAGATAAATTTTTTTTATTTTGAAGAATATGAAGCAAATCCAGTGATTCTTCTGAAAGATTATAATCTAAACTCATGATAGAAATAATTTTTTGAAAATAATTAAAAAAAATATTGTATGACACAATAGCTACCGCACGGTATACAAAAAACCTTAATCAAAAAGATTATTCATACCGTTTAACAGTTGAACAAGAGTAGCTAAAAGAAGATATAAAGTAAAGTTTTTTAAAATTTAAGACTTTTTTGTGAAATTTTAACTCTTCTTATAGAACCAAGAAGATGCATCAGAACCTCAACTCTTTTTCTTGAAGGAAGTGAGCAAACTTTTACCATATTTCCTTTAAGAGGGCCACTTGCAATAATTCCTTCTTGGCCTATTTCAATTTTTTCTACTTTGGGATTTGATTCTGATAATCTTACAATCACCTCAATACTTTTAATTTGATCATCAGTCAGGAATGGAATAAAATTTCCAAATTTTATAATATCTTTAATACCAATGGTATTGCTAATAGGTTTGCAATTCTCAACACTAGTATTAATAAAAATGTAACCCGGAAAGAGTATTTCTTCTTTGATCTGAGAATTAGTTTTTTCAACTATTATTCTCGGTAAGTAATAGTCAAAATTTTGATTTAGTAGATTGGTTTCTACTTTTTTGATCTCATTAATTTTATAAGTTGCAACAATCCAGTGTTTCATATTATTTATTAGAAATGATATAAGTATAAATTATGATTGAAATAATTAAGGTATTTTAGTTTGTAAATTTTTTTAATATAAATGTGTTGGTTGCGGGGGTAGGATTTGAACCTACGACCTTCAGGTTATGAGCCTGACGAGCTACCAGACTGCTCCACCCCGCG
>MDTC01057066.1_pt1 | contig 12686 bp, 14 predicted proteins | sample 811181 | NCBI WGS metagenome assembly MDTC01 (sample SAMN05326644, study PRJNA326480) | marine metagenome | isolation source: seawater | place: Pacific Ocean: North | collected 2011 | reverse complement strand
GATAAAGACCTCGGCCACATCAAGATTTTCGGACTCCTCAACAGTGATTGGGGTAGTATGGACGGCGGCCTGTTCTTTCATGGTGATGAAGCAATCCCTATGGTGCCAGGTACATTCGTAGTATTTGATCCACGTATAACACATAGTGCCAGTGAGATAACCACAGACAAGCAGAGATTGGGAATAGACTTCACAGTACCAAAGAAAGCATGATTATGTATTCACAGCTTCGCCGTACACGTAAACAGATAAGAGAAGACTCGCCCTGTATAGGTACATGTACATTAAATGAAGAGAATATCTGCATAGGCTGTGGTAGACATATAGATGAAATCATAAAAAGAGGTATAGCGGAAGAGCCTTTAAAAGGTTAAAATAAACATAGCGGCGTGTGCTTTAAAATCCACAGACTCCCGGCATTTCTCAGAGATTTTCGAAGCTTTTTTCGAGAAAGTGCTTGACAATCCCTTGACAGTATCGTATTATGAGTATGTTGAGAGAGTTAAGAACACATAGAGGTTATTAAGACATGGCTATCAAGACTACTAAAGAGATGGTTGCTCTGATTGATGAAGACATCAAGTACGCCTTGGAGATAGGTGATAAGGAGTTTGTTGCTGCTCTGAAAGAGGTCAAGGAGAAGCTGCTGGACGCTGAGTATCCCACACGCCATGCTGAGTATGCTGAATTGTTTGGGAAATAGGCCATTTTTTGCTTGACTCCCCCCTATTGTGTGTGGTACTATAAGACATACTGAGAAGACAGAGGTTCCCGAAGTGATGTGACGATAATGTAAATCCCGTAAACGCCGTGAGTAGGTTCTCCCTGTATGAATTGAAAGCTATGTGGGATCGGAGAGAGATGCAGGGTGCCCCTAGAGAATTATATTTCTGGTCTGGGGGTAAGGCGAGGGGGACGCAGCCCATTAAAAAAGGCCCAGAATGACCTGTTACTTGCACCTCTGTAGGTCTTAGGGTGGCGACCATACCGCCAGGTGCTTTCCTTCTTTGGTTAACTCTGAGAGATTAAGGTTGGTTGGCCGCTGGTAAAGTTCCTCAGATGAGGTTGCGGGGTTCGTGTTCTCTCTCTTTTTGGAAGGTCTGGTTGAGCTAATGTTCTGATTCCAACGACGAACAGCGATGGTTGGACATCGTAGCGAGGGGTTCGATTCCCCTCCCCTTTCTCCAGCTCTCAGGAGCTTTAGGGGGGTCGAAAACTGGGCCGGGATTGGTAATCTATAAATGCAATAAGGTGTCTTCATGATATTTCGAAAGTACTCAAAGTCTATCAGCGATTGGATTGCGCCGATCGGCTTCTTCACAGTGATGTTTTTTATATGGATTGCGGCTTGCGTTGTGGCGCTTGTCGATTAGGAGGGTATATGATATTTCGTAAGTACTCAAAGTCTATCGCAAAGTGGGCCTTCTGGGCCTATATCGTATGGTCCGTTATCGCTGACCTGATCATTCTGTCAGGAGCGATTTATTGGATTTTCTTCAATTAGGGACTTGACTGTAATCAGGAATTCGTGTAGTATGGTACAATGGAAAATCTGAAAGAACATGAGAATGTTGCAAAGACCTCAACTCCACTGAGGCATCACCACCCTCTGAGCTGGTATGTCAAGTGGTGTAGTTCTATTATACTGATCTTTGCAATGATTGCTACGACCAATAACCTGTATCCTATCAACATGATACTACAGGGACTCGGTGTAGCAGGATGGTTGTGGGTGTCTATTATCTGGAATGATCGGGCACTCATTGTTGTGAATGCGGTGGCTGTGGCCATCATGATAAACGGACTTGTGATATGGATAATAAACTAGAACTGACTGTGGAAATTGTGACTGCGTATGTGAGTGAGAATACTCTGAGGCATGATCTGGTTCCAGAGTTTATGGATATGGTCTATGCGAAGGTTGAAGAACTGGCAGCAAAGGCCCCCACCCCCCAAAACTCAGCGAAGGCGAAGCCCTTAACCGAGTACATGTATGGAAGATATGATTATGAAGTTTAATATCGGTGATACGGTTGAGTTTCGGACGGAGTATGATTCGACTCGATCTGGGAAGATCACGAATGTGTCCTCTGAGATGGACTCGTATGAGGAGATGCGTCTGAAGGACGGCATTGCGTTGTACTGGTCAAAGAAGACGAAGAAGTGGACTCCCGTAAAGGAGAAGAACAAGGATACCGTCTTTCTTGAGGTGGAACTTCTTCGAGGTGGCTATAACTTCATATATATGGATGAGGTGGTAAGCTATGAGTCTTCTAAGTGATCTAGCGGCGTCAGTCGAACTGAAAAAAGCGGCGAAACCCTGGCCGAACTTTCTCACACCCTTTCCTGTAAAGATCAGAGAAGTCGCTGATCCTACGAACGGCGGTGTTCTCAACGAGTATCTGGAGAAGGCCATTCGGGATGCAGGCGACAAGTACGAGAATCGTACCGAGGCGAAGTGTCTGATGACTCGATGGGACATGCACGAACACTATGAGAGTTTTCGTCTGATCGGGGAAGCGGCAATCGGGTTTGCGTCTATGGTTCCACTGGCCCGAAGAACCACTCCCGAAGGGGAACCTGAGAAAGTACCGTTGTCCATCACGGAGTCATGGGGTCTGATCTACGGAAGGGGCAACTCCTGTAACTCGCACACTCACTGGCCCTCGTTGTGGTCTTATACCTATTGTGTGAAGGGCGACGAACGGCATCCCCCTCTGGTGTTTCCTCACATGGTGGAGAGAAGTTCTCTTTCCAACGGTATCGATGACGGCGTGGTGCCTCATGAGGAGATGAGTATCACCCCTTCCACAGGGCAGATGATACTCTGGCCTTCATGGTTGCATCACTACGTGCCGGAGCAGACCGTGGACGATGATCGTATCATGATTGCGGGCAATCTGGATCGGGCAGACCTATGGCGGCCCGCCTATAGACGGGCAGACCTATGAACTCGAAAACCTTTGTGATGAGTTTTGACAACGTACTGTCGGACATGGTGTGCGACTCTCTGGTGGAGTGGCATCGATGTGATGATGCGGCTCGAACTGTGACGGCTTCTAGAGACAGTCGCAGGGATGAACAGAAGTGGTTGCCCGAGAACAGTTCTCTGTGGATACCCCTACAGAACGCAAAGAGGAGCATGTTGGAAGCCTATACGGAGAGGTTTCCCTATGTCAATCGTGGCAAAAAGAGATTGCGTATGCCGGAGAACAAGATACAGCGCACTGATCCTTTCGGTGGCGGGTTTCACAACTTTCATAGTGAGGTGTCGCATTGGGAGAACTGTGCTCGAGCGCTGGTGTGGACGATATACCTCAACGACATACCCGAAGGACAGGGCGAGACGGAGTTTCTATACGACAGCATAAGAGTGACCCCGAAAAGGGGGCTTGGTGTTGTGTGGCCAGCAGCATGGATGTTTCAGCATCGTGGAAACCCTGTGCATGACAGATCGAAGTACATTGCCACTGGCTGGTACTGGTATCCAGAGGAGAAAGGTTACTATGAGTCTGAAAAATCTAGCGACAAGTCTAAGTCCTGATCGTGGCGACATGACACGGCCACGATGGGGAACCACAAACAAGGAACTACGCAATCATCCAGATTGTGTGGAGTTCTCGACACGGCACCCTGTGTGTGTCACCAATATCGGTCACTTCGATGTGAAGGAAACCATTCTGAAGGCCGGTGATGAACAGATGAGGCGCACCAATGTCAAGGCCCAGATGACGCAATGGTTCATGCACAAACAGGATTTGGAGTTTGCAAAGATTGCTGATCTTGCGGTGGAACTTGCTAGAGACAATTCTCCCTACACTGTGGGACTGCAACCGTTTGACTGTTGGGGTTCGATCTCACGAAAAGGAGACTTCACCAAGAGTCACGATCACTGGCCACATCCGTGGTCATGGGTCTACTATGCTGAGGTATCCGATAGTTGCAGCCCTCTACGGTTTGACGACAGTCCCAACGGGTTTCGGTTCAAACCTGACCCTGGCGACTTGATACTGTTTCCAGGCTGGTTATACCACAGTGTTGAACCACAACATACTGATTTCGAGAGAGTCATCGTGGCTGGGAACCTCACACTTACTAAATAAACTCTACCATGAAACGATACCGTATTATTACGAAAGAAATTCTGGTTGATAACGTCTATGGCCCAGAAGAGGCGATGACGATTGTACAAATGTACGCCGAAAATGGGGTCAAGGCCGAGTATGAGACTTTCGACTTTGTGCCTGAAGAGGCGAAACGAATGGGCCGTGATCCTGACTTGCACTAATCCTTATAAATAGAAACATAAGGATTGGAGTTGTGTAATGCACATGGGTCTAGACGGATTCGTTTGGTTTGTCGGCGTAGTTGAAGATAGAAATGATCCAGATCAGCTAGGAAGAGTTCGGGTTCGGTGTTTGGGCTTTCATACGCCCAATCTGACCGCACTGCCCACGAGCGATCTTCCGTGGGCTCACGTTATGCATCCCACCACAGACCCGGCCATGCATGGTATGGGCAACAGCCCCTCGTTTCTGGTGGAAGGGACTTGGGTTGTGGGGTTCTTTCGTGACTCCAAAGAGAAACAACAACCGACAATCATAGGAACATTGCCGGGTGTTCCCAAAAATCCCGCTGACCACACCAAGGGGTTCAATGATCCTCGACACAAGGAGTCAACACAAGTTGATGATCGTGGTGTCAAGGCCTATTCTGTGGGTGGTTTGAATCCTAGTGAGTATGGTGAGTACGGACCATATCCTTTGGGTGGTCTTGTAGACACTCAAGACGAAGAGAAGGGCCGTTTTGGTCGATTCTCTGGGCACACTAGGGGCGAGTCAGACACGAGTCGACTTGGTAGGGGGGTTGTTGCAGAAGACCACGGTGCGGTAATTCGGCGTAGGAAGCTTCGACGCACCAAGGTCATAACGGCGGCAAAACCAAATCTGAAGTCTGTGTCTGATGATCTCAAGGTTGATGACACTCCCCCCACATGGGACGAACCGCATCCTAGAGGCCTCAAGAAGGACGCAAGTCCCTATACATCAGGCAAATATCCTTATAACCATACGTTTGAGTCGGAGTCTGGTCATCTCATGGAGATCGATGACACACCCGGCGGAGAGAGGCTGCATCGTGAACACAGGTCTGGAACCTTTGAAGAGATACATCCTGACGGCTCCAAAATGGTCAAGGTGGTTGGCGACAACTATGAGATCATTGCAGGCAGTTCCAATGTCCTGATCACGGGAGATGTGAACCTCACGATAGAGGGAACCAAGCGAGAGTTGGTCAAAGGTGACTACATACAAGAGATCGAAGGAAATCATATTCAACGGATTCACAAGAACCAGCAGATCAAGGTTGGCGTTGGCAAGAGTGGTGGAAACCGTGAAGAGGAGATACGAGGCAACCATGCATACAACATCAAGAACAATGTGAAGGGTTATGTGGGCGAAGATGTTGATACTCTGATAGAGAAGAACGAGAGCCGGACGATCAACGGATACTTTGATGGGTCTATCGTGGGTAACTATTCCGTTACCACACTTTCAGATGCGAAGATGAGTGCAAAGAACAATATGGCCCTCAGCACTGTATCGGGTATTGTGTCAATCAAATCAGGTTCCACACTGAACATGAAATCCGCAGCTGCAATGACAATAAAATCTGAAAGTACACTAAGTGAGATTGTTGTATCAAATGTCACAAGAACAACTGGTGGAACTCATACTCACAGTATTCAAGGTGTACACACAATTGATTATAATGGTGATGCACATATTCGTTATGATGCTGACTATTACAGACACATTGGTAAAGATACATACTTCTATAATGCAGCTGGTGTCAACCATACTCAAGTTGATTCACCCACTAGATCAAGCACAGTCGATGTTACTTCAACGACTGTAAACAATACATAGGAGACTACGGTGGTAGATTTTGCAGCACCCAATCTTTGCGGGGCAAATCCCGACTTTAACAAACTGATGAGTCAATTCGATACAATCAAATCTGAAATCGTTAGTGGATTAGATGTGGATGCCTCAGCGTTGGCGTCTACACTTAATACGTCCCTGACACAGTTAGAGACAGACTTGAGGGCCATGGTTCCTTCTCTACCAACTTTGCCTGCTGTAAATTTTCAGGCAGAAGTTGCTGCTTTAGCAAGTATTCCTACAGGTAGCATCGACTATATAAACAAGTTAGGGCAACTCACAACACAATTTGGGTCAGCGTTACCAGATATTGAGGGTGCGATTAATTCCGCTATATCTGCTGTCACAGCTGGAGGCGATGTGTGTGGTGCTTTACCTAATCTAGAGCTTCCAAGCGGTGCAACCGAAGCATTAGAAAAAGCAAAGAACAGTTTACAGGCCACCGCAGCTGCATTGGAAGAGGAGGCGCAATCCTTCAGTGATGATACGAGTGTTGATGAAGACGGTGCGATATATGGTGACGCATTTTCTAGAGACACGCTGTCTACGGAATTAGAATCATTAAAGTCATCTCTAGAGACGGCAGCGAAACAATTCGGAACAAAAGCAGAAATGATTAATGCAGAGTTGGATGATGTAGCAGCTCAGGCCAGATCAGAACCAGAAATTCCAAACTTTGGAAGTTTTAGCTAAAAGATTAAATAGCCTTATAGGAGATATATTATGGCAAAAAGGAAAAAACAACGAGCAGCCCAAACGAGTAAGGGTGAGAGACAAAATGTCGGACGTTGGGTACTCAAGGCAATGAAGAGGGACGTATCCCCCCTGACTAAGTTGCGGCGAAAACAGGAAGCTTTCGATCAGGGTAAGAGGGTCATGGTCACTATTCCTAATCCTGACAAGAGTGCAACGAGAGAACGATTTATTCGTGTGGAGGCAAAAGAAGTATGGAAGAAATCTTCGCCATATCAAATGAAGTATTCTGCTGATGGCTAGTATAAATACTTTGTAAGGAGTAACTGCAACATGCCGAATACAGATCAAACAGGCGCTTGGCGTAACCCAGCTGGTCAGATAGATGCTGAGGGCACGAACAACAAAAGAAGCGTTCGAAAGTATACTGATCTTGATCTGTTCTTTGCTACGAACAATCGATCTAAAGATATCAATGTGCTAACAGATATTCAGGCGGTTAAAAGATCGGTTCGTAATTTGGTATTGATGAATCAGTATGAGAAACCGTTTCGGCCAGAGATATACTCTGGTATTCGGGACATGTTGTTTGAACCGATGACCCCGCTGACAGCCACCATCCTTGCGAAGAAGGTGGAGGATGTCATCGAAAATTTTGAACCAAGGGCCAGACTGATGGGTGTGCGAGCCAGTCCTGACCTAGATCGTAATGCTTACAATATCACCATTGAATTTTATGTGGTAAACGTACCAACTGAATTGGTAGACCTAACGGTATTCTTAGAGAGATTACGATAATGGCAAACAGTCAAAAACTTCAAGTAACAGAACTTGACTTCGATGGGATTAAGGAGAACCTAAAGACGTTCCTTAGAGCTCAAACCGAGTTCAAGGATTATGACTTTGAGGGATCGGGCATGAGTATCCTTCTCGACACTCTGGCCTATAACACACACTATCTTGCGTACAATGCTAACATGGTGGCCAACGAGATGTTTCTGGACTCCGCAGCTTTGCGATCCAGTATTGTCTCTCATGCTAAGATGTTAGGTTACGAGGTAGACTCTTGCAGGGCATCTCAGGCACAAGTTAACTTGACTTTTAATGACAGGACAAAACTCTCAGTCGTTATGCCTGAAGGCACGAAATTTACAACCAAGGTTAATAACGAGAACTATGAGTTTGTTACAGTTGCGGAATATACAGCAACAACCAACGGTACAAATGTCCCGATGTCTGGTGTTAAAATTTATGAGGGCACTTATACGACCTCAAGATATACCGTAAACTCAGCTGATGTAAACCAGAGATTTCTCATCCCCTCAGATAGAGCGGATACAACAACTTTGCTTGTTGAGGTTCAAAACTCCGCAACTGATTCCACAACGACAACATACACCAAAGCGACAGACATAACTCAACTGACTGGCTCAAGCGAAGTATATTTTTTGCAAGAGGTAGAGGCAGGAAAGTTCGAAGTTTATTTTGGTGATGGTGTTGTGAGTAAAGGTGTTACTGATGGTAACATCGTGTTCCTCAAATATGTTGTAACAAATAAAGATTTGGCAAATGGAGCAACCACATTTACTAATGCGTCTGCGATTGATGGAGTGACAGATATCACTGTTACTACAACGGAGTCTGCGAAGGGTGGCACAGAGGCTGAGACTCTTCAATCAATCAAGTTGAATGCTCCTCTTGACTACGCATCTCAAGGCCGATGTGTCACCGCTGAGGATTACAAACTTTTTGCGAAGAAACTGTTTCCCCAAACACAGGCGGTTCAAGTGTTCGGTGGAGAGAGCGGTTCCTTTGATCCTACGCTGGGCGTAACAAGCACAGCTTCATACGGCCGTGTGTTTATCTCTATCAAATCTACCACAGGTAATAATCTAACGTCTGCTCAGAAAGATCAGTTGATTAAGGATTTTCAGATATATAATGTCGCTTCAATAACTCCTGTTATTGTTGATCCAGATGTGATCAAATTGTTTTTGGATGTCAATTTCAAATATGACTCTAGCAAAACAACAAAGGAACGTGACACTCTTGTTTCCAATGTGAGGACAACCCTAACCGATTACAATACCACAAATCTGAAATCCTTTAATCTGGTGTTTAGGCATTCATCGATAACGGCTCTTATCGATAATACGGACGCAGCAATTTTGAGCAATATCACAAATCTCAATCTTGCTAAAAGTATTACTCCAACTTTAAACACATCATCTTCCTTTAACATTTATTTTAATAACGCACTGTACAATCCACATTCCGGCCATAACGCCTCTGCTGGTGGTATTCTCACCTCTACAGGATTTAAGGTTAGTGGTGATGCAACGAATGTTCAGTATTTTGACGAAGACGGTCAAGGGAATGTCCGAAGGTATTACCTTATTGGTATCACAAGAAATTACACCGATCAAACGGCTGGTACAATAGATTATGCGACCGGCGCAATTGTGCTCAATGGTATTACAATTACTAGTATTGAAAATGTTGATGGTGTTGCATCAACCAGTATTCGTTTCACAGTTGTCCCAAACTCCAAGGATATTGTGCCGGTGAGAAATCAGATATTGGAAATAGATTTTAATAATTCTAAAATTTCTGGAGAAGTTGATACTATAGCTGTTAGTCAACCTGGCGCTGGTGGTACATACACAACCTCAAGCAGTTATACGTCACCAAGTACAGGATACTAAACCATGGCACCTTTTGATGCTGCGTTAACTACAAAAATATCTCCTCTGATAGATGGTCAGGTTCCTGACTTCGTTCAGGCTGAGCATCCTAAGTTTGTTAAGTTTCTGGAAGAGTATTATAAGTTTCTGGAATCTGCTCTGTTAGAAGTTGAGGGTGATATCGACAACATCATCCTAGAAAGCACTGTCACTCAAAATGTCTTGTTGGATTTAGAGGACGGTGACTCAGCTAAACTTATGGCAGAAGTTGGAGCAGGGTCTACTGCTGCTTTTATAAAAGGAGAAACCATAACTGGTAGCACATCCAAGGCCACTGCTACAGTCCTTATTGACGATATTGAGAAAGCTGCAAAGAAACTCATCATTACATCGAACCAAAGATTTTTGGTTGGTGAGACTATAACTGGCGGAACCTCTAATGCCACAGGTACAGTAAAATCCTATAAGGCTAATCCTGTACAGAATATGCAGCAACTTCTAGATTATGCAGATGCAGATAACACTGCTTCCACTTTTCTTGATCAGATGCATGAACAGCTCATGGCAGCAATTCCATTCACGCTGGCTTCCGGCACATCTAAACGTGATCTGATAAAAAATATTCGTGACTTATATTCAGCGAAGGGAACTTCCGAAGGCCATAAGTTGTTTATGCGTCTTATGTTTGATGAGGAGGCAGAGGTATTCTATCCCACCAAATACATGCTACGGTTGTCAGATGGAAACTGGAGCGAAAGGGACTTCTTTAGAACAGTTGCAACAAATGGGTCTAAAGGTTCAGAAGTAATTGGCCAAATCCTGACCGGCAAGACTTCTGGGGCCACAGCGTTTGTTAACAATGCAGAGTCCTTCAGTCAAGGTACAGATGCGATAACTGAATTTTCAGTTACAGACATTGATGGTACTTTTATTAATGGTGAGGTGCTTGCTGCTGGTTCTGTCAACGAACAGTCAGACGGTCTTTTCCGTGAAATGACTTTTACCCTTCAACAAGTGATAACTGGTGGTTCAGTTAGTGAAGGGGGATCACTGTATTCTGAGAATGATCTTCTTACTCTCGAATCAGGAGCAGGAAACGGAGCAGCGGTTGCTCGTGTGGATCAGGTAACCCCAGGCGAGGTTACTGATGTTATAGTTGATGATGGTGGTTCTGGTTATAAAGTTGGCGATGTTGTTTCTTTTACAACAACAGATTTATCTACAACCCCAGCTGAAGCCATTGTTGCCAGTGTTGGTGGTTCATTTCTTTTAGAAGATGACAGTGGTGATTATCTAAATCAAGAATCTGGTACAGTGCGTGGTATAATCAATAATGAATTTGTTATGGACGCATCTAGTACAGCTAATGGAGCTCCTGTTGATGCCGGCGGCGGTATCTTACTAGAGGGAACAGATAGTAGCAGCACAAATGAAAATGATCGTATTCTAGAAGAAGTTGATATAGAAACTGGTGATTTGTTTTTTAATACAAATGAACGAATTGTTTTAGAGGCGGGTTCTTTTACTACAAGCGAAGCAACGGCAATTGCTAGAGTTAGTTTGAAAGAAGCTGGTGCTGGGTATGTCTCTCTACCAACTGTCTCTGTCACTAGTACTTACGGAACTGGAGCTTCTCTCTTAGCTGTTTCTGAAGATATTGGTCAGATTAAAAGTGTAAAAATTATTGACGCTGGATTTAGATATGCTACAGCACCGGCGGTTACAGTTCCAACTAATTTTGTTGTCAAGGATGTAACTGGGTTGTTTGGCGTTGGTGAAGCTCTTACAGGTGAGTATGTAGGAACGGTAACTGCTTATGATTCAGCAAAACAGATTCTATCGGTTAACATTGAAGATGTAGTACGGACTGAATTGGAACAGAATGCTCCCGGCCTTCAGTTTGATTTTAAACTGGAACAAGAAAATGATGTCTTTCAACGAATTCAGCTAAACGATGCTGAAGAATTAAATGTACGATTAGTAGCAGAAGATCAGGGGGCTCTCATTACAGATGCCACTGAAAATGGATTGGAGCAGATTTCTCTAGAATCAGCTAGTGATTCCACAGTCAGTCAGGCTGTGCAACTGGAAGATCAGGGAGATGATAATGATACCTTTATTGCTCAGCTCAGTAGAGGTCGATTTATTGATAGAGCAACAAATATTAAATTCTTGGGCGCAACTGTCGATCAAGGCGGCGCTCACACCATCCGACTAGAGGGAACTGCTGTAGGAGACTCTTTCCTTATTGAAGACGGGGGAACAGATGGTAGTGGCACTGACGCTGGAGATGAGATTCTTTTAGATAGGACTGCTACTCCTAATGTTGATGCTGGTGATAAATTATTGCAGACGAGTGTTGACGAGGGAAGTCTGCTTGTTCATGAGGACGAACCACTAGTTTCTAATATTCAGACACGCAAGGACTATTTGGTGCTCAATGAAGCTTCCGGCCGCAAACAGGTGTTCACCGAAGGTGGTTGGCTTGATGAGGCGAGAGCTACTTCAACTAACGCTAAAACTATTGCTTCACAAAAAGTATTCATTCCATCCACAAATGAGACAACAGTAGATGTTGATGGTGATGCAATATTGATGGAAGATAATGACTATCTGGTTATGGATGGATTTAGTTCTCACATTGTAAGTGCTGATGTTCGAAGTGCCGGTGTGAGGGGGAAACGTGGTTTGTCCTCTACAAACTTCAGACAAAACGAAAATGAAAGATTCCTTCTGGAAGGCGAACCTGCTAGAATAGAAAATGTGCCTCATCCCCTAGAGAGATTTATTGAGGCAGAAAGACTTGTTCTAAACGCAACAGAGGCGACAGGTGACGATGAGGGCGACGGCATTGTTCTAGAGGGCCCTGATGGGTTGGGTGTGTCTGATAATCTTGGGTTCTACGATTTCTTTGAATCTCAAACAGTATCCCATAATGGTGATGAAGAAGACAGACTTATCACTGAGGATGGTGATGGTCTTATACGAGAGGGTGCATATGAGGCTCCCGGCATTCCTCTCGGCGATGGTGCCTTCCTACATGGAGATCACGTTACGGATCAGCAAGTAGAACCTGTGTTTCTAATATTGAATCGTACTGGTCTTAGTGGAGGCGATGAAGGGGATTATATTGTTAGTGAAGAGTTTGGTAGTCTCCTTAGATTAGAAAGTGGTGGAGACAGCACAGACACATCAAACGGCGATCTAATTAAAAGTGAACCAGAGGACTTTTTAACTGGCGATATTATTTTAAATGGAACGGATGATACGGGGGCGAACGCTAACGACAATTTAGTAGGTGAGGATGGAATTTCGTTTAAGGGACAAACAATTTCTACTGCTAGTGCTTCTGCTACCATTGCTTCTG
>MDTC01087277.1_pt1 | contig 12687 bp, 10 predicted proteins | sample 811181 | NCBI WGS metagenome assembly MDTC01 (sample SAMN05326644, study PRJNA326480) | marine metagenome | isolation source: seawater | place: Pacific Ocean: North | collected 2011 | reverse complement strand
TTTGTTGTCTGACCAAGATAGCTTACCATGGCAAACGCTGGTTTTATCATCAACGCAATAGTCTTTCTTATCGATGGTTTGTTTGGTTTGGCCATCGCTACAGCTTGGACAGTTAGAGGAAGGATAGTAGCTACAGTCAGAGCAGGGATCACCACTGTAAGCCTTTTGTGTGGCCGCCACACCATTAACATAGGCCATGGTGCTGCATTGACCGGTTGCGTCATCAGTACAGAATGATTGACCGTCGATTGTTTGTAAAGTCTGACCACTAGGACAACAATTGCCAACGCATGATGTGCTTCCATCTTTTTCAGTACAGCTTTGTACCACCCCACAAGCAGTGCATGATGGATCCTTGGGTTGTGACGCTGTTCCGCCTGACCAGTCCAAAACAGAGTAACAGACACCGGTCTTATCATCAATGCAATAGTCCTGATTATTGATGGTTTGTTTGGTTTGGCCATCACCACAGCTTGGACACTTAGAGGCAGGATAGTAACCACAAACAGAGCATGCTCCATCCGTGTAAGGGTCTTGATTATTTGTTGCATCAAGTGTTTTATAACATTGACCACTGCCCGGATCTACACAGAACAATGTCCCGTTTTGATCCTCCATCAGACCTTGACCACTTTTACACTGCAGGTCTGATCCTTCAGGGAGATCATCTTGAGTAATTGTAATCGGCCCACATATGGAGACATCTATACATTGTGCTGGAGAATCGCCTATCTTGCAGCTATAGCCGCAAGCTGAACGGGAAGTACATGTTTTATATTCTTCTGGACAAGGTGTTCCTTTCGGTGGGGGCTTGACGCCTGCTGGAACATTGCAATAGCAATTACAGCACACCGTTGGACAACCGTCAGTTGTCTTATCTGCACAGTCATCATCGGCGAAGATAGGCACCCAACATGACAACAAAACGAATATTAAAAAAGGGTGAAAATGTTTGCGCATAAAAAACTCAGAATAGACTACAGTTAACATTAGTTTAATTATTTTAACAGACATTGTCGACTGTTTTCTGATAAAAATACCTCGACGTGCTTTTGCAATTGGTAAACAAGCAGAATCGATGCGCATATGACTGCGCTATGCACAAACCTTAGCACAATGTCATCGAATAATAAAAGATTCATGAGGTCTCTAAAGCGTATGACCAACAAGACAGCAAGTAGAACATCACGCTGTTTATGGGATCAACAATGACATGATCAGGTTGCAAAGCTACCTCAAAGATGTTTAGGCATGTCGTGGACGATCATCAGAAGAAACTTAACGAATCTATCTGCGAAGATTGATAAATGCAAGGAGAATGGCCAGAGGCAGATTCGAACTGCCGACACGAGGATTTTCAGTCCACTGCTCTACCAACTGAGCTATCTGGCCGGTGGTAGTATTAAACCCTTTTCTAATGATTATTGCAAGTGCTTTGTGGGTATTTAACCTTAGCGGCAGCACAGCAGCTTACGTAACCGAGTCGATCATTTCCTGAAATCGTTTGTCAATGATCGTTACGGGATTGTCGTGATCTTGATCAACAAGTCCCTATGATGCGCCAAAAATAGTATTCCGACGCACACGCAAGCTTCTCATCTGATCAAGCGGCCCCTTAAAATACAGCGTAATCAGCACGTAAGCTCAGGGTTGCATGAGCTATTCCAAACGCTGGATGCTTAACACGCATGACAATTAAGAGAAAAAAGCACGCATGGCCTGTTCAATCATATGACGATCTTTGGGATCCAATGGATTCAAACGATGTTCATTGATCAACTGAGTTTGTTGTTCAAGCCAAAGTTGCCAAGCCTCGAGTGAATAATACTGTTGAATGGTTTGACCAAGTTCTCCAGGATAAGGAGATCTTTGCATGGGCGTATGCCCAGCACCAAGCCGTTTACAGATAAAAGCGTTATCGTTCATAAAGCCTATGCTGTTTGATAAGATGATATCTTAATAGAATTTGCTACAAATCTCCAGCCATCACATACGATGATTGCAATCTTAGCCACACTAGAGCCCTAGGCGTCTGTTCAGTGCGTTAAGCCTGGTAATTACATGAAATAATCGGCTAAGATAAACCTCATTTTCTTACCCGACTGGCTCAATCGCAGTGATCTTTGTCTCATGCAAAGACGTTGAGCGGCGCATATCATATAAAAGACCGCTACACTCTTCGACGATTGTTGTAAGCACTTTTTTCAATTGATCCCGACTATAGTTTTGGAAGCGCGTGTGGTCACTGTGTTGCATGTGCCGCTTGAACGCTGCCCCCAAATGATCGGTGCAGAATGTCTTCCATTGTGAATAACTGGTCCGCTTGGCGTTGTGTGTTGAACATAAGGCAAATAGTGCATCTTGGTGGTGCTGCATAAAATAATGCCAACAAGTAAATTGACGCCGCTTAAGGGTCGAACAATCAGTCATAATATGAATTAAGGTGCCAAGGTCGATTGTCGCACCGTATTGACACAGGGTCGCAAATAAGGAATCGCGTCTACCCATGTGCAAGCGATTACGCTGAGCATCAAAGAAGACGCGACTTTGATGATTGGCACACATGCCAGTTAACAAATTTAAACAACTTAATCCTGAAGCGGTCTCCTTGATATTCATATCAACCTGACGCTTAGCCAGGACACCAATCCCATGAACATCCTGAAGACGCACCAGCGTGTGCAGAGCAGTGGTATTTTGTTGAACAAACAATGGGTGATCATGGTGTTGATACAGCCAAGTCAGCATCGACTGTGAGCGAAACTGTTGTGCAAACTGTTCCGGTGATCGGGATGGGTTTTCATCAGTATACATACAACTGGGTAGCCCGGTTAAGCGCTTGATGATGAGTTGATCTCCAACAGAATAATCAGTATTTTCTGGAGCGATGATACGAGACAATGGTCTCACAACACGGTGACTAATCCAGTCATAAAATTTGTTGGTAGGTCGAGGCATGTTATAAATTTTAAATTGTTACATTAATGATATCATGTTAACAAATAATGTAAATACCGTAGACGGTTTTTGCCAACACCCGGCACCAAGCATCCAGCACTCAGCAACCACTTGTCCACGAGATTATTGAAGAAGAAACGGTCCGCCGATGATAAGACAGGTCGTGTCAATCAAGCGTTAAATAAAACTGGATCGATCAACAGCATGAGCATTATTGATTACGAAAGGCTATCATGGCCTACGAAACCAAAAGTATCAGGGCGAGTAGACAGTATGGGATACCGTGAACACTGTCTAAAAACATCTGTCAAATGATAGCGATCTAAGCTTCAGACAGTGGGTGCAATCAATTTTGATACAAACGCTGAGATAGTCGAATCGACTTTCATACGGTTGAATCAAAAAAACGGATCTGTTAGCTTAACTACAAGAGGGTTGATAAGGATGCTGTATGCAAACCGAAGCGCAAGCGCGCGCTAAGCGCCTGCATTTTGTTCGAGGGCTAAGTGGCTTATCAAGAGACCAGTTGAGTCATCGTTACGGTGTTGCAAAAAGTACCTTACAAAATTGGGAGTCAGGTAGAAATCGACTCACTGAAAGAGGTGCGGTCGCTTTATTGCGTGCTTATCGGGCAGAGGAAATTGAAATCAGCATGGATTGGCTATTGTATGGAATTGGTACAGGGCCGTACCAAAGACCGAAAGGTGCTGACGCGCTAGCAGCGTTAAAACTACCAGATTCATTGCTGCCAATGCGCAAGCAAATCATTGCAGAATTATCAGCACTACGAAAGTTGTATCCTGGTTTAGTCGATTGTCCAGTCACCAACGCTGCGATGCAGCCGCAGTATCCCAACGGATGCTATGTTGCCGGCATTAAGCGATATCAAGCCGAGATCGATCATTTAATCGGACAAGACTGTTTGGTCTATGCATTAGAGACTGGTCTGATATTACGTCGAGTGATGCCCGGAGACAGTGCCGGGCACTTTCATCTTGCCCCGCTCAATTTGTTACCAGAATTTCCAATCATCACAAATTGCCAACCCGCCTTTGCCGCACCTGTCATATGGGTCCAGGCACCCGCATTCCGCTTAGCATAGACAGCGCATTATGTTACAACGGATTCAACGCGTCTGATCAAGTCAATGGCATTGATTTCCCGGCCCTCGGCCACAGCCTTGCGTCCATATTTACTATTAGGTGGGCGATTTCTTGTAATCGAAGACTCCACGAGCGAGGCGATACTAGGCATGCTTATTTGCTCAAGAATGTGCTCAAAATAGGAAAAATCATCGGTAATGATTTGTAGTTTGCCGTTTTCTTCCAAGAGCTTACATGCGGTAGTAATAAAGTCTTGATGCAAAAGCTGTCGTTTTTTATGCCGCTTTTTGGGCCATGGGTCAGGGTGATGAATATCAATCGATTGAAAGCGTATTGTGCCAAAAGAAGCAAGGTGATCAACAGCATCGCCCTCAAGAACATAGCAATTATTCAATTTTTTTTTCATCAATAATCTGAAGAACTCGAGCAATTCCAGGCCGATAAATATCAATCCCAATGTGTATGATATCGGAGTTTTCAAGCGCATTCTGTAATAGATGCTCACCCATGCCAAATCCTATTTCCAACGCAAGAGCCTTATTTGAATAGCTATTGAGTACATCAACAAGCGCATCATGGCTCCGTAATAGATGCGGATTACTAATGAGTTGTTCTTTTTGGTTATGACTAAGGCGACCGGATCGACGCTGATAGCTCGTAGTTTTTTTCATGGGTAACCATTCATTTCGTAACAGCAAGATTATACCATCATATCAAGCAAATGCCCAGAAAGATCAGTAATCAATCGTCGGCATTGAATAGGCCTCGAGATGACAGTACATACGACCATGAGCGATTGAGTTTTGTCGATCCTATTGTGGTTTTGGCGGTTTTGTAAATAACAAAAGTCATCGTGGCTATCGTAACTGATTATGAACGCGCCTTGAGCCAAGAATCCGATGGTCTTTTTTCAAGCATAAGCGCGGTATGATTACATAGCCAGATTGATCACTTTGAATCCGATAATCCGAGACGACTGACATTCAACGTTGACCTTGTAAGCGTTGCGCTATCATACATCAGCGCCGTATCAAGAAATCAATAATGCCTGACAGTCATTCATAAACAATTGGCCTTTTTCAGTGATTGACAGATCATCAGGTGTCGCCTCGAGATAGCCTTGGTTGATACAGGGAGCCAGACGCTCACGCAGTTCCTTATCAGAGAGCATGGTTTTTGCCTGTATATCACCCCAAGGAATAGGCGACAAAAGACGCATACGATTGAGCATGTATTCAAATACAAGTGCATCGGGACTAACAATAGATTCATGGACATGTTGCGTAGGATTGGCCTGATAAAGACCAGGGTTTCGATATTTTTGAAAGCGTTTGATACGGCCATTCATGGTAATCTTACTGCTAGCACCATTACCACAACCCAAATAATCGTCAAACTGCCAATAATTGAGATTATGTTGACACTGAAGCATGGGTGTTTGGGCAAAAGCGGAAATCTCATAACGTTCATAACCATGCTGACGCAGTGTTTGAATGCCTTGTTGGTACATCGCATACTGTAATTCGTCGTCAGGCAAATTGGGGCGATATTTGGCGAAGTATGTATTGGCCTCAATGGTGAGTTCGTACCAGGAAATATGAGGGGGAGCCAAAGTAATGACTTGTTGCAGATCAGCAAGTGATGCCGCTAGTGTTTGTTGTGGCAGTGCATACATTAAATCCACATTCACAGAGCTAAAAGGCAAGGATAGGGCGGTATCAACCGCAAGCAGTGCTTCTTGTGGGTCGTGAGTGCGACCAAGTAGCCGCAATGATTCTTCATGAAAACTCTGCACGCCTATGGATAAACGGTTAATCCCCATTTCGACATAAGCGCGCATTTTTTTGATCTCAAAAGATGAGGGATTCATTTCAAGTGTTATTTCACAGTCACGACTTAGCGTAAAGTGCGATCGAATACAGTCAAGTATACGATTGATAGAGGCTTCAGGAAATAGGCTCGGCGTGCCACCACCAAAAAAAATACTGCGAAGCGGACGACCCAGCGCTAAAGATGCACTATGCCGAATATCTTGGCAAATAGCATCTGTGTACGTCGACATGTGATCCTTGTCCGTTTTCTTGAACGAATTAAAGTCACAATAGGGGCATTTCTCTTGGCACCATGGCAAATGGCAGTAGAGGCTTAGATTAGGATGGGTCATCTGGTCGAATCGTAATTGCGTACAGGAGCCGATCAATCAATTGACCATGATAGAAGCAGTCATTTTGACGAATGCCAACACGCTCGAAGCCAGCTTTCTCAGCAACACGGTGAGAGCCGATATTATCAACTAAGGTATAGGCCAGTATTTTCTTAACATTCAGCATGTGAATACGTGCATATTCAACACAATAAATCGCAGCACATGTGGCAATCCCGTACCCCCAATAGTCAGGGTGGAGCTCATAAGAAATCTCAATGCTTTGATCATGCGCCACCAGGGTATGAAGCCCGGCTGTGCCAATCAGGCGATTATTGTGATAGATGCCCCAATACTTGCCATTGCCCTGCCATTCTTTATCCATCAGGTATTTCATTTCCTTAACAGCATCAGCAAGATTTTTAGGTATGGCTTGCTCTGGCAAAAATGGTACCAGCTTTTCATGGGTGAATAATTCGTAAAAGACCTCATAGTCCTCAGGACGCAATGGTCCTAGCGATGCATGTGAGTGAATTGGCTCCATGTGCGCTGGCAATATCGATATTGCTTTTTATGAAGCATTATTGTAGCATAAAGAGCTCAAATGGGCACGTAAATTCACGCTGTAATCACATTTTTTTACAAACGAAACCTTGATCAACATGGCATCAACAAACCCTAGGCACTTTCATAAAATTCTGGCGATTGAATCCTCATGCGATGAAACATCAGCAGCAGTCTATTGTGCGCAAACAAAAACCATTCAACAAAAAATATATTCTCAGGTTGAGTTGCATCGAGCATACGGTGGTGTTGTGCCAGAGATTGCATCGCGTTCGCACCTTGAAAAACTCTATGGTGTGGTCGAACAGGCCCTTAGTCAAGCTGACTGCACGCTGAAAGATATTGATGCCATTGCCTATACTCGGGGGCCAGGCTTGGTTGGACCGCTACTGATCGGTGCGTGCTATGCTGACGCACTGGCCTATGCGCTACAAGTGCCGCTTGTTCCAGTACATCATTTAGAAGCACATATCACCATTGCATTGCATGAATATCAGGCATTACAATTCCCATTTCTTGCCTTGCTGGTATCTGGCGGCCACACAGAGTTAATACTCGCTGAGTCACTGGGACATTATCGCATTTTAGGCTCAACAATGGATGATGCAGCAGGGGAGGCATTCGATAAGTCAGGAAAAATTATGGGTCTGAATTATCCTGCAGGGCCTGAGATTGCCCAACAGGCAACCACAGTTGATCCTCAAGAACCCGTACCAGAGCTACCAGAACCACTCAAGGGTAAACAAACACTCGATTTTAGTTTTAGTGGATTAAAAACAGCCTTCGCCCGAGCGTGGCAGCTACACAAAAATCAATATTCTCCGGCAGCTTTTGCTTGGGCCATCGAACAAGCAATTGTTGATGCACTGCTCAAACGCGTTGAGCAGGCATTAGACCAACATCCTGATATACCACTGGTTGTAGCGGGCGGTGTGGCGGCCAACCGGTGTCTACGTGAGAAAATCAAGACGTGTATGACAAATCGTAAGCAAAGTGCGTATTTTCCAAGTATGCAATATTGTACTGATAACGCAGGTATGATCGTACATAATGCCTATTTACGGTTAACAAAACTCAGCAAGCCAGAAGTGCTTAAGCAGAAAGTTCAACCCCGTTGGCCAATCGATAGTCTGAATCCATGGTAATGCATCATGATACAACCTTAGCGCTAATATTAAAATAAAACCACGCAAGAATAGCAAAAAGTCATATGAGTGACAGGGTCTGAGCGCACGTATCGCTTACAAAACATAGGTACCACGCAAATAAGCAATTTCCCTGAGTAAAATGACGAGCGAAATAAAATAAGCTTAAAAAGTCAATTATATATGGAGTGGTTGCTCAAGCAGCGCAGTAATGATTGAATGGTTTTAGAGCAAAAAGTAAGACCATCAATGCTTTGGGTTTGGCTTACGGAATAGTTGTTGCGAGATTTGATCAATATTTTTCGCGTGCACTGCAATGATGAGGCTACTGGTCAGTACAACAGCAAAAAATAGGTGAGAGACCTCAGGCACCATTAGGAAAACAAATGGGATCATCATTGATGCTAGTATCGAGCTAAGACCAGCGTTTCTAAATAAAGCCAGAATTGAAAACCACACCAAGCCGTACGCCCCGCCACACAAGACATTGATAGCAAGTAAGACACCAGAATAGGTTGCCGCACCCTTTCCACCAGAAAAATTGTGGAACAACGGGAATAAATGACCGACAACAGCAAACATGCCACAAAAATAAGCAAGTTGTAAAGAAAATCCCAATCCCAATGCTAGGCTAGTGGCAACAGAGCCTTTTAAAATATCCATCACAAAAGTCATAGCAGTGGCAAATTTGTGATTACTGCGTGATATATTGGTCGTGCCGGGATTCATCGAGCCGTAACTTCTTGGGTCGGGAAGATCAAACAATCGTGCAACCCAAATCGCACTCATCGTGCCGCCAACTAAGTAAGCAAGCACAAGGAGCGGTATGGCAATCAAGATGTCACTAACAAGCTTTTCCATAACGCAATTATCTTAAAATACTTTATGTTACAATAACTCATGGTTGATCGCCAGGAAAATAACGGATTTTGATCAAAAAGAACTGAAATTTATTGCCGCAGATAGAGATAAGACAAAATAGGAAATTTTACTGTATCTTTTATCGATCAATCCAGAATTAAAGATGGAAAAAGAGTGGTGACACGATAGCGGGTAAATAAGTGAAATTTTATTCATTGATACAGAGATATATCGCAATAATATTTGTGACAAAAAATTATTTTTGATCTATATACACACCATATACAAGACCGTTACTGCTATGGAACATTATTTTGTCATATCGCTGTTAAGTGCCATCGCCATTGCTGCCAGCTATGTAGACCACCACGCAAGAGAAGAAGAGCTTTTGGCTTTTCTAAGAGATGGTGAACCATATTACAGAGGTAAGGAAGAAATCAAAGCACTCCCTGAACCTTTCAGAGAGATATTGTGCAGTCCGGATATTGGAGCTGAGACTAAAATGATCGGCAATCAGGATCTATCGGATGTGATCTATAATTATGAAGATATTTCCAATGAAATTATTGAAGGTGAGCCAACAATCAGTATCCAAGAACTATTGGAAAGGCAAAGTAAGAACATAGAAAAATTTAATTCAGATGATATCACTCCCTCGAATGGTGAAGAGATCTACAAAGCGCTATTTTATACGCAATTATTATTAGTGCCTTATCTAAAGCTCAAAGATCCAAAAAAACTAAAAATGGGTAAAATGAGTGCCACACAGTTGGAAACATTCAAGAACAATCTGACGATGTTTGATGATAAGTTGAGAGACCATCAAGATATGATGCTAAAATTGATAAATAATGATAATCAGAATCTTGAAACCCAATTAGTCCGTCAATATATCGACAGTATTGATTCTATAAATATGGGAAAAGATGAACCATCACCCATCAGAAACCTTCTCAATGCGTACGGGCTGGATACATTAGAGAATAAGATAAATGATAAACAAGTGTATCAATGTGATGACGTTCTCGCTTTAAAGTATCACAATTGGCATGAAATCGCCAATGCGCTACAAAACAATTTGATCGATGGGGATGGTAATGTAAAAGCTGTTGAAAAAAGGACCATAGGATTGTCGAAAAAAGCAACTGATAAGTCTATGGATGCTCAGCAGAGAGTGAACGAGGTATCACCAGATCAAGAGAATCGACCAGAAAATTCATGGGTAAATAAGGTAAAAAACGATCTAGAAAATAGAGTGACTAGTTATGAAGCACGTTTAGATCATCCAAATCATGATGATAAGCGTGAACCCGAGCAAGGAAGCCTCCCATCAAGACCAAACAGCACCCGATAGTCATGACGTTACCAACAATACTATAAAGAACGATCAGATGGGCTGACGGAGTGAGCAACGTGTATCATTCGATTTTAAGATAGCCTAGAGACACAAACCATTTTTCAATTGTTCGCTCATAAAATGCTGATCGAAAAAGCGCATAGATAAAAATTTTTGTTGAAAATACGATTATTAATGCTAGAATCAACAGAGTTGATAATGATTAGGAAAATATTATGACTAAACTATCTGTCGTGATAACAGGTGGATTGCATGGCATTGGCGCTGAGATTGTTGAGCGTTTTGCCCAGGAGCAATGCCACATTGCCATTATTGCAAATGCCAAGAACGTGGATATGGAAAAAATCATGGCATTATTTTCCCAATATCGTAAAATGGGCAGTGATGTGCGTATCATACCAACCGACATCATGGACGAAGCGCAGGTGCAAGATGCGATTAGCAAAGCTGCTGCTTCAGCTGATGGTGTGATAGACATCTGTATCAACGCGGCACTGATTTCCCAAGCAATGAGCTACGAAGATACAACACCGGATAAGCTCGATTTATTTTATAAGATCAATGCACGAAGTAGCTATGTGCTCATGCGAGCAAGTCAAGCATATCTAAGAAAATCGCACAACCCTCATGTGCTAAATATTGCGCCACCAATCAATCTTGATCCCAAAGTCATGGGATACAGAACTGCCTACACAGCAACCCAATATCTTCGTAGCATGCTTACCATCAGCATCGCAAACTCCGAAGCATGGAAAGGGATTGCCTGTAACGCATTATGGCCAGTCGCCCCATTTAATGACGGAGGTAATCTTGGAATTTACCAATCACACATAGATACACTGAATAATCTAAAGTCTGTCAAATTGTTTAGCGAGGCAGCATACGGTATCGTCACTCAGCCCAGTGATCGATTCAACGGAGAGTTTTTCTACGACGAAGAAGTACTCGAGATGCTAAATGTACCACTGGATCAGTTTTCACAAACGCAACATAATACACAACGAAAGCATGAATCCCACAGTGAGGAAAAGAACGATCAGAAAGAGATCAATTATAACCGAAAACTTGCCTCGCAAAGCGTTTACGATGATGCGCTGGTGGATTAAAGCGTCTCACGACTATGCCTAAAATAGACACTTAGCGACTGAGTCACGCATCACCCTTATGACTGGGCACCACGCTGTGAAGACAAAAACACACTGCGAAAATGACACGCGCTCACAAGTCATACGCTTCACAATAGTTCAACATCGTGCTAGGCGCCATGCAGACCCCACAGATAAAACATAACGCATAGATTCCCTTTGTCGGTACAAAAAGACATAATTCGAAACGATGGCACCTAAGACAAGTAACGAACAGCCTCAAATAACAAAATTAATGAGCTTGTTTTTAACATATATCGTTTTCTTAATCGTTGCATGTTTCTCAAGTTGGGATTTAGCTAATGCATCAGACTGTATCGCTTCGATCACATCCTGCTCCGTTGCGTTTGATTTTGCTGCAATCATAGCTTTCTTTTTACCGTTAAATTGGACAACGATCGAGACCTGATCTTCAAGGGCAAGTATCTTCGGTTCAGCCACTGGCCACTCAGATGTCTCGATAGTTTTTCCAAAACCACAATGCACCCATAGATAATGCGTGATATGTGGCGTGATGGGATTGAGTACGCGCAAAAGTAGCGACAGACCATGTTGTATAAGCGCGTTATTTCGCTGAAAATCATCAATTTTCGTCAAATGCTGGAATAGTTTCATCGCACCTGAAGCAACAGTATTAAGATGAATAGCATTGGCGTCACGATTGATAAGTGCCAGTTCTTTATGCATATCGATCAGTATGCGTTTGTCCAAAGCAGTCAACGAATCGGTGTCCAACGGGACAGACGGTTGCAATAAAGAAAGATGTTCGTTCGCAAATGTCCATATACGTTTTAAAAAGCGGAAACAGCCTTCCACAGCGCCATCTGACCAATCAAGATCCTGGGTTGGTGGGGCGGCAAAAATCATAAATAAGCGAATCGTATCGGCGCCATACTGATCAATAAGATCATTGGGTGAAATCACATTTCCCTTAGACTTAGACATTTTTGCACCATCTTTAAGAACCATGCCCTGAGACAGTAAGCGTTTAAATGGCTCATCAACACTTGATAAGTTAAGATCCTTCAGGACTTTTTGAATAAACCGTGCATAAAGAAGGTGTAAAATGGCATGCTCAATACCGCCGATATACAAATCAACGCCAAGCCATTGATCATTTCGTTTACTGGTAATGCCTCCCTGACCTTGGCTGATGAAATAGTGGTAATACCATGAGGAATCAAAAAATGTATCAAATGTATCGGTTTCTCGACGAGCAAGTTTACCACATTGAGGGCATGTGCATTGGTAGAAGTCATCACAGTTTTTCAGCAGCGGTTCACCATAAGCATATTGAATATCAATTGGTAAGCGGACTGGAAGATTCTCAGATTTTTCAGGAACAACGCCACAGTCATCACAGTAGATCACTGGGATTGGAACGCCCCAATATCGCTGACGCGAAATGCCC
>MDTC01034445.1_pt1 | contig 12689 bp, 12 predicted proteins | sample 811181 | NCBI WGS metagenome assembly MDTC01 (sample SAMN05326644, study PRJNA326480) | marine metagenome | isolation source: seawater | place: Pacific Ocean: North | collected 2011 | reverse complement strand
TTGGATTTAAATCATTGTCTGATGTAGAAAAAGAGCTTAATCCAGATCCAAATCAAGGTTCAGATATAGAAGTAACTGTAGTTGGAAAGCGAGCATGCCCATTTTGTAAGAAAGCTGAAGAACTATTAAAAAAAATTAATGTAAAGTATACATTCCTTGATTCAAACTCTCCAGAAGGTAGTGAATACATGAAATTACATAAAGCACTGGGTGTGCCTTTGATATTAAATAAAGACAAACCACCAATATTAGGATTTGATCAGAAAAAAATTATAGAACAATTAAGTTAATTAAATTAAAATTTTAATAATTTTAATAGATAAATTATAATTATATGTTCAATTATAATAATAATAGAATAATAGCCATAGGTGATATACATGGTGATTATGCTATTTTTATTGAACTTTTAAAATTAGCAAAGGTTATAAATAATAAATTAGAGTGGATTGGAAAAGACACATATGTAATTCAATTAGGAGATACATTAGATGGTAAAAGACCCGATATACAAATTGAAAAAAAATTTTTAGATACACCGGGAGAGATAGAGATAACACAATTAATTTTATTATTAGATAAAGAAGCAAAAAAAAAGGGGGGAAGAGTTATATCAATACTCGGTAATCATGAATTATATCCATATTATTTTTATAATGATGATTCATTTAATTCTAAATATGTAAAAAATATAGATTTAGAAAATTATAAAAAATTTTATAAAGTGGATAGATTTAGATATTTTAAACCAGGAAGTGGTGAAGGGGCAAAATTATTTGGTAAAACAAGACCATTAATAGTTCAATTAGGTCAATTTATATTTTGTCACGGTTCATTAAATAAAAAATTTTTAGAATTATGTATTATAAATAATTTAAGAAAAACACCAACTTCAAAATTTATAAATATTTCTATGTTAAATAAACAAGTATCAGATTGGTTAACCGGTAAAAGTAAAAAAAAACCATTTTTTATTGATGAACCAAATAATATAAATCCACTTTTTAATCGTGATTTAACTGAACCTGTAAAACTAACAGATTGTGAATGTATAAATTTGGTAGATAATGTATTAAAATATTTTAGTAATTGTAATTATTTAGTAATGGGTCATTCTTCGCATAAAAATATTAATACATTATGTAATAATAAAGTATATAGAACAGATATAGCAATATCAAGAGCTTTTGGTGGTTCTTTAAGAACTAATATGAATAGACTTCAGGTTTTAGAAATAAATCAAAAAAATTGTATAGTAAAGACAAATATTATAACTCCAAATGGAAAAATTAAAATAATTTAAATATTATTTATTAATAATATGAATGATAATGAAACTGAAGAAAATTTGAATTTAGAATTAGATATAGATAAAGTTATATTAAATTTAAAAATTGTTGCTAAAATAAAACCAAAATTTAAATTAAGTATAAAAGATGATAATTTATATATTGATAATAGTTATTTAAATTATATATATAGAAAGATAAATGGTGATTCAAGAGATAAAACAATTATTTTTTTAGAAAATTTAGATAAAAATATAAATTTAAAAATAGAGGAAATAATAGGAAGAACATATCAGAGTTTATTTTTAAATAGTAGCGAAAATATATTATTAAATTTAAGCCATAATTTAAATTTGTCATTAGTTGGATTAAATAATTTAATAAATACGTATGATTCAGACGAACTTACAATTTCTAAAATAGAGATGATAATATCAAATTTTGAATTAAAAATTCGAAAAATATCAACTATATTAAAAATAAAAACTAATTAATATATATATATGTATTTGTATGAATTTAAATTTTGACATATATGAATATATATCAAATAAAATAGAATACATCGATGAAATATTAAATTTTAGATTAATAAATAAATCTTGTAATATTATTTTTATAAATTATTTTAAAAATATAAAAGTTAATATTTTTCCTTCTATAACTTTTATAAAATATAATGAATGTTGTGTATGTAATAATAAATCAAATGATAATATTATAATTAAATATTTTATATATAATTATGATAAATTACCTCATAAATCTATTGTGCATTGTAATAAGAAATATTGTAATTTAATGGCAATAAAAAAATATTTAATAGATATAAAAAAAAATAATATTTATCCTTTTTGTTATTTTAATAAAACTGAAAAATTATTTATAAAAGCAAATGAAAAATATTTAGATTTTAATATAATTAAATCAATATATATAAATACATTAAAATTATATAATAATAATTGGTATGTTAAATGTGATATGGTTTATAAACATAAATATATTTATATAAAAACAATCGATGGAATATTAGATAATAATTTATTTAGTTGGTTTTTAAAAAGAAAATTAATACATATCAAATGAATATGGATTAATATAATCATCATCTTCCCTTACATTATAATCATAATTTTCTTCTCTCATATTTATATTATCTTCATAATTACTATAATCATAATTACAATAATCATTATTTTCAATTATGTTTATATTATGTTTAAATTTAATTCTTTTTGGAAAAGGTTCATATTGCATAATGTAATAATTATTTTTTCTTTTTTTGTTAAATTTCATGTTTAAAAAATATAAGAATATAAATTCTTATTTTTTTACAATTTTATATATATTTAAAGGGTTTACATAATTAGTAATAAATATGGATATATATTATAGAGAAAAAGAAAAAGTAAATAAAAAAAATATAAAATTTCAGATTTTATCTTGGGATCCGCGCGACAAAGAGATAAATGGAGATGAATATGATTTAGAATATAAAATTTATGTATTTGGTGTTACGGATACAAATCATAGTATTTGTTGTGAAATTAATGAATTTACGCCTTATTTTTTTGTAAAGGTTCCAGATAATTTACAACAAAGTTGGAATTCATATCATACAGACCAGGTTAAATATTGGTTAAAGAATAAATTATATAGATTACGTGATTCATTAATTAAGGTAACATTAGTTGAAAAAAAGGATATAGATGGATTTTCGAATGATAAAAATTTTAAATTTTTAAAAATAATGGTAAGCAATGAGAAGGTATATAAAAAATGTAAATACATATTATCTCCATTAAAAGGAAGACCACCAGTTAAAATACAAAATATTAGTAATGAAGTGATCGAATTTAAATTATATGAAGCAAATATAGAACCATTTATTAGATTTTGTCATATTCAGAATATAAAATCGAGTGGTTGGGTTGAAGTAAGTGATTATAATTTAGAAGATAATTCAAGATGTCAAATTGATATATCTTGTAAATGGACAAATATAAATCCGCTTGATATTAAAACGCCGGCTAAATTTTATATATTAAGTTATGATATAGAATCATTTTCGGATCGAGGTTTTAAAGCTCAAAAGAATATATTTCCGGATCCGGATTTAGAAAATGATATTATTACACAAATTGGTAGTACACTACATATATTTGGAACAAAAATAAAGCAAGAATATTGTTTTACAGTAAATAGTCCAATTGATAATTATGTAGAGGAGCAAGAGAATATTGTAACTATAGTTTGTGAATCAGAGAAAGATTTATTAATTAAATGGATAAATTGGATTAAAAAATTAGATCCGGATTATATAACAGGTTATAATATTAATGGTTTTGATTGGAATTATATTTATAAAAGGTGTAAAATATTAGATTTAGAATTAAATATTCAATATTTATCCAGATTATATGATTATCCTGCTAAATTTGTAGAGGAACGTTTAAGTTCAAATGCCGCAGGTGAAAATATATTTAGATATATGAAAGCTCCTGGATTATTAAATAGTGATTTAATGACTATAATTAAAAGAGAAAAAAAATTACCAAGTTATAAATTAGATGCTGTTGCAAATGAGTTTATTGGTGATCACAAAGATCCATTATCAGCATTAGATTTATTTAATATGGAAATGGGTACAGCAAAACAAATAGCAGAGGTAATTCATTATTGTTGTAAGGATTGTACATTAGTAATAGATTTAATATTAAAACTGTGTATTGTAACAAACAATATTGCAATGGCAAATGTTACTTGGGTTCCGATTGAGTATATTGAAATGAGAGGGCAACAGATAAAAGTTCATAGTCAGTTAACATATGAAGCAAGATTAGATAATTATCTTGTGCCAACAATACCTTATAAAGATATAACAGAGTTAGAAGATACAGAAAAATTTACAGGTGCGACAGTTCAGGAAGCTGAACCAGGTGCGCATTTTGAGCCAATATCTGGATTAGATTTTGCAAGTTTATATCCTTCTATTATGATAGCAAATAATTATTCATATGAAACAATTGTAAAACATGTTGAATATGATAATATTAAAGATGTAGAATATAAAGATATTGTATGGACGGAAAATGAGGGAGAGGAAAATGAGAGAGAAGAGAAAGTAAGATTTGTTCAAAATAAAAAAGGTATTTTACCAAGAATGTTAGATAAACTTTGGACTGAAAGAAAAGCAATTAAGAAAGAAATGAAAAGTGTAAAGAATTTATTAAAGGAAGAAAAGGATTTAACAAAAAAGGCAGAATTAGAAATGCAATATAATGTTTTAGACGGTTTTCAATTAGCAATGAAAGTATCAATGAATAGTATTTATGGTTTTACAGGGGCAAATTTAGGTAGATTACCGGAGAAAAGAATCGCCGCTTCAACAACAGCGGAAGGAAGAAGAATGATTCAGGCTTGTAAAGAGTATGTAGAAAAAAATTATAATGCAAAGGTTGTTTATGGAGATACAGATAGTATTTATGTAAAATTCTTTACTGAATTTACGGGCCAAGAACATATGAATGAAGTATTTAGATTATCAGAGATTGCGTCAGATGGTTGTACAAAATTATTTAATAAGCCGGTTGAGATGGAATTTGAAAAAGTTATGTATCCATTTATTTTATTTTCAAAAAAGAGATATGCGTGCGTTGTGTATACAAATCCAAATACACATGATTATATAGATTATAAAGGTATTCAGGTGGTTAGACGTGATAATTGTTTATATGTTAAAGAGCGTTCAATGGAAATTTTTAAAGTTATACTACTAGAGAGAAATATACCAAAAGCGGTAGAATTAGGGAGAGAATATTGTAAAAAATTATTAGAAGGGGACGTATTCCAAAAAGATTTAATTATATCAAAATCATTAAAAGGAGTTGGTTCGTATGAATTTGATAAACAATTTTTATGTAAAGAATGTAATAAAAGGTGGTATACATTAGTTGAAGAAAATGGAAAAGAGAAAAAGAAATATGCAGTTCAATATTATAAAGAATATGAACCAAATAAAACTTTAGAATATAATTTAAATAAATTTTTAGAGAAAAAACATTACTGTTATACCTGTAAAGAAGAAACAGAATTTAAAACAAATATAGCAAATATTCCGCATGTTGCATTAGCGAGAAAAATGAAAGAGCGTGATCCATATAATTGTCCGCAAGTTGGAGAGAGAGTACCATATTTATTTAAAAAAATTAATAAGGGAAATGCTTTACAATATGAGAGAGTAGAAGATCCAACATATTTATTAAATAATTGTATTCCAATTGATTTTGAATATTATTTTGAGCATCAATTTAAGTCGGCAATAGAGACGATATTTTATCCTATCTTAAAAGATAAATTAGAAGAAGAATGTTTTAAGGGTATAATACCCGAAAAACCTCCTAAAAGAAGAAATACAAAAAAATAAATTAATAAATTAATAAATTTGAAGGTCAATTTATTTATTTTAATTCTAGTACCATTATATTTTAATTCTAGTACCATTATATTTTAATTCAAAGAATTAAGATTTTTATTTAATTCCATTAATTTATTGTATAGAAATATTATTTTATGATAAAAGAATTTATAATACCTACTCATAAAATAAACTGCTGTTAAATACTTTTAGATAATAATGTTTCTCAACTAGATACTTGTAAAATTTTTAATTGTAATTCAAGAAGTTTAATGAGATTGATAAATAAATATAAAACAACTAATACTATTAAGCGGAAACAGAATTTAACATTAGTGAAGGACATAAAGGATAGTAAACGAATAATAAAAATAATTTTACAAAAAAAAAATTACTTTAAAATATATTTTTTATAAATAAACAAAAATGGATTGTTCCATCTGTTGTGAAAAATTTAATAAAAGGAATCATTCAAAAATTAATTGTAAAACGTGTGATACAGACGTTTTAGTATGTCAATCATGCGCAAAAAGATATATTTTAGATAAGCCAACTGATGCGTCATGTATGGTATGTAAAGTAGAATGGGATATAGAATTTTTATCAGAAAATTTTACTAAAAAATTTGTAAATAAAGAATTAAAAGAACATAAAGAAAATTATTTATTAGAAAAACAACTTGCCTTATTACCAGATACACAACAATATGCAGAGAATTTAAAACTTGTAAATGGTTTAGAAGAACAGGTTAATTTAATTGTAAAAAAGAAAGATGAATTATATAGACAAATTAAAATATATAATAAAAATATTCAAGAACTACATTATACAATTTATGATTTAAAAAATAGAAATGAAAAACAAGGTGATAAAAAACAATTTACTTATAAATGTCCAGTTGAAAACTGTAATGGATTTTTAAATCAAAAATACGAGTGTGGAATATGTGATAATAAAATATGTAAACATTGCATGGAAATTAAAACAGAAGAACATGAATGTAGTGAAGAGAAAAAGAAAACAGTAGAACTATTACGGCATGATACTAAACCTTGTCCTAAATGTGGACAGTTAATTCACAAATTACCGAATGGTTGTGATCAAATGTATTGTATAAAGTGTCATACAGCATTTTCTTGGAGAACAGGAAATTTAGAAAGAGGTACAATTCATAATCCAGAATATTATAGGTGGATGAGAGAAAATGGGCAAAATATTCCTCGTAATCCATTAGATATTGTACACGATCCTTGTGGAAATAATTTAGTTGATTATTCAACATTATTAATTTTAGTTCGGTTTTATTACCCGCCCGTAATGGAGAAAAAAAATTCCATAACCTATACAAACAATCAAAGAATTACGAAAGATTTACCAGAAACAATTAAAATTATAAATATGCATAGAATGGTTGGACATATAATTCATCTAAATAGAAATTATCAAGGTGTTGTAAATTATAATGAAACTTATTTAAGAGAATGTAGAGCAGAATTTATTTTAAATAAACTGAATAAAACAAATTTTAAAAAAAAATTACAAATGCTCGAGAAAAAACAAAATAAAGAAAAAAAAATGAATGATATTTGGAATGTATTAAGATTAGTAATTCTGGAATATATTGGAAAGATAACAGAAAAAAAGTATGAATTAGAAGAAGGTAAAAAAATAATAAAAAATATTGTAATAGAATCAGAAAAAGTTCGAGAATATTGTAATACATCATTTAGTAAAATTGGAAAAATGCTAAATATGACTTATCCAGGTATAAATTCAGAATGGGTTCAAATATATAATTGGGAAAAACATGTAAAACATTTATTAAAATAAATAAAAGTAAAATAATTAACTCATTAATTTAATAATTTGTCCTTTATTATCATTAGTTAAATTATCTATTATTTTAATATTAGATTCAATAATATTATTATCTTTTTTATTAAATTCGGAAATTATAATATATTTAATATCAGAATTAAATTTATATATAATACTAGTTAATATTAATTTTTTTGTATTATTTTTAACTAAATTTGTTTTAAAATTCACTTTTAATCCAAATTTAGTTATAAGATTAAATTGTTTTTTTAAATTTAATTTTATATTTAATGTCATAATAGAGTGTGCAATAAAATTTATTTGAATTATATTTTCATATAATAAAAATTGAATAGACAATTTAACATTTTTAATATTATATAATAAAAAATGTGGTATTCCAATTTTTTTTAGTAATTCACATATAATATTATTGTCGGTAATTGTATAAATATTATTATTGTTTAATAATTCATTATTCTTTATATTTAAATTATTTTTTTCGATATTAGTATGTGTAAAAAATTCAATACAATTATTAATTAATTCAATTGTTAAATTTTCATTTAATTTATTAGTGAATAAATTTTTCCAATTATAATTATTTTCTTTATTTTCTAATTCATTTATATTATTAGTGAATAAATTTTTCCAATTATAATTATTTTCTTTATTTTCTAATTCAAATATATTATTATATTTTACAATAATATCTAATATATTTGAAAGAATAATAGAAATATAATAAATTAAAGAAATATTTATTAATAAAAAAAAAATCATTACTTGATATAACATTTATACGTAATTTAAACAATACCTAAGTAACATTAAAATATTGTTCAGTTATTTCCCACACCACAAATCGAATTTAAAAATTATATAAAAAGATTTGAATGTAAAATTAATAGTGGTTAAACTTCCAGATTAATATATTATATTGGTGGCAAATGGTCTAATATTTATTTAATAAACGGCGCAAATTAAATGGTTATATTATAACATAGTAGTACGAATATCAAAAAATATAAATATACTAATTATAATTTGAACTATAAATAAAATTATACCTTTAATGAATAAAATTGTTTTATATTTTTTATTTAAATCACTTCTTTTCCAAAATTGTTCAAGTGAAAAACATAAAAGTAAATTATATATAATAAATAAACAAATTATTAAAATACCCCATATAAAATTATGATTTATAAGAGGATTTTTTTTAAATAATTCATAAAATGCAACTGTAATAGTAAAAATTAAAATTGAATTATTTAAAGAACTAAAATAATCACTTTCGGATTCCGCTGTTCCAGGTGCTTTCGGAGTCATTTAATATTATTAAATATATTTTTTTATTTATTAAATTTTTCAAGATAAAAAATAATTATCATTATAGTGGTGTTCAAACATAGATAAAACATTTAAATTTAAAAAATATTGTCTAGTAAGCCAATCTTTTAGATATATTTTACTAAATTCATTGTATTCTTCAGGCATTTTATTAAATAATGAAGAATTTTGATTTTTTTTAATAATAAAAGCAACTATGTATAAAATTTGATTAATCAGATTATTTATTTTATGAAATTTATCAAGAGTATTAATAATTAATGAATATTTATTTAAAAGTTTTACAATGTTATTTAGTTCAATTAATAAAGGATGTTCATAACCATTTTGATATTTAAAATCACCAGATGGATCGTGCCACTGATATATTTCATATATAATTTCATTTGTATTCATTTCTGCTTTTTTAAGAATTTGGTAAGCATTACCATCTTTAACAGGAAATAGGTATCTGTATTGCCAACCATATTCATATTCGTGATTATAACTTAAATTATTACTATTAACGTCTAAAGTATTTGTTATATTAACAGAGTTTAAAAATTTTTTTAATTTATTGTAAATTATTTTTATAATAGAATTGTTAAAAGATTTAATGTATAAATCTTTACGCATATACCATATAATTTTTTTTTGTAAATCGCAAGGAAGTTGTTTATAATAAAATAGTTTTTTCCGAACTAAATGCGCTTTAAAGTATGATTGAATTAAAATAACATTTTTAATAGGTGCATGAATAAAACAAAAATTAAAAAATTTTTTTTTATTTTTGCAAAGGCGATTTCTTTTTGTGTTATTATCAAAAACAATAAATTGGCATCTACACGAAACCATGTTTTTTTTAAAAAATAATTTTCTATAAACTTTAAATATAATTATTTTTTGTAATTTTTAATTTATATTTTTTCAAGTTGAAGTTTAATATTATTTAAAATATTTTTTAGTTTTATATTTTCATTTTCGAGAAAAATTTTATATTCTTCATCCTTATTATTATTTAAAAATGATTTAGTTACAACAATAGAGTTACACTTTTTCATAAAAGTTAAAGGATTTTCGCCCGTCGTTTTGTAAATAATGTATCTAAATTTTGGTGGAAAATTTGTAAAAAAAAGCGCGTCATGTTTTTTTATAAGTTCAAATAGATATAAACGAAAATTTTTAAATTTTTCAATATGTTTATTTTTTTCTTTACTTAATTTGCTTAATTCAAAAATGTTAAACATAATATTTTTATATACATGATTGTGAGAAAGAAAATGAGTAGAAGAGTCAAGAACGTGACGGTAGTTAATTTCCATTTTATTTTAATTTAAAAGAATATTTAATATTTATTAATTTTTGTAATATTTATCTAAGAATTTGTTGCCTCCCTTTTTTTTTATAAAATATGTATATAAAAGTTAGCATAAATGTTCTCTTCTACACTTATCTAATTTATTATCTTTTTCGCATGTTGTAATGGGTTTATCAGATAATTTACAACCAATTGGTAGAACAGGAATATATAATTGAGTAGAACTAACAATGGCAACCAATCCTTTACATTTATTATTAAAAATTGAATTCGAAAATTCAAATGCATGTTTTCTTTTGGTTGCACACATAGTTTCTAACTGAAAGCCATTTAATATTTCTAAAAATTTTGGAAAATATTTGGTTCCATTTGAGTATTCAAGTTTTACATGATAAGTTTCAATACTTTCTTCCGTTATTAAACCATATCCGCAATTATCAAAAATTATAATACTTAAATTAGATAAATTTGATTCTTTTATGGTAATAGTATCTCCAATCCAATCGCATGCTCCTCCATCTCCACTGAGAAGTATAACTTGATCATCTGGACAACATTGCGCACAACCAATTGCATTACCTAAGCCACAACCAACGCTAGCCCATTTTCCTTCGGTTATAAAATGAACTCTTTCAGAAAAATGAATATAAGATGCGGTAAAAGGCTGATGTTGACCTACATCTGTAACAATATAAATATGATTTTTTTGATTGTTATTTAGCCATGTCTTAATTTTTATATTTAATGCTTCAAATATGTCACCATTTTTCAATGGAGAATCCATATTTGTTCCGAATAAACATTTTTTTACTTGTAAATTTTCATTTTTAAATATTTTAATTTGTTCTAGCCATTTATTTCTATCAACTTCGTTATATTCAAGTTTATTTAATAATGGAATTATTTTTCTAACATCTTCTTGTATATTTATATTAACATAAGGCGTATTATATAAAAATGGTTTAAGATTAATGTTCATTATAATTTTTTTATTTGAAAATGGTTTCGTTGTATTTAAGGTGGTATATATATTGTGCGAAGATGCTAAAAATAGTATAACATCGGAATTTGTTGCTACTTTACACCCAGAAATTGTAGACGTATGCCCCATGCGAATGGCGCATAATTCGTCATCGTGGTTCATATATTGAGCCATTGGTAATGTTCCGATATAGGGTATTTTAGAATTATGAAGTGATCTCAGTAAATCATGTGCAAAAGAATTACATCCATAACCAATAATAATAAGTGGTCTTTTTGCTTTTTTTAAATGATTAATAATTTTGTCGAATTTCTTATTGTAAGATTTTATAAATTTTGTTTTGGGATTAATAACTGATAATCCATTATCATAAAAAATATTATAATTTGATGGCGAAGATACTTTTAAAGATAAAACAGAATTATGTACATTAATAAGTATAGGTCCCATTGGTTCTGTGAATGCTTTTTTAATAGCATTTAATATGAGAAAATCATAATATTTATAGTTATTTTTATCTATATTTAGAAAAACTTTTACCGCATTTTTATATAATAAATTTGGATTTGCATTTTGTATTTGGCGGGTATTATATTCACCGTCATACTGGTGTGTAATAAAAAGTGCAGGAATTTCTTCCATAAATGCATCACACATAGAATTCATCATATTAGCAATTCCGGGTCCTTGTATCGCAAATGCGAGAGATAAATTTCTTATAGCGCTTATATTCATTTTGCACGCGCGAACTGAGCCTAAAGCGCTAAATCCGGCATTTGATTCATTTCTAAATACTACGCAATTCATGTTTGGATTATTAATAAATGCTTCATATAATAGTATCATTGAAGTTCCCATTAATCCATTTGCATTTTTATAACCTAATTTAACAAGAACTTGTGCGATACCAGAAGCTAATGTATTATTAACATTTTTTTTATAATTTATAGTACTTTTATTCATTTTATAGCATTGTGTTATATTATTGCGCTTATAAAATTTCTGATAGTTCATTACTAATAAAAAAAATAATAATTACAAAAAAAATTAATTACAAAAAAAAAATAATTATAAGAATTTTAATAATTTAAATATAAAAAATGGAAGCCCTTTGTGATCAATTAATAAAAGAGAATATAAAACAACAAAAAGAAATAGATGAATTAAAAATAAAAGTTCAAGCTTTAGAAAATAAATTAGTAAAAGATAATTTAGTGGTAAATAGAAGGGAAGAAGGAAAGATAAATATACTTTTAATAAAATATAAAAAGTCTATTATAATTTCGGATAAAGATGAGAATCAAAATGTAACTTATAAATATAAAGAAATTTTCAAGGAGTATGGTGCAAAGTGGTTTAAAAATGAACAATATAAAGGATGGATATTACCTGGTATTTTAAAAGATAATGAGGATATGTTAGAAAACTTTCGTGTAATAAAAGAAAGAATCGAGGAGTTATCGAAGTTAGAGATAGAAATTACCTTAGGGTAAAAAATAATGAAGTAAAAAATGTCAGTAGAAACATTAG
>MDTC01107352.1_pt1 | contig 12690 bp, 12 predicted proteins | sample 811181 | NCBI WGS metagenome assembly MDTC01 (sample SAMN05326644, study PRJNA326480) | marine metagenome | isolation source: seawater | place: Pacific Ocean: North | collected 2011 | reverse complement strand
TAGACGGAGTTAAAGGATCTCCAGAAAAAAAATTTATGTTTGCGAATAATAAATCGAGTGCAGCATGTTGTCCATCAACTTTTTCGACGAGTACAGGTTGTGTCTGTACTACAGAGAATCAGCGTAATTTTATAGCATCTCGCGGTGTACCGGCGAAGGTTGAAGATAAAAAAGATGAAATATAAATTATTGTTGTAATAACAGTGAATGAATTTTATCATATGCTTGGCTATTTCTTTGATCATAAATTTGTAATCTTTGAATTCTTTTTTTTTCGGCATTTTCTTCTTCTAATTTTTGGATAGAATATTTTCTTTGATCCTCTGGATTCATTGTATAAGATAAATTACTTCTTTCTGTTTTTATAGATTGCATTGAATTTGACCGATCATTAATATTAATCGATTGAATATCGATTAATGTTGATCCATCTGTAAATGCTTGTTTATAATCTGTATATGATAAATTATCAGTTTCTCCTCCAAAATTATTAATTGTATCTTGTCCTAATATGGCGAGTGAGTCTTGATTTTTCATTGATAATCTTTGTTCTGGTTCTGAATATTGAACTATTTGAGAATTATATTGATTTTTTTGTTCTTGTTTATATTTATCAAATGTATGATTAAATAAATCTTTATTAAATCCTTGTTGAAACATTTTTTGTTGTTGAGTATTTAAATTTTTATTTTCTTCCATCCACGAACCATAACCTTGATCAAATACTTCTGGTATTTTATTTTCTTCATAAATTTTATTAAAAACATCAACATCAAAATTTTCAGACATATTTATATTTTGTTTGGGTTGATTGATTTGTTGTTGATTGTATTCTTTTGACATATTTTTGAGATCATTGTGTGAATGATTATTTTGTTTTTCTTTTAATTTTTTTTTTAATAATGTAAATGCGATTGAAACAAGTTGAAAATCTTTTTGTGAACCTCCTCTATCTGGATGAGTAATCATTGCGGCTTTAAGATATGCTTTTTTCAATGTTTTTTCGTCATATTCTTTAGATATCTTTAATATTTTATAAGGATCTAATCTTGATTTATTTGCGGGTGGGAGTTGTGGTAATTGTTGTTGTGGTAATTGTTGTTGTTGTTGTATATCACTTTGAAAGAACATATTTGGTGTCATTTCTTGTTTTGATTGAAGATTAAATTGATACAATGAATTAATTTGTTGTTGTTGTTTATAAATCAGGTCTTGTTGTTGTTGAATATAATTTGAATATAAATTTGCATATAAATTTTCTCGTTTATCTTTTGCAGGTGTATTTCCCATTCTATAGTATATATTTTTTAATAAAAAAAATAATTTTAAACTTTTTAATTTATTGATTAAAATATATCAGATGAAAAAGGTAAAAAAGATAAAAAAGATAAATAAGATAAAGAGAAAAAAAATGAAAAGTAAAACAAAGAAACAAAGTAAAATAAAAAAAAGTAAAAATAAAATTCAATTAAAATCTGCTTATTTTTCAGCAGGGTGTTTTTGGAGTGTGGAAGAAAAATTAAATCAATTGAAAGGTGTCATTAATACTGAAGTTGGATATATGGGAGGAAAAACATTAAATCCAACTTATAAACAAGTAGTGACGGGTAAAACGGGTCATGCTGAAACAGTGAAAGTAATTTATAATCCGAAACAAATTTCATATTTAAAATTAATTCACTATTTTTTTTCAATTCATGATCCGACAAGTTATCATAAACAGGGTTTAAATAGAGGGAGTCAATACAGATCAATTCTTTTTTATTCGAATCAGAAAGAAAAGGAACAATCATTCAAACTATTAAATTCTTTAAAGAAATTTGGATATTTAACTGAATTAAAAAAAAAATCTAAATTTACTAAGGCGGAAACTTATCATCAAAAATATTTATCAAAAAAAAATAAAATTTTAACTGAAAATATTGAAATCTTTCAGAAAATCTGTGTAAATAATACTCGATCCGCAGAAAAAAAATATAAAGGTAAATATTCTCAAAAAGAATATTTATCTGGAAATAGACAAGGTATTTATATCTGTCCGTATTGTAAAAATAAATTATATACAAGTGATCATATTTATGATTCAAAAACGGGTTGGCCTGCATTTTGGGACACGATTGATGGTTATCAAAATTCACTAAATATTTATTTCAATCCGGAAACAAAAGAATTAAAATGTATGAAATGTGGTATTCATTTAGGTCATCGTATTTTAGATGGTCCCAAAAAAAATAAAATTCATGATTGTATAAATTCGGCGTGTATTCATTTTGTTGAGAAAAAAGAAAAATAAAAGAAAACTAAATTCTATATTCATTTATAAATGATGCGATTGAATAAACAAAATATAATTCGTTATTTATTATTATTTGTGGTTGTTTTTTATTCGGCGAAAATGATCCCCACTTGTGGAGTATTAAAAGAACATGCAATTTATGTTGGTTTGATTGCTTCCTCAACAATGGCTTTAATGGATATGTGTTATCCTAATTATGTTGTTGTTGAAACATATGATAAAGATAAAAATAATTATTAATTTAAGTACTTGGTATATATTCCCATTGAACTTCTTCACATATTTTTCTCCATATTTTATCTTGTTGTTGTAATTTTTCTCGACTTTTTAAGAGTGGAAAAAAAGATAATAAATGATCATATTCTAATAATTCACAAAATTTATGAAGTACATATGAATAGGATAAAAAATTTTTACGAGAGGGAGGACAATGTTTCATAAAAGGTATTTGTATTTCTTTAAATAATGATCTTAAAATTTCTTCTGATTTTCGGCTGATAATAGGTGCTTTTTCTCCACTTAAAACATTTAATAAATGTGGTATATGTTCATAATATTTATTATGTTTTAATTTTTTTAATATTTCTCGAATTTGTTTATAATTTAAAGTATGAATATCTAAATTAATATTTTTTTTAATTTCATTATAAATATCTTTATAAATATTATCAGGTATTTCAGTATTTTCTTTTGCTTGAAATTGTGCCAACCATTCATTAAAATGATTTATTCTTTTGTATGAAAAATAATTCGCTTCTTTTGGTGGATCATTGTATGAATTCTTTTCTGATACGATCAATATTTTATTTGTATATCCACAATTTGTACATATTAATTCGCCAGTAATATTATTGATACATAAATTAAATTCACATAATTCACATTTTGATAATTTATAATCTTCATATTTATTATTCTCAACTGAATCATAAATATTACACATATATTCATTTATTATTTTCTTTTTATCGCATATATTTCCATTTGTATCATTTGTATCATTTTCATTTGAATCATTTTTTGTTTTAAAATAGGATAAAATACCTACTTTATTATCATCTATTTTTTCTTTTTTATTTCCTGTATTTTCTGAATAATATTTATCAAGTATAACACCATTATCTAAATAATAATCAATTAAATTATCTTTTTTATTAACAATATCACTATGTATATCATCTATCATTTTCCTTTTATCGGTATGACATTTTTTTAATGGTTTTTCTTTTAATGAACTCATTTATTTAAATTCAAATATTTTAGTTTTAAATACAATTGATAATAAATTATAAATTATATTATTAATTATAATTATAGAAAGAAATGGAAAGACATATTCAAACTATTAAATTATATTCTAGACAACTTATGAAAGATTATACTTTCGAGGGTATAGTTATAAGTATATTCTATATATTGACGACAATGATTATTCCTCATGCTTATTTTGTAATCAATGAAACATATAGAAATATGAATAAATTACAAAGTATAGTATGGATTTCATTACTTGCGACTTGGCAAATTATGATTATTCAATCCATATATCAAGTTTTAAGAAAACAGAAAGAAAAAACAATTGAAAATGATGAAGAGTATCATAAAAATTTAATTACTTATAATTTATTCGTAAAAGGAGGATGGGCCAATTTTCAAAAAATGATTCGTATGTATGCGGAAGATATATGGCATGAAATAATTTTCGTATCATTAATTTTTATGGTTCCGACTGGTTTATTTAAAAATAAGAGTGGTAGTGACAAATTAAAAATAATCTTCGGAAAATTAGGATTGTTTTATGTATTTACTTTTGTTATTTTAGGACCACCAAAATATGATATTAAATCACAAGAATTTAATATATTTTTATATTTACAAAAAACTCTTGGTTTTGAGGGAGATATGAATTCAGGTTTATATAATTATATTTACAAAAACAAAGAAAGATTATATAAAGTTATTGTATCAATAACTCTGTTAATAATTATATCGATTAATATTTAATTTAAAAACGATAAGTTTAAAATAAAATAATTTAAAAACATTATAATAAACATGTTTATGAATACATTACAAGAAATACCAAATCAAGAGTTAAATGATTTTAAATTAAGAGTCTCCCAATGGATTGAAATTGATGAAAAAATTACTAAATTAGAAAAACAAGCTAGAGAACTCAAAAAAATTAGAAATAAAAAATTAGAACCCGAAATTACATCTTTTATGAGACAATTTAATATTTCTGATCTTAATACTGATTCAGGTAAATTAAGATGTAATGCCAGAAATACAAAAAAACCACTCAATAAAATAAATATAAGAGAAAATTTATCTAAAATTATACCCGAATCGGAAAGAGTTGATCAGGCAATTGATTTAATTTGGTCTAATCGAGAAACAGTAACTACTTATAAATTAACTAAACCAAAAAGATAAATTTATCTTTTTGGTTTAGTAATTTATAATATGACAACCGAAATGCAGCAAAAGGTCGAATTTGCAAATAACAACGTAGTAGATTTTTTTGGCACGTACGACTGGAGGGAGGTAGCTGGACCTCTTTTTTATCTATTTTGGTTAATATTCATGGGATGGATTATATTCGTAATCTTAAAATACGATAGAATAGAAAAGATACTCAAAATTATATTATTAATTGTATATTTAATAGGCGCCGTTGCGTCAATCGGGGGCTTTTTTGCCCCAGCCGTGATGTCTGAGACCGAGGCGTCGGGCGGTGGGGCTGCGGCGGTGGACGGCGCCGAGCCGAAGAGGAAGAAGAAAGGCCAGGGGAATTATTTTGGGTGGGGGCCAGGACTACTAGCAATCCACGCCATGGCTATAGCGATGATGTACCTATTGTGGCCCTTTTTGGGTTTATTTCGCATTATCGACTTGTACTCCGGCGGGAAACTCGAAGGTCCCGTACTCACTCTTCTCGGTCCAGCGGCGGTGGTGGCCTGGCTGATCTACCAGCTACGGTAGACTCTACAGCTTACGCGGTTGTCCGGGGCGTAGAGCTTCTGGGGGAGCAAACAAACGGGCACACGAAGCATCGCGAGGGCGCGGGCGGGGTGTGAGTTTTCACAATGTGTTCCTTTCAACAAAAAGGCAGCTGGGGGCATGATTTCACGCTGCAAACGGACGAGTGAGATTGCGAAGTCAGATCCACTATTTTTTCTTTTTCTTATTTTTTTCTTCATCTTCATCTTCATCTTTCTCTTGATCATCTTTGGTAATAATTTTATCTTTGATTAATAAAATTAGTTTTTTTATATCTTTATAATAATACAAAAGAATTAAAATAACTACAAGTATATAAAAACCCGATTTAATTTTTTCAAGAGTCATTGGAAATTTAGATTGATTTGTTTTCGCTTGTATTTCTGCATTTAGTTCTGTTTCTTTAATTTTTTTAACTTGTTTCATTAATCCAAGTCTATTTCTAACTTTATTTTTATTATGTCTTACAACTGTATTCATTAATGGTTTTAATACCTTTTTGTTTCTCAAAACTTCACTTCCAGAGAGTTCACTGCCGGATGGTTCACTATTCATTTATTTATACATAGATTATAAATAAATAAAGATAATTAGATCTTTCAAAGATTTAAAATTAAAAATTATTCAAAATTTATAGATTGGTGAGGGTTGTAAAATTAGAAGAACATTGATATTGATAATTAATATCATTAATTTGAATCATATGGACCGCTGGTTGACAAATTAGTGGAGGATAAACTCCATAAATATTTACAATATTTCTTTCGGCAAGATAAGAAATATTCCAATCAAGTATCCATTCCATTTCTTGAAGATTCTCAATTAATTTCTGTGCACAATTACGATTAATAATATATCCGTGTAAACCAGTAAAATAATTAATATTCAACAATCCATTTTTTAATCGAGTCTTTTGATTTCCTTTTTGAACCAGAGAATGTGAATCATCTATTTCATAACCTAATAATAATATATCCCAATTTTTAGGTAAATTATTCATATTATGAACAATTTCTCTTTTTAAATAGGGTGTTATAAATTCTGCATCATCTTCTAAAATAAAACAATATTCTTTTGTACTCTTTAAAAATTGGTGATATATACTCATATGACTTAAATAACAACCAAAATGACCCACATTTTTATAATTTTCAATAACAAACCACCATTTAATATTTTGTAATGCTTTTTCATATTTTTTATCATTTAAATCTAATAATTTACCATCAATCGCGGGAAATCGTATAGGATTTATATCGTGATCATAACATATTTTTTCAATATTTTTTTTCCGATCTTCTGATCGATCTAAATTAATATAATATATTTCCATATTTCGAAATAAAGTATAATCAACATTAATTGTTAATTGATTGATATATAGTTTATAAGCAGAATAACCAATAAATATAATGAAAATACTTATAAGAATAATATAAATTAGTAATTGAGAATTCATTTTAAAATTATTTAAATTTATTAATATCTTTTATTTTAAGTTTTGAATTATAAAAAAAATTAAATTCTTTCATATAATATTCTAATTCTTTTTTATGAATACATTTCATAATTTGTTGAAGATATTTATTATTTATCTTTTTACTACAAGTATATAAATATAAATAAATTATATTTTTATATTTTGAATTATAATTTAAATAATTTTTTTTAGAATGTGTTAGTATTAATGAACGACTAATATATTTATTATAAATTGGATAATTACATTTTTTAATATTTTCAGATTGAATTAATAAATGAAATGTATATATTTTCATAAGACATGAATAATCTTTTAATTTATAATCATGATTCATTACTGTTTGAATATCAAAAATATTAGAAATTTCAAAAGATTGATAAATATGAATAATTTGGTCTATCTTATGAATATAATTTGAAATATTTTCCAATAAATTTAAAGAAATTATATTTTCATCTGAAAGATAATTTTGAATAATTTCATTACAATTCATTTTTTTTGTAAAAAGATGTTCATATAATAGTTCAGTAGAATCAAAATTATCAATGAATTGATCTTTTGATTGAATTAAATTATTCGTTTTTTTTTGATCATAATTTAATATTGAATATACGGTATGAAGATTATAATTTGATTTGTGAATTAATTTTTGAATATTTTTGACTGATAATTTTAGATTTAATTCGTTCAGAATATTGTTTATTATTTTCAAATAATAATTTTTTGAATAGGAAAGATACAATTGAACACTATCAATTTTAGCAATACTTCGATTTTTCAATAATTTATCTTCAAAAATTACTATTATTTTTGTACCATAATAATTATAAGTTTCTAATAGATTGATGATATATTTAAAATTTTTTTTATCACATCGATTAAATACATCAAAATTATCGATAATTATTCCTCTTTTTTTTTGTTTTTGAAACATCATTGTGATATTTTTTTTTTGAATAATATTTAAAATAAATTCATATAAATTTTCTGAATTACGAATATTTCCAGAATCAATTACCGTTAACATAGTATCTTTTAAAATTTCTTTTGCTAATGAAGTTTTACCAATTCCAGGAGATCCATAAATAAATAACGGTTTATTTATAGACCATTTTTGAATTAATTGAATTTGTTTTTGTGATAAAAAAAATTTATCATACATTACATAATTTTAATTATGAGATTAGTTTTTAAATTAAAAAAAAATATATTTATTTCTGATTCAGATCATTAAATTAAATTAGAAATATCATAAGTATAATTTTGTTTATTATGATAAACTGGACGACTTAATGGTTGTGGTAATTTACCGATATCTTTAATATATCCTAAATATTGCATCGTATTGGAAGAAATATTTTCAACACAATAATCAATAACTTTTTGATTCAATGATTGAATTTCTTCAATTAATTTTTGAGTTGAGACTCTAAAATTACCATATTGAAGAAGAATTGATCTCATAATTATATATAAAGATTCTTCAGATTGATTTGATATAATTTTACCAGTCCCTTTATTAACACGATAACGAATAACCTGCTGTATTACGCCTAAATTCATTTCTGATAAAAAATTTTCACTTAATGCTGTTGTTTCTAAAATACCTTTGATAGAATTTTCTTGATTATCTTTATTAATAACTATATCAGAATCTTTTGAAATTTTATCAGATATTACATTTATATCTCCAACTCTTCCATTATTAATTGAATTTAAACTTTCTTCGAATGATAAATTCTCATCTTGTAATAACATACTATCTAAATTATAAATAGGATTACCATCTTTATCATATTTTTGTGTAGGAATTTCGGGTATACCTGTATCTAATTCTGCAGGTATTAAAACATTTGTACCTGATGTTTTAGGTCTTGATAAAATATCATAATCCATAATTTGATAAGTATTTCCTTCAGCATTTGAATATTGACTTACGATATTATTATCAACATCAAAACCAATCGATGGATTTGGTCCAGAATTAAATTGGTTAGGTTCAGTTGTATATAAATTACTCATTATATTTAATAATATATAATTATTCTAAATATAAATAATTGAACAAATTTAATTTGAATTAATAATAATTTTTCTGTACTGTTTAATAAATAGAGTGCATTCTTCGCCCCATAATTCTTCAATTGATTTCTTTTCAAGAGTTTGATATTCTACTTCAATTTTATTATGTTCTTCTTTTAATTTAATAATTTCTTCTTCGGTAAATGAATACAGGGACATTTTAATTAAATAATCATAACCATTTTTATTATCTTTTTCAAATATGTCAGATATTTGTTTCTCTTTGATTTGTTTATAATTCTTTTCAATTAATGATTGAATAATTTCTTCTCTTTTCTTTTGATAAATAATAATATTTTCTTGAATCACATCATGAATAAATTTTATTTTAAAAGATAAAATTTGTAATTCATTCAATAAATTTTTAAGAATATATTCTTTTCTCTGTTTATACAAATTATATCTTTCATTATAAAATTCATCAAGTATAGATTCAATTGAATCATATTTAATTATTTTTTCTTTGTTATAAAGATGCATATTCCTTAATGAAAGTCCTTTTGTTGTAAATAATTTGAAATATTTTTCAATTCCATCAACATGATCATCTTCACTCCATTGAAGACTATGTGTAAAACCCAATGGAACAATAATTTTAAAATCAACTTCTGTATCTGAACTATTATTAATATAATCAATTATTCTATATTTAGGAACATTTTTTTTCTTCTTATTATTATTATTTTCTTTTGATTTTTTCTTTGTATCTTCTGGTAATAAAGTATCCAGAAATGTTTTAAAATCATCTGTCCATTTACCAATAGGTAATTCAGTAATATGAATTGTTGTTGGATTTATGATTTCATATTTACCTTTTGTTAAATAATTTTTATCATCTATTTTAATAATTTCACCTTTAAATCCATGAAACCATGGTTTCATTTCTCGATAGTCTTGATGTTTTAATTTCCTTCGAATATTATCCACAATATCAATTGGATTAAATTTAGGAATTGATGTACTAAAACCAGTACCAATACCAGTCATTCCATTAATTAAAATCATTGGAAGAATAGGAACATAATATTTCGGTTCAACTTTGATTCCATCATCATAAGTATAGTCTAATAACGGAAAATCAGATGGAGGATAAATACTATCTACTAGTTTATTTAATTCAGTATGAATATATCTTGAACTCGCAGAATCATGACCACCCATAATTCTTGTTCCAAATTGACCATTCGGCATCAAAAGATTAATATTATTTGAACCTGTAAAATTTTGAGCCATACCAATAATTGCCGATTGAAGAGACATTTCACCATGATGATATGCCGCATTTTCACTTACATAACCCGCTAATTGTGCAACTCTTATTTCTGAATATAATTTCCTTTTAAAGCACGAATATAAAATTTTTCTTTGACTCGGTTTAAGTCCATCATATACTGAACCAATTGATCGAAGTGTATCACTATTTGAAAAATGAATTAATTCTTTGTGAATAAAATCTTGAATTGGAATTTCAGTTTCATAATGATTTAATATCTTTTGATCATCATAATTATAAAGCCATTTTTTTCTTGAATCGGATTGAATTTTACTAAATGCAAGATCCATTGAATCATTTGTATCCTCAGTAAAGATATAATTATTCATTTTAAGATTTGAAAAATAATCTCTCGCCTCTGAAGCATTACTTGTTCCCAATCCCTTATAATATTTAATATTCCATTTTTCATTACTTTTTTTTGTATCAAGCCATTTCTCATATTCAGTTAATGTATAAAAGGATTTTACCTTCTTTCCACGGGTTGCTTTTATAATCGGAGTAATCATTGATGTTAAAAATCCGAGTTCAAGTAATGAAGGCCATAAAGTATGAAATAAATTCATAACTAAACCTTTAATATGCGATCCATCATGATCTTGATCAGTCATTATCATAATTTGTCCATATCTTAATTGTTTTGTATTCAGATATTCTTTACCTGTCTCTAATCCAAGAATCTTTTTTAAATTCGTAATCTCAGAATTATTCATGATTTGAGATTTAGATGCATCTTTTACATTCATTACTTTACCCTTCAAAGGAAATACACCATATTTATCTCGACCAACAACCGATAAACCCGATACAGCCATTGATTTCGCCGAATCTCCTTCGGTTAAGATCAAAATACATTGTTCTGATTTAGCGGTTCCAGCCCAATTAGCGTCATCTAATTTAGGAATATCTCGAATTTTATTTCTTTTTTTTCCATCCGTTTTTTTATTTTCCTTTGTTAATTTAAATTCACTGAATTGAATCACTTTTTCAACAATATCTGTTTTATCAATGATTGATTTGATAAATTTATCTGTAATTTCCGGCTTTGAACCAAACTTTGATTGAGGAGTAATTAATCTTTCTTTCGTTTGACTATCAAAGGATGGATTCTCAATTACAGAATCAATAAATAATCTTAAATAATTCTTAATATAATTCTCCTGAATAGTTTTCTTATGTTTTTTCTCAATTATTTTCTTTAATCCAGATAATAATTGTTTACAGATAAAATCAACATGTTTCCCCCCCTTCGGTGTTGCAATACCATTCACAAATGATATTTGTTCAAATTTATCGGTACGACTTAATGATATACCAATTTTCCATCGATCAGAAAGTTCTGAATAAACAAAATCATCCTCCTTGGTTAAATACAATTTAGAATAATCCATGAAATTATTTACTTTTATCTTCTTTCCATTCAAAAAGACTGATACATTCTTATCTGTTATACCAGCAATATCATAAACACGACGAATCATTAAATTAATCATAAATTCAGAATAATTATCAATTCCAAATCGATCAAAATCTGCAGTCCAAGTTATCTTAGTATATGGTTTAACATCGGAGGCAGTAATCTTCGGTTTACCTTTTATTTTCATATTATTTGAAAATTTTTGAATAAACTTTTTCTTACGAATATGATCAACTGTTTTTATTTCAAAATCAGTCGAAAAGATATTCGTTAACTTAGCACCATAACCATTTTTACCTCCAACTATTTTTTTTTCATTCTCCTTGTAATTAATTGAAGTTAACAATTCTCCAAAAATCATCGTCGGAATCCAAATTTTATTTCCATCTTTATCTAACTCAGTCGGATGATAAGCTATATCAATTCCAGTTCCATCATTATAAATAGATATTTCACCTGTATCCTTATTAATGTCTACTTTAATATTCTTTACAGAAATATCACTATCCATTTTTCTCTGTGATATCCTAATAATTTGATCTCGTGCATTTACAAATATTTCATTATAAGTATTATACAAAGCGGGTATATATTCATTATTTTGAAATTCAATTTTATTATCTGTATAAACTGGTAAATTTTCTTCAATTAAATGACAACCACCAACATATGTATCTGGATTTTTATAAATATGATTTTCTAATTCTTCTTTTTTATAATCCTTCAAATCCATAATAAATTTATTATACAACAAAGTTTTAAATAAAATCAAATTTTAATTATTTTTCATGTTGAATATTTATACCACTAACCTTTGAATATAAATAAATATCTTTTAAAAGACGATTACTTTTCCCCGTCACTTGAATTCCATTCGTTTCTAATTCTTTTTTAATTTCACTCGTTTTTTTTGATCGAATCGTTTCAATATGTTTTTGCATTTTAGTTAAATCTTTCTTTGAGACTCGATTATATTTATTAATTTTTATTTCTCTCGATTTTTTTTTATTTTGTTTATTGCTCCTAGATACTTTCTTATTGACTTCTTTTTTCAGTGATGGTTTTATTTCTTTTTTCGGTGATGGTTTTATTTCTTTTTTCGGTGATGGTTTTATTTCTTTTTTCGGTGATGGTTT
>MDTC01081919.1_pt1 | contig 12690 bp, 13 predicted proteins | sample 811181 | NCBI WGS metagenome assembly MDTC01 (sample SAMN05326644, study PRJNA326480) | marine metagenome | isolation source: seawater | place: Pacific Ocean: North | collected 2011 | reverse complement strand
ATGAGGGAGGCGTGTCTTTTGAACATGAAAAAAGTACTATGAATACAAGTAATAATAGCTTTTTCAATTAACTGGTTTTTATATGATTAAATCTTAATCGAGAGTAAAGGTAATATTTTATGATTTGATTATATTGAATCAAAATCTAGAAAAAGATGAAAATAAAATGGTTAATATGTTCGATTAGCGGACTTATGTTATTAGGTTTAGGGCTTTCATTACTCGGAGAAGCGATTATTTTTAAGATATCAAATAATATAAATTGGTTCTACATGGGTACAATTGCTCTCGTAGTATTTAATTCTGGGATATGCATGGTTGCAGAGGCAACATTGATTTTGTACCAAATCAGAAAAAAAAATAAACATTAAATCAATATTAGATTTTAAAAATTAAATTGATTTGTCAGAGATTATTTGACAATTACTGTCATTTAGTCATGATTAATTTGTTTTTTTATGACATTATGTCAATTTTTTACGTAGGCATCAAATTTGAAATAGATAAACTGAAAATTTATGTTTAACTAAAAAATAAAAATTATGAATTTAATAAGAAAACAAAATACGTGGTTTCCATCGTTAATGGATGAGTTTATAAATACAAACTGGAATATTAATTCTATGGAGTATTCAAATTTAAATCCAGCAGTCAATATTAAAGAAAGTGATAAAAGCTATTGTTTAGACATTGCCGCGCCTGGATTAAATAAAGATAATATTGAAGTAAGTTATGAAAACAAAATACTATCAATAGAAGTTGTCAATAGTAATAAGGACTTAAATACGGAATACAATAGGTTTGAGTTTGACTATAATTCCTTTAAAAGAAGTTTTAAATTACCAGACAGCATAGAATTATCAAAAATAGATGCTTCATATTTAAACGGTGTATTATCAATAAGTCTACCAAAGAAGAAGGAAGCCCAAACTCAACCAAAAAAATTAATAAAAATTAAATAATCATTTTTTAAATATTAATATTAATTTTTTATTAAGGACCCTGCTTGTGCAGGGTCTTTTTTTAAATAACACTTTTTTTTATTTTTTTAAATAAATTTTTCTTCGAAACAGCAATTGCAGTTAATAGACCAGAAAAAAGCGCTCCACCTACTCCTGCCGTTACTATATCTTGGCCAGTTAAAAAAAGATTTTTAATTTCTGTTCTTGGTTTTAAAAATTTTTGATTAAATCTCTCGGGACTATGATCTATTCCGTATAACTCACCTTTTTGATAATTGACAAACTTTTGTGTTGTTAGTGGGCTAGAAAGCTCATAATGATCAATCTTGTCTCTTAAATTAGGAAACTCATTAAATAGTGCTTCCAATAATCTTAAAGAAATCTTTTCTTTCAAATCATCATAACCCTTTCCTCTATTCATCCACTCAGTATCTTGCCAATCACTAAAAATTTCATAAGGCAACAGAGTTATAATATCTATTGTGCTTCTTCCTGGATATCTATTGGGCCAATCTGGATCCTTTGAGGACGGGAAAGAAATGTATACTAAAGGGAAAGGAGCATTAATATCTTTTAAATACTCTTCTACACAATCATCATGACTACCTTTCTCAGGATATATCCATAAATTAGATTTTGGAAGACCTAATTCTTCTGGCGAACCCTTTAAACCAATATAGAGACATCCGTGGGAAACTGATGGCTTTATCCTTTTAAGTTTTGATAAGAAACTATATTTATTTGCTATTTCAGCAGGTATCAAATTCATATAAGTATTAAAAATTCCAACACCACTAACTATATTGTCTGCATAAAATATTTTCCCATCTATCATCTTTACTCCTATAGCTCTCCCTTTGTTTATTATAATATTTTTTACTTCTGCATTTACAATTATTGTTCCAGAATGCTTCTCAATTATTGGATCAATAGTATTTACAATTTCAGAAGAACCACCTATCGGAAAACTACCCCCATCAAAATAATGCTTAACAACTGAAGCGTGCATTGCAAAACTACTTTGCTTTGGTGGTAATCCATAATCTCCATACTGGCCTGTTAAAACCTTAATTAAATTCTTATTAGCTGTAATTCCATTTAAGACTTCATAGGTTGTTTTATTAGAATAATTTAAGTACTCTTTTTTATAAAAACTACCAATTAGAAAGTCTAAAATTTTTGAAAAAACTTTACTCATATAAAACTTTTTCATTGCTCGATTTGAGGCAAAAACTAAATCAACATATTTATTGATCGCCTTCTCCTCATCGGGAAAGTATGTTAAAATTTGTTTTTTAAAATTTGACACTCCCTTAACAAAGTCATATCTTTTTTTTCCAATAATTATTTTATCATAAACCCTTCCCATATCTGCCCATTTAAGGCTCGAATTAGTTATGTAGTCAAATAATAATTTTATTACGCTATGCTTTCTCTGGACCTCTCCTATATAATGAATCCCAACGTCCCATTCGTATCCTCGCCTTTTAAAAACATGAGTAAATCCCCCTGGAGTATAGTGCCTTTCAAGAACTAAAACCCTCTTATTTTCTTTTGCCAAAAATGAAGCAGCCGCAAGACAACCCATTCCTGAGCCAATCATCAGAACATCGTATTTATCTAGGGATCGATATTTTTGTTTATATGATTGAATCATAAAAAATTAGATTATTCCTAACAAGTTAGTAATTGTTCATAAAAACCACCTATTTTCATATTTTCATCAATAAAATGAATCTCAAGAATCCAATCTCTTTGATTTCCCTTTTTATCTAATGCGTGCATGTCAATATTATTATCAGGGTGAACGTAATTTGTTTTATCCTCATTTTGAAGTTTTTCATGAGGAAAATGTCCAATTAAATGACCTGCAATTTCACCTCCAAATTTCCAACCATACTTTACAGCAACTTCACAAGCGTGATTGTATAATTCAGCTCCTGTGATATAATCTCTGGAGTCATAAAAGTCCTTACATTCTTTCCAGGCAATTGAGATATCTTCTTTTAGCTTTAGCTTATGTTTATCTGAGCCTAATACATAGGTCCTTCCGAAGTCTGCTTCCCACTGGTCAAAGATTGGTCCAAAATCAATAAACAAAATATCATCTTCTTGAATTATTAAATTTTCTGGATTTTCCTTATAAGGCTTAAGGGTATTCTTTCCAGCTCTTACTATTCTTTTATGCCAATATTTTTTAATACCAAATAATTCATATGCAAGATTAAAAATATCAGAATTAAGGTCATCTTCAGATTTACCGGGGATAATTAATCCATTTGAACTTATCTTATTAAACAAAAAAGCAGCTTTTTTTTCTGCCTCAATTAAGTTTAGTTTTACCTGATCCATTCTTTAAAATTTAAATTAAATTAGTAATTATTATTTGACTAAGTAACTTGGAAGAAATATTTATAATTAAAATATCTATTTTGCATTAGTTTAATTGTTTTTAAAATCTAATTTATTATGAAAATAACATCTGTTTTTTTAACCTTTATTTGCTCCGTTTCCTTTGCTTATTCACAAAGCATCAACTTAGATGACGTTAGAAGTCTTTTAGATGGTGTAATTAAAAATAAAAAAATAGAATGGTCAGGAGTCCCAGGGGATACAAATTTTAATATTGCTGATAGAATTGCTATTCTAGATGTTATAAATGCTTATGGTGTTTATTGGGATGAAAATAATTTAAAAGGATTTTTTAATTTATTTCTGGATGATGCAGTTAGAATTACAACTGATAAAAATGGAAATGAAAAAAAAATAACCAAAAGTGAAGAGGAAAAAATTGCAATTGAAAGACAAACCTTTTTTAAAAAAAACTTAATGCAAAGGAGACACATGATGCATAACACTCATTTTATAAAACAAACTGAAAATTATGCTAGGGTAATACAATATATGACACTTCTAAACACAACTGAAAGCGAAAAATCAAATATTGTATCCCCTATTATCTATGATTTTGAGTTTTATAAAATTAATGATATTTGGAAAATTTCAAAAAGAAAAATAAACCTTGATTACAAATTAGATCTCCCATTTAAAAAATGAGAAAAACTATTTTTAATTTTTTTGCAATTTTCTTCTCAATATTGGGATCCTTAGGTGTTGAAAGATATATCCAAAATAAGAATAATCTTAGGTCAAAAGAGTTGCTTATTACTAATATTAAAAATGAATTAAAACAAAATTACTATTCATTAATTGAAACAAGGGCTGCCTTAAAATCAGTTGTAGATGTAACAGATTCAATAACATCTAATTGGAAAAAAATTGACTCTAAAATGGTAAAGAGATTCTATTATGATAATCAATATGCTCTTAGAGATGATATGAAAACAATCCTTGGTTCTAGACCAAGCTATAATCCAAAAAATTTATATTTCAATTCTATGATTTACTCTGGTCTTATATTAGAAATTAAAAATATAAAACTTCGAGAAAACCTTGAACAAGTTTATAAAACTATAGATAACTCTCAGAGTGTTGGTAGATATAACAGTAACGACATATATAACTGGTTTGATAAGTTAATTCTGAGAGAAAAGAACTTAAACCAAGAAGATCTTTTTGATAGATTTAAAGATTTTGAATTACTAAAACTTCTTTATGACAGAAGAAGAGCGCAAGTAGGTTTTTTGTTTTTAACTGAAAATAATATTAAATCCTTTGAAAAACTTCTAAAGAATATAGAAAACCCAAACTTATCTCTAATGGAATAAAATTTATTGACCAGATGTATCATGCTCTACAACATCTGAGATTTCAGATATTTCAGTAACAGGAAAATGAGACCTTTCGCCATGCTCATGTATTAATTCAGTCGAGTCTGCTTGATATACACAAAATATGCAATCTCCAGCAATATAGCTTTGAACCTGATTAATACCCTTCCCTTCAGACCGCATTTCAACTAAAACTGATTCTGAATTTTTTCCAGCTTCTTCAAGCTTATCTTGAGGTGTTTGAGAAATACCTGGCATTTCTCTTTTAATTAAATATTTTTTCATTTTTGTATGTATTATTTTTCAATTTTTAATTTAATAGATTATCGGTAATATAATTTCGTTTTTTCTGTTGAAGAATTTGTATGGACTGTTATAAACAAGAATCTTCGAACCTCCAGTGACTTTAATATTATTACTAATTAATTTTTGTTTTAGCTCCTCTGTGAATTTTTTTTCTTTTTCAAAACTTGTATATCCGCTATATTTAATTACCCCGTAATATTGTCCTTCACTAAGATATAGTTCAAGATCTTTATTCTCAGGTTGAGGGGCAGAGTCAATTTTTATTTTAGAAGGGAGAACAAACTCCATTGAAGATTTATTGTCGCTTAGTTTTTGCATATGAACGGGTGTTGTCATAGATATTTTTTGATTTAAACTATTTTTACCTGATATATAATTAAACAAATAGCCAAAACCACTGTTGTTATCACTTACATATTTAATCATTGTTGATGGAGGGTAATACCTAATTTCAACACCTTCAAAGGTTTTAATTAAATCAAAACGTTGAGTTTCACTTTGAGCACACATAAACAAAGGGATTAAAAAAATAAAAAAAGAGAAGTATATGAACCTCTCTTTAATATTAAATAAATTAATAAATTTATTTTCCATTCTGAATTGGATCAGTGTCCGGCATTATTTTATTTAGGACAAAATAAACTGGACAAAACTTAGTTACTGGACTGATCAACTGCAATATCCCCACACCGATAGCTAAATAGATCCATGTAAGAGAAATGTTAATCGCTAAAATTGCACTTGTTAAATAAAGAATACCACAAATAGCGTCATGTCTTCTTACTTTTATAACATCTCTAGAATTTTTCATAAGTATAATAAATTAGTTCAGCCAATTTAATTAAATGATACACAAATTCAAATTAATTCAATTAATAAAAATTTATATTTGTTACCAATTTTATTTTCATGAATAATTTGAAATCTATCATACTAGGAGCTACTTATTTAATTTCTTTCATTCCAGTATTAATTTTTGGACAAATAAATCCATCAAATATCACAATAGCAAGAGATAGTTATGGAGTCCCTCACATTTTTACAAAAACTGACGCAGAATTAGCATACGGACTTGCTTGGGCACACTCAGAGGATGATTTTAAAACTATTCAACAAGGCTATCTAGCTGGTAACGCTATTCTTTCAAAACATATTGGAATTAAAGGTTCTGGAGCAGACTTTCTTTCACAAATGATAAGATCTGATGAAATAATTGAAAGGGATTATGAAAAAAAAATTAGTCCTGAATATAAAAAAATTTTAGATGCCTATTCTGATGGAATAAATACTTACGCGAAATTGAATCCAAAAAAAGTTTTACATCCTGATTTATTTCCTGTAACACCAAAAAAAATGTTGAAATATGCACATCTTCAATTATTTATATCATCAGAGGGAGATTATTGGATACGTAAAATAATTAATGATGATATAAAATATGTTGTTGTTGATCAATCAAATGAATTATATTCAAAACAGCAAAAAGGATCGAATACTTTTGCTTTCAATAGCAGTAAAACAAAGGATGGTAATACCTATTTAGCAATTAATACTCATCAGCCATTAGACGGACCAGTATCATGGTATGAAGCCCATTTACAAAGTGAGGAAGGAACGAATATTCTAGGTGGTTTGTTTGCAGGAAGCCCAAATATTCTTATTGGTGTAAATGAAAATCTAGCTTGGTGTCATACAGTTAATAGACCAGACAAAACTGATGTTTTTGCTCTACAGATGGATCCAAATAATAAAAATAAATACATAGTAGACGGTGAATATCATGAACTTGAAAAATTCAAGGCAAAACTGACAGTTAAATTTCTGGGAATTCCATTAAATATAAAAAAACGTTATTACAGAAGTATTTTTGGCCCAACTTTAAAAAATAAATCTGGTTACTTTTCGATAAGATCACCCTCTCTTTATGAAATTAGAGCTCTCGAACAATGGTGGAAAATGGGAAAGTCTAAAAATTTTTCTGAGTTTTACTCAAATCTAAAAATGAAAGCTGTTCCTGGGTATAATATTGGATATGCAGACAAAAACGATACTATTTTTTATATTTCAAATGGATTAATTCCAAAAAGAGAGAAGGGATTTGATTGGAAAAATGTTGTACCTGGAAATACAAAAAAAACCTTATGGACTTCAACATATGACATTGAGGAGCTTCCTCAGGTAATTCAACCTAAATCAGGTTATTTTTACAATACCAATCATTCTCCATTTTTATCAACATCTAAAAAAGAAAATCCAAAACAAGATAATTTTTCATCAAATATGGGTTTTGAAACCTATGATAACAACCGATCAACAAGGTTAAAACTATTAATTGATCAAAATAAAAAAATTGATTACGATAAATTTAAAGAAATTAAATACGACAACACACTCCCTACCCCTCTCGCATATTCATGGATGGATATAAACGCTCTTTTTGATATAGATCCCAATAAATACCCTGATATTAGTGATATTTTAATTGAAATACAAAATTGGGATAGAAAAGCAGATGTTAACTCTTATGGAGCTGGAGCATATGCAATTTTATATTTTAAACTTGGAAAATATTATCGACAATTGCCTGAACCTAAAATTTTTCCAAAAACACATTTGATTGATGCATTAAGAGATACAAAAAAACATATGATCAAATTTTTCGGAACTGAAAAGGTAATGCTTGGAGATTTTCAAAAACTAGTCAGGGGCAACAAAGAAATTCCAATTTTTGGACTCAGAGATGTTTTAACTGCAATGGCCTCTGTTCCCCACAAAAAAGGACTTAGTAGAGTTACTGCTGGAGAATCATATATTGAACTAGTTAAGTTCACAAAAGAAGGTCCTGAAATAGAATCAATTATATCTTATGGAAGTTCTGATGATCCTGAAAGTAAACACTACGACGATCAAATGGATGAATATTCTTTATTTAAAACAAAAAAGATGACACTAAATAAAGAGAAAATCTTATTGGAAGCAATTAAAATTTATAATCCTAAATAAAACTCTTTAAAACCCTTGTATAAACAGATTCATAAAGAGGTATTATTTTTGAAATATCGAAGTTTGTAGCTTGTTTATAAGCACTGTCTTGAAATTTCTTTTTAGTGCTTTGGTTTGATAAAATCTTAATTGTATTTTTTGCCATGTTATCTATATCTCCAACCTTAGATAAAAATCCAGAAATCCCATTAATATTAACCTCAGACAAACCTCCTGCATTACTTGATATCACTGGAACCTTATGTATCATTGCTTCTAAAGCAACAAGTCCAAAGCTTTCTTTTTCCGAGGGTAATAAAAAAATATCTGCATAGGAAAGGAGTTCATTAATTTCATTACTTTTTCCAAAAAATAACACTTTATCTCTGAGCTGATTCTTTTTAACATACCTCTGAACTTTAATCCTTTCAGGGCCCTCTCCTACCATTAATAATTTAGATGGTATTTCATTTTGTACTTTTTCAAAAATCTTAACTACATCAACCACCCTCTTTAATGGTCTAAAATTTGAGATGTGAATTAAAATTTTCTCTTTTTTATCAGCAACTGAATCTCTGTGAAATGGTTTTTCTTGATTAGCATGTTTGTTAACATCAATAAAATTTGGAATAACCTCAATTGATTTATTAATATTAAACAGACTTTCAGTATCAGCCTTTAAACTATTGGATACTGATGTGACGTAATCAGAATTATTAATACTAAAAGTTACGGCTGTCTTGTAAAAAGGATGACTTCCAACAAGCGTTATGTCAGTGCCATGAAGAGTAGTAACGATAGGTAAATTGAAACCTTCGTCTTTCAGCATCATTTTTGCCATATATGCTGCATAGGCATGAGGTATAGCATAATGTACATGCAATAAATCTATGTTGTAAGATTTTACAACGTCAACAATCCTACTTGATAATGCCAATTCATATGGCTGGTAGTGAAACAAATCATATTCTGGAACAAAAACCTCGTGAAAAAAAATATTTTCATTTAAGGTATCTAATCTGACTGGTTGTTTGTATGTTATGAAATGAATTTCATGACCAATAATTGATAAAGCGTGGCCTAACTCAGTAGCTACAACTCCGCTCCCACCATAAGTAGGGTAACAAACTATTGCGATTCTCATATTATTTACTTTTCTAATGCATCATAAATTAGACCTTGCATTCGGGTTCTTATATTGTTTTTTATAAGCAATCCATTATCCATACTTGGATATGTTCTATTTGATAAAAATACAAATACTATTTCTTTGTCAGGATCAGCCCATGCATAAGTACCTGTAAATCCTGAATGCCCAAAACTGGTTTTTGATAAACAACCACAAGTTGATCCCCTGCCTTCGATTTGAGGCTTGTCAAAACCAACACCTAATCTGTTCCCTTTATCGCAATAATAACATTTATTAAATAATTCAAAAGTAGACTCAGAAAAAAATCTTTTGTTGTCATAGAAACCTTTTTGTAAATACATTTGCATAATAACTGCTACATCGTGTGCATTAGAAAAAAGACCAGCATGTCCTCCAATTCCACCAAGCATTGCTGCTCCCATGTCATGAACATCTCCCTTAAGAGTGGTATATCTAAAATAATTGTCAATTTCTGAGGGAACAATTAATGAACTAGAAAATTTGGTTTTTGGGTTAAATCCAGTGTGTTTTAAATTTAAAGGATAATATATTAGTTTATGAGCAATTTTATCTAAATCATCTCCGAAATCATTTTCAATATATTCCTTTAAAATATAATAGCCTAAGTCTGAATAATTATTTCTCCACTCATAAGACTCTAGAAATTTATTATCAATAAGATCACTTTCCTTAATTTCATTTAAAATTTTTTGTTTGAATCTATTTCTCAAATATAAATTTTCAGAAACTTTAAGACCGTATGATTTAGATGGTTTTTTTTTATATAAACTTCTTTTAGGATAACCTTTTTTGTTGAGTGTTTCTTTATAAAAAGGAATCCATGGTGTTAACCTTGAATAATGAGATAATATTTTTTTTATTGATAGCCCCTCCTTGTTTGAATCCTTCCAATTAGGTAAAATTTGACCTACGTTTGTTTCAAGGTCAATTTTTTTATTTGAAATATTTCTCATCATAATTGGAAGTGTAGCCAAAATTTTTGTTAGTGAAGCTAAATCATATATTGAACTATCAGTTACCTTAATTAGATTATTATATGTATGGTAACCAAAATTCTTTTTGTAAATAATTTTTCCTTTTCTTGCAATTAATATTTGCATACCTGGAGTCATTAATGAATCTATAGCTACTTTTGCTAAATGGTCAATTTTTTTTAATTTTTCTGAATTAAACCCTACCAATTCTGGCTTTGAATAACCTAAAATTTTATTAGATTTTATATCTATACCATCACCATTGGAGTATTTATTTTCAAATGATACTGGAAGTTTTCCTTCAAGATCATTAACACCAAAAATTCCATCAGCACTGGCCATTTGAGAAATAGGATTGTTTTGATAACTAATAATTAAAACTTTGAATTTATCAATTACAGGTTTTAATGATTTTAATGAATATGGGTTATTGAAAATATCTACTATTAATGGAATTTTAGTGCTGATTTTTTTCAATAATTTAACTTCATTTTTATTTAATTCTGGAACTGTGTATGGGCTTTTCTCCCCCGTCGAATGCCAACCAACAATAACAGCTTCAAATTTATTTTTATTAAAATCTTCAATTATTCCATTATAATCAAGTTTATTTAGATCTGTGATATTAGCATATTTTTTTAATTTATTTTTAAAAAAATTTCCCGAACCTCTTCCAACAGAAATATAACCGTAATTACCATTTGACTTGAGGGGCAGTAGGTTATTATTGTTTTCTAATACTGTGATTGACTTTTGAAAAGCTAAAGAAACTAAAGAGGAATCTATTGAATTACTAATTGGTTTGTTTAAAGGAGTAACGGGTTTATAATTATTTAAATTAGATTTATACTTTGCTTTAAGGATTTTTTTAACCGAATGTTTTAATCTTGAATCCTTGATTTTGCCACCTAAATATGCATCTTTTATTGATTTAATTCCCTCTGGTACATTATCTGAAACTAATATCACATCATTTCCTGCCATGAAAGCTGCCAGGTCAATATTTCTAATATTTTTTCCCAATTTAACACCTTTCATGTTTAATGCATCGGTAAAAATCAAACCCTTAAATGCTAATTCATTCTTTAATAAGTCCGTTACAACTTTATCTGAAAGAGATGATGGTATATTTCTTTTTTCAATACTTGGAATATTTAAATGGGCTACCATAATTGACGGTATACCCTCATTAATTAATTTTTTATAAGGAATTAATTCAACCTCTTTGATTCTTTTTTTGGTAAAAGGAATTGTTGGCAGTGTTTTATGGGAATCTTTATCTGTTTCCCCATGACCTGGAAAATGCTTACCTGAAGTTAAAATTCCAGAAGAGTGCATTCCTTTCATTAGAGAAACAGAACTTCTGGAGACTATTTTTTCTGTTTCTCCAAATGACCTGTTACCAATTATAGGGTTATTGGAATTAGTATTAATATCTAAAACTGGAGCATAGTTCATATCAATACCTAAACTTTTTAACTGTTCACCAATTCTATTTCCAATTTGATATATCAGATTTTGATCCTGAACAGCTCCAAGTGTCATATTCCACGGGTAAGCCAAAATATCATTTAATCTCATGGCAGCACCCCATTCAGCATCCATACTTATTAGAAGAGGAACTTTTGATTTTGATTGAAAAAAATTACTCCACTCAATATGAGATTTTGTTGAACCTTTGGAAAAAATAAGTCCTCCGACTTTATGTTTTTTAACTAATCTTAGTATTTTATTAAAATGAACTGAATCCATGTTAGAAAAAACCAAAGGAATAAACAATTGCCCGATTTTTTCGTCTAATTTCAATTTGTTGTACGTGCTCTCAACCCAATCGTTTTGACTTAGAGAGTCAGAAGTAATTAAGGGGTCATTTACTTGAGAATAAGAGTAGATTAAACTCAAATATAGAGTAAGAAAAAAATTAAATATATACTTCATTTATTTAAAAAAACGAGAATGCCAACTGTTAGTGATCGGGGTTTCCCATTGAGTTTTATATTCTCTAATATCATTGACTAAATTATTAAAAACAATAGTGTTTTTGTTAATTGAACCATTTTTTATCATTTTCTTGAACTCAATTAATGATTTATAAGTTAAATACTCTCCTTGTTTAAACGTAACATTCATTTTATCAAGTAGGATAATATTATAGGTTTTTTCAAGGTCTTGAATAAAATGAACTGAAGAATCAATTGAACAACCTGAAGGACTATGAAAATCGTCTTCTAAACCAATAACAATAAATCTATTGTAAGGAATTTGTACTGAAGCTAGAAGTTTTTTGTTGTGTGCAGTCCATTGTCCAAGAAAATTTTCAAATAAAATAAGAATTTCCTCAACCTCTTGATTAGATAATTTTCTGTTTGAAGGATATATCCATACTCTAGCAGATTCAGAAAGTTCTTCAAATAAAATATTCATACTATAAATCCTTTGCTTCAGAAATTAATTCTGCAATATCTTTTACAGGTAATGATACCTCTTTTTCTTTATTCTTCACTCCATCTGTCATCATTGTGTTACAAAAAGGACAACCGGCTGCAATAATATCAGGTTCAACT
>MDTC01153663.1_pt1 | contig 12691 bp, 9 predicted proteins | sample 811181 | NCBI WGS metagenome assembly MDTC01 (sample SAMN05326644, study PRJNA326480) | marine metagenome | isolation source: seawater | place: Pacific Ocean: North | collected 2011 | reverse complement strand
TGAAATCTCGCCTGCCTTTAACCGAGCCAACTCTGTAGCAAAGCTTGGAGTCCTAAAAAACCGCTGCCGGGCAGCCAAGGAAACGCCTTCCGTGAGAAACACGTCGTGACGCCAGAACTGACTATCAAAGTCCTCGACCGAGGATCCTGTGATGTTGCCTGTCGCCACGTAGAGATCGTCATCATCGTCGTTGTCGAAATCTGCAGCAACCACGCTCTTGCTCCAGCCAGTGTTCTGCACGTACAAATGCAATCCTTGCCCACGTTCTTTCGAATAAAAAACACGATTGCCAGAGGCCATCTCCAAAGCCAAAGCAGGAAAGTCAGGGAAGTCCGCACGCTCCAAGCCCAATTTATTCATGCGATGCACCGGTAGAGACCATCGTCCTGCCACAAACACATCCCAATTTTCATCCTCATCAAAGCGCCCAATGGCATGGCCTTCTGCCAAAAGGTTCCAATCGGGAAATTGCGTCTCGGTGATCACTTCAAACCTACCGGATCCATCATTTCGATAGGCTTCCACGCCGGCCCATACGCTGGTTATTAAAAGGTCAGGATACCCGTCGTTATCCAGGTCTGTGAATGAACTGCTGGTAGTTCGGCGTCGGTCTCTTCGACCCAGTCCTGACGCTTGCGTGACGTCTTCAAACACTCCTTGCCCATCATTTCGGTAAAGACGCGATTGAAAGCCGTCGTTGGCATCAAAGAAAGGATCAGGCAAAGCCCCCCGATAGTAGGCAGGCCGAAACTGCGCCATCCACACATCCAGATCACCATCGCCATCCACATCGGCCACCGCTAATGCGCTAGGGTATTCGGCCAACTCTTTCCACGGTGAAATACGTTCGCTTTCAGGCACATCCACAAACCGACCATCCGCCTTTCCCTGCACCAGCACGCTTTCACCTGAGTTCAGGAAACCAAGGAAATCCAGGTGTCCATCTGCATTAAAGTCCGCCACAGCGCCCACCGATCGTAGACTGAGCGGAGTTTCTAACATCGGCTCATCCTGAAATTCAAAATTGCCTTGATTGCGTAGCAAGACATTCTGCCCAGCCAATAATATGTCCTGCCGATGATCGCCATCCAGGTCAGTCACCACTACAGGAGTGATTCGAACCGCCTGCTTCACATCAGCTTTGCCTATGGCGTAGCGCAGCTTAGGCTCAAACATAGGCGCGCCCGAACGTTGCAGCCACTCCATCGACATTACAGTAATCGTATTGATCACACCCGTGCCCAAAGGTTCTGCCGACGGCTCCCAAGTCAAGGCCAACTCACCACGCCACACATGGTAGACCACTTTCTGCGCGTCCCCCTGCCCAGTAAAGCTGCGACCATGGCATTCCAACTCAACCAAAGTCTTATCACGTGGAATGACATCACTGGCTGGCTCGAACTCTAACAATTTCAATGAGAAGTATTCTAACTTGACTGGCATCTTTGACAAGTTTACCACCCATTGCCGCCAATCTTGTTGCGACCAAGACAACAAGCTACCACGGAAATGGTGGCGTTCTACCCCGCCGCCAAGAGATTCCGTCGGTCCCAAAGGCGGCCTAAATCGGAGTGCGCCAAACGTTAAGCGTTGCAGCACGGACAAACGGGAGCGTGAATCGCGAAAGTCATCCACAGTCTTATGCAAAGCGTTGGCGTAGGCCAAAGCACGCACTTCTTTAGACCACAGGATGTCGTCATTCTGGCGCTGCTCATTGCGCAGTTGCTGAGCTTGTCGGGTCACAGGGTCCAACTCAGGCCCGGGTTTCTCTGTGTCAGTACGTTTACAACCACTGCCACTCAGCCAGATCGCAAAGACCAAAGACCAGACTCGCCACACTTGAAGATCTCGCATGCATTTCAACACTTAGCACTCATTTCAGAATACAGGGCCTTGCGCAAAGGAGAATCGCACTGGCAAGGCCATCAAATCACCCTTACTGTGAAAATTATGAGAACCAAGCAGTCGATTCTGCTTTTGCTCCCCTTTCAAGCTCTCAGTGTTCAAGCTCAGAAGAATGTCAAACAGGTAATCACCTTGCCTTTGGCGACCGCCCTCAAGGGCCAAGGAAAGTTTTAGAGTATCATTGCACAAGCTCAACAGGACGGTTTTCAGCGATTGCCGATGGGTGATCGAGTAGCACAATTCGGCGTCGCCATGTTGGGCACTCCCTACAAAGGATTCACACTGGAGGTTGACAACGATATCGAGTGTCCTTCGGTTAACCTACAGGGCGTCGATTGCTGGACCTTCTTCGAAACGGCAATGTGCATGGCACGCATGCTAGAGACAACCAAAATAAAATACAACCCGATCGGTTTGTTGCATGGAATCAAGACAACGCGCTATCGCAAAGGTCGCTGCACTTGAAACTATTTGGAACGATTGCACCACTTGGCTGATGGGTACTTTGGCAATGACTCTCGTGGTAACATTGATAATCTCACGAGTGAACTTGGTGGTGTGCCGTTTCGAAATCGCAAGATCACAGAAATGACGCGGCTTGGGGATTCTTATCGCTATCTTAAACACAATCCTTCTCTTCGGGCTGAGATGGTTCAGCATGAACAGCGTTTAGGACGCCTGCCAATTAGTTACATTCCCAAAGCACGCGTCGCTGCCATTGAGAATCGGCTCAAGAGCAGCGACGTGATTGGTATAGCAACAAATCGCCACAGAGGTTTCTGCTTACACGTCGGTCTAGCCTACAAGCATCGCTGCCTCATCACATACCATGAAGGTTATCATCGATGCGCCAATTCACGAGTATCTCTATCGTTATGACAAGAATGCGGGTATTCTTGTTGGACGCCCATTGCCAAAACCAAAGAACAAGAGCCGTAGCCCCTATGCTCTTCTAGGATTCTATCTTACAAGTGCGAATATTGTAAAACCACCCTTCAAGTTGCATGCATCATGCGGGGCAAATTGCGGGTAACTTCTTTACTCTTGCTAAGTTTGATATTCTTGCGCCCTTTCTTCCGGGATTCGCTTTTAAGGTCGACATTCACCACCAAAGCACCATTCGTGTAGTGGTGAATAGGCGCGCCCACTATTAACACTTACGCTTTATGAATTCTACAAACCTGCTTGAGCCCCTTTTGCTTCTTATTAGAAGGTTTGGCATCATACAATACCGCAGTGTTCATGTTATTACTATTTTATCGTTAGGATATTCAGCCTCATCCAGCACTTAATAATCTGCACTAATATTGTTGCCAAAGTAGCACTTTACACTACTGTTAGTGCTTTTGATTTCAAACACTAATTCAAAGCTACCAAAATCTCTTCACTAAAACCGTCAGCACTTTTAGCGACGTGATGCGGGGTGCCATCCTTCTCAAGTTTCTAGCCGTGAGACGGGCTTAACGGGCATGGTTTGCCAATGCTGGAGTGGATTGCCTTCCAGCAAGGCGATCCATTCGCCAAGCTTGGATAAGTTCTTGTCTTCTGCTAGAACAGCGCCAGTGGCCCAAGTAGCGACACAGACGGTCCAGCTACTCATTTCACGATCATAGCCCAAAGCGAAGCATACCAAGCCACCAGATCAAACGCAGGCCGAACGGTGAGAAGTACTTGCTCACTGTATTTTTTGTGATATTTTTGTCATTTATATTTTTTCCACTATTACCATCTGTTTTAATCTATGATCCTCCACCGTGCTCTGCTTCTGGTCTTTGCCGTAGTAGCTATGACTGGAGCTTTACAGACCAAGTGGCCCGCACAACCAGGCTTTACCCATCAAGAACCAGTCATTACCAAGAGTTTGGCGATGGACCACTTCAATCGGCTGCGTGACAATTCCCAGCCACTTGCTTGGGATGAGGATTTGGCCACTTGGTTAGAGGATACGATTCCCGTCGATGCACAGGTGGAAGACATTAGCATCGACACCTTGCTTGACAAACTGCAAGAAGGTTTACCAGCATTGGCAGCAGCCTCTGCAGGTGTGTTCCGCGTCCCGTCCTCTGGTCCAACTTTCTATCGTGAACTGGACCAATGGATAGATGCTCGCGACAATAGCTACACTCACGTAGCTCTCATCACCCGCAAGTCCATCACACAAGTCGGCCTAACCAATACATGGGCAATCTTGGCAACCCGATTTCCTGATTTCTCGCCAGACAAGTTGGTCGGCGATCGTCAGGAATTTCATCACGTTTGTGCACGTTGCAACAAAGATTACAATGGCCGATTCACGGGCGGAGATCGTATTCTCTTACTGCGTTGCCCACATTGTGATGAAACACATGATATTCTGGCGTTGAGTACCGCCAATCAGTATCAGCGGGTGAATTCATTCATGCAAGGATTCGAACCTAAAGCTCACTTCCCTGTAGGTATCAGTAAATTGAAGCAATTGAAGTTGATTTGGCACACCGTGCTAGATCACTGTCAGTATGCGAATGATACCGCTTCCAGATATACCTTCAACAAAGACTTCTGGCAAGATTCCCAAGAAACCTTTGGCAAACAATCTGGAGACTGCGAAGACACATCTATCTTGCTCGCAGATTGGTTGAACCAACGAGGTATCGAGGCACGGGTTGTTATCGGAGAAACAAGCTCTTTGTTAGGACACGCTTGGTGCGTGGCGCGCGTTCAAGGCATTACATATCTACTGGAAACCACCCTGTCTGCCAAAGACGGCCGCCCTCTAAGACCAGTAGTAGAAACCAAGGACGAGTATCGCCCAGATTATCAATTCGATCGAGAACACCTCTACTTTCGTCAAAGCCACAAGGCTTGGATCACAGACTACTGGTCCGAGCAACTCTGGAAGAAAGTAAATTACCCGTCTTCGAAAGAGCCGATGCCAGTAGATCGATCATCATGGGGGACCAAAGGCGCCTGGTTCCCTTCTCCATCTGAGACTAGCGAGGCTGTTTCCTCCGCGTCGCCCTCATCCACAGCTGGAGATTCGCAACGCGGTAGCGGTCTCACCAAGGGGTGAAACAGAGGGCGACTGCGCTCATAAATATTTTTCGCCACCAAGGCCGATTTTTCATACCCCTCCGCAAACATCTCCAATTTCGCATCAATATTATCAACAAAATGCAGTAGCATCGCCTCAGGCGTTTTGGGTAACACTGGCGACCCAAATTCCCGCGTACCATGATGCGAGGCCACCAGATGCATCAGATGTAAACGGACATCTTCATTCTTTGGCACTAGCCTCTCCCAACTCGCTGCATCTTCATTTTCCAGCATGTCACGCCAGAGTCGATTGATAATCTCGATGCCCAGAGGGATGTGACTGAGGAGTTCGCCAACTTCTTGATAAGGCATGGAAAATCCCTGCTTTGGATAACTATTCTCCCACAGTTTGCCGATGTCATGAAAGAGTACGCCTGCCACCACAAGATCGTCATTGAGATGATCATACACGCTTAACAGAGCCACTGATGAACGCATCATCTGCGCGACGTGCTCGACCAGGCCACCACGCCGAGCGTGGTGATATTCCCGTGCTGCTGCAGTACGCCGAAAACGCCCGCCGAATTCACTGAGGAACTGTTCGCACAACCAGCGCAAACGCGGGTCGGTCAGACCAGTCACCATTTCTTCAATGAATGCGTAGTCCACCGCCTGCTTGGCACGGAGATCTGCGGGCCCCTCCAAAAGAGAACTGCGTTCTTGCTCGGTTAGGTCACGGTAATTCCAGGTCACCGGCTCAAGGCCAAATTGCCCACGATCAATCCATTGTCCTTCCAATGCCACAAAATGCTGTATAGGCAACGCAAGAGCCCGTTCGAACATCTCATGATCAGCCCATACGCGTATGGTTAGTCGGTCAACACCATCAGTAAACCCTAACTGACGATAGATCTTGCCCTGACGGGTCTGTTTGTCGCTCGACTCTTCGAGTTGTACCCATACGGCAGCCTCGCAAGGTACTGGATTGGCACGCCGCTTCAGCTTGCGGACGGAGGTGATCTCCATCACACTTATTGGTCCTCCAGCGGAGGCAATGGTTCCGCAAAGCGCTCCGCTTCCTTAGGCAAATCGGCCACGAACACTTTCTGGTAAGTAGCAGCCAAGGCGTGCGCTTCTTCCAGGCGAGAGCGATCCTTGTGTAGGCGATCCTCGGCAGCATACAACAACAAGGCTGAATTTATTGCTTTACGCGCCATGTCACGATTAGCACCAAAGTCGAGAGTGAAAGCCCGGTAGTAATCTGTGAGAGCACTACTAGCATTACCGCGTTTCTCATTGGCCACGGCACTGATGTAGAAGGCCTGTGCCAATTGCCCAGGCAACATGTCAATTTCGCGGAAACCATTGATCATACGCTCAAGGCTGTCGATCTTTGCTTCGGACGACAAGTCTCCCAGAGCAGCCCAACCGACAAACAGGTCAACCTGCACATGGTATTTCTCATTCAGGCCAGATTTCTTCAAATTAGGAATGACCTTGCCCAGTTTTCCATACTCACCACTATCACGTAAACACTCCAACTGCCGCAGCCGTGCCAAGGAGCTATAGTTGTCTTCCAAACTAGCAATCTTACGATAATCGATGGCGATAGTGTTGTAGAGCTTTTCCGCTTCGGCATAATTCTTACTCAAACGGGCGGCTTCCGCTTCGTCCCAGCCTTCGGGCGCCTTGAAAACCAGTTGAACAATGGTACTGCTAGGGTAACCGCGTTCATTCTTGCCAGTTGGACTGGCGGAAAAGAAGACTTTGCCTGCTTCCGCTTTGGTCACATATCCCGTCTCGGCAACTTTTCGGCCTTTGAGGAGCATCTGAACCGGAGCAGGTTTAGCCACAGCAGATACAGAAAGACAAGCGAGTGCTGAGACAACAATCAATAAGTGGTGGGCTTTCATAAACAGCTAAAACGGTTAATGGAGTTACTTTTTAGCAGCGGGTTTGATTTGACCGAATCCGTCTCTCACTTGCAGAAACTCTTCCTGCCACTCGCCCTTGGCTTTTAGTTGCTGTAGGTAATCACCACGCAGGTCCTCCATCTCCCGAACTTTGGGATGCTGGTTCGCTTTCATGCGGAAGTGGAATGTATTGACAAACTTGAACGCCTTCTCACGATCACCACGTGCCCAAACTATCTTGGCGATCCGGATCACCGAGGGAGCCGATATATCTAACAGTCCACTATAGAGTGCTGTCACCTGTGAATAGGCAGCCAAAGCTTCATCGTTCTTGCCCAACTTCTCATAGCTCTCTGCCAAATTGAATAACGCATTGGCACGATCATCCCGGAAACCTTTGTTCGTCATGTAAGCCTTCCACTCAGTGTTGGCTTCAGCCCACTTGCTCTTGATGTGGTATAAACGGGCAAGGTTCAATGTTGCTGGTCCAACAATTTCTGGTTTATCCTGCATGTTGGAGCGAATGCGCAACAAATCTGCAATGGCTTCATCCTGCTGCTTGGCATCTTGCGAGCCCGCTTTGATCATGGCTAGCTGTAGTTGTGCGCGTTGCGCCATTTCTGGGTCTTCAGATTCTAGCACCTTCTCGAACCAAGGCGCGGCTTTGAACGGATTGGATTCTGCAATCTTGGCACCCAATCGATAAAGGATGAAGTCACCCAGCTCCTCTTTCTTGAAATCGTTTTCCAGGCTCTCATAATACACCTTTGACTTGATCTTCATCTGAGGGTCTTTAGACAAGCGCTCCTCGATGATGCCGATCTTGGTAATCAACAACCAAGCCTGGAGCGTGCGATCGCCAAACTCATTGGGGAAAGCATCCAACCGAGCGATGACCTCTTCACCCATCTTTTTCTGCTTCTTCAACAAAAAGGTGGTGTAGGCATTCAGAGAACGCTCAACGCCGTCAGAATCACGGTTCTGCCCAAGCTTTACAATGATGCCTTCAATGCGCTCAAGTACCTCATCAACACGACCAGGAGCCGCCTCAACGAACGCAGGTAAAGCGGCGACTGCGGCATTGGGCGCATAGAAACTGTCAAAATATTTGGCAAAGAACTGATCAAAATGACCCACAGCTTCCTTGTACTTCTCTTGCGCGCCGGTCACAGCCACCAATTGCATCTGTGCTGAAGCCGCTGTGACCATATGATCCTCCGGTTCAGCAATGCTAAGCGCGGTCTTGTAGCTCGCTTCCGCGTCAGCAAAGCGACCATCATTCTGCTGCACATCACCTTTGAGACTATGGACACGATCCAGCACCCCAGACTGAGGGAAATCGCTGATCACTTTACCGGCCAACTCCAAAGCCTTGGAATTGCCGCCATTGTCAGGATTGGAAAGAGCAAAGTAACACGTGGCACGATCCAAGTAAGCCACGTCCAGGAGCGGTGAATCAGTAGGCTCGTATTTCTTCAACCATGCATCTAATAAAGAAGCAGCTCGCTGCCATTCAAACAACTTGAGAAGATTGCTAGCCTGATAATAAGATGAATTTTCAATGTAACCACTATTGGGATAATTTCCCACATGCTTATCGAGCTCCGGCTGCGCTTCCTTGTAACGCCCCAGGTAGTAAAGTGATCCTGAATACACAAAATCTGGCAGATCACGGCCAGCTGAACCTAACGCCATCTCCTTGCGCAAATCACCAGCGATCTCGATACACCGCTCATATTCACCATTGAAGAACATCGAGCTCAACAACAGCTTGGCCACTTCAGGACGCAGTTCGTGGGTTGGAAATTCTTTGAGAAAGGCCAAGCCATGCTCTTGCGCGACAATCATTTCGCCAATCTGTGAGGCTGTACGGGTAGCACTATAGAGAATCTGCGGCCGGAACTTAGTCTTTTTGTAGTGCGAGCCCATGTGATCATAGATGGCAAACTGAGCACGTGGCAGTCCCTCTTTCTGATACAACTCTGCGAGCCGGAAGTAGGTGGATATCTCCATCGGTTCTCCAGTATCGAGCTTGAGTTGCCAGTTCTGCACAATTTTCTTCTTGGTCTTAGAAAGCTTCGCTGGATCCGCAATCTTACCAGCCAATAATACCTGATCAGTGGTGGGCATCAGACCGAACAAACGCCATGCCAAGCCCACTTGGTCGTTATCCATACTTGCCTTGCCGAGAGTGAGGATCCGACCCGCAAAGTTGCCATGCGCAATGGCATCTCCCAACAAGTTTGGCGCGTGCCTATCGACGAAGGACACCGCCTTGCGACCATCACTCTTATTATCCGACCGAGTGTAACTCTCTACCACATTGAGGAAGCCTGACCAAAGAGACTCAGACTTGATACGATAGCGTGTGGCTCGAGCAATGGCCATCCCCACTTCTTTTTCAGCGTTCGCCCGATCATCTGTCTTGGCATAACAAATACCTAAGTTCAAATGATAAGCCCCTGGGCTAAAGTGATCGCGATCAGCCTGCGGCTCTAGCATCATGAATTTTTTGTAAAGCTTGATCGCCTCCTCGTAGTTCTCTTGATACTGCTCTGCCGCAGCCCATTGAAACACTGCTGTCTTACGATAAATGTTAAAACCACCAGCCTCGCCATCTTTTGCCGGTTTGTCGGGGAAATCACGATAACAGATTTCGAATGACTTGGTGGCATCTTGGAACTGCTTCAGCTGCATTTCACAGAAGCCACGATTGTAATAGATCGTTCCAAAAGGCGGGAAATCTTTGTAAAAAGAATCGTTCGACCATTCGGCTATAATTTTCTGCAAGGCAACATGCGCTTCCAGCCACTTTCCACGTTTCATTAAGCTCACGGCAAGATTGGTCGCGGCTTCTGGTGAACCATCATTCTGAGCTGAAGACACTTGTGAGTAGAAGAGACCGCACAAGGCCACAAGACCTGGCAAGAGTAGCCGATTGATGCGTTTGAGGGAGAGTTTGTGATGCATGGGGGCTATCGATGTAGTGATACCTATGAATAAATTCAGTGTTACTCTGAACTCAAATGTCCAGGCAATGTCATCCAACAATCAATCATCAAACACTTGACCAGCTCACTCGTCACGGAAACCCGTGATGGTCACATTGGAGATCTCCACCTCGCTGAGCGTGTTGACGATATCGATGAAACGTTGCTGCTTCGAGGTGTCGTCAGCACGCACGACCACGAAGGGTGTCGATCCCGAAGTATCGGCGACCGATTTGTATTCACGTAGTTTCTGCAACAACCGAGGGCACTTGCGTGAATTAACATCTGATTCCAGTTCTTCTTCAGCGCCACCAAGTCCCGCCAAGATAACACCATCTTCACGAAGACGAATACTCAACGGGTCAATGGGCGGCACATCCACTTGATCGGTTTGCGTCGAAGGAAAGGTGATGTCCAAATCGCCTTCTTTGGGCTGCATCGTAGACGTCACAATGAAGTAAATCAGCAACAAAAAACTAACATCAATCAACGGAGCTATGTCCAATTCAGGATCTTCTTGCCCCTCTAACTCGATGTGTGAACGCCTCGCCATAGTCTAATACTTGTTCACTTTGTAAGTTGCAAACACCACCTGCATCACTCCGGCATTCGAGGATGCGGTGACCACTTTCTTCATTTCTTTGACAATCGCTCGCCGGTCACCACGGATGTGCAATTTAGTATCAATGCCAGCAGCTTTATTGATTTCCAAACGCGTACGACAAATCGTTTCCAAATCATTGAGATTGATCACACGACCATCGACATCTTTCAGCGTGCCATCCTGCAGGATATTAACGATGATCCGCCCATTGGCCTCTGCTAGCGGCTTGGCAGCCAAAGCCACTGGTGGCTCAACGCTCTTATCTTGCTTGATGATGATCAAGCGCGAAGTCACCATGAAGAAAATCAACAACAGAAAGACCATGTCGATCATGGGCGACATGTCCATCTTGGCCGACTCTTGTTCGCCAGCGGCGAGAGCACGCATCTTAGCAGAGGCCATTGAGTTGTATGATCGTGAAGGTGTAGAATTGAATTAGGAAACGGGACTGCTCGCCTAACTTAGCTTGCAAGCCCCTCGGGAACTTTTGCCAGCTGCTGATCGGCGTTCAATGTATTTAGACTCGCATCGACCATGTCGCTGGCCGCCTCATGAGACTCAGCCACCAGGCGATTCAAGCGATTGCGCAGCACAAAAAAGAAAATGATCGCCGGAATGGCAATGCACAGACCTGACAGCGTGGTTATCAATGCCTCAGAAATGTTACCAGCCAATACCGAAGCATCAGGCGATGCCAGATTACGCAGCTTGTTAAACGCACCAATCATTCCTGACACAGTTCCCATCAGCCCCATCATGGGAGCAATCTGAGCAATAACTCCTAGATAACCGATCATGGTCATGTGAGAACGATTCTCGCGAATAGTGAAATCGGCCATGGCGTCCTCCACTTGCTCCCGCCCCAAAGTTTCGGGATCCGTAGCATCAATCTTCGGCAATGCCGTAGCTAACATTCTACCCAAGAACGAAGGACTCGTGGAGGCCACCTCAATGGCACTGCGCACTTTGCAACCAGACATGAAGTCCATTAGTTGGCCTTGCAGGTCAGCTGGCACGAACTTCGAACGTGAGAGTTGAATGAAATTGTAGATCACTAGAGCAACCATCACCAAGGAACAGGCGGCCAAGGGCCACATGAAGTTACCTCCTTCTTGGATCATGTCCCAAACAGTTGGGTCTTTAGCATTGGCCACGACTTCAGCGTCTTGAGCCAAGAGATCAGGAGCAGTCAGCAATGCCAACAAGAGCATCGATCCTAGGGCTATTAGAGTCTTACAAGGGCCGCTTTGAGGTCGAGGAAAGCACATGGCGGTTTATGAGAGTTATGGTTGGTTAAACTGAAGGGATTTGGGCGTGTTTATCACCGGAGGTGTAGATCAAAATGCTTCCGGGATAAAGGTGTTTTTCTGCCAAATCCAAGCTTCCTCCTATCCTCCACGATAGCTCAAGAGCAGGTGCATTCCCAACTTAATTCGCTAAAAATTTCTTTACTACCGGAGCCAGCACCGGTTGCACCTTGCTAGCCACCAGTTTGCTTCCAAGATTAGTGAGCATGCTATCGTTGAAGAAATGCTCTAGTGTCTTCGGCAACACCGACTTGTCGTTTAAATTGAGGAAGGGCACTCCGGCGGTTTTGCACCACTTGGAGGCCTCTGCATAGTAGCGGGTCAGTTCCCGTTCGACCCATGCTGGGTCTGGCCTGTAACCAACACCTGCGCCCAATTCTGACGGATACTGTCGCCAGCGTGGTCGACGAAAAGTTCGCTCTTCCTCTTCTGTGCTGCCAAGAAACGCTTCATGAAGGCTGGGCTCACCAAGCACGACCAACTGTGCCCCGACGGAATCTAATATACTCTTAAGCGCTTTCAAGGATGCCAAATATTCTAGCAACGGATCGTTTGCGCTCCCCTGACGAACCGGTGGTTGTCCATCGAACGGCAGGCTTTCGTACAGCACGCGTTGCCGCTCATCGGTCTTCACGAAATGGTCGACCTTCTCAAGAACTGCCTTTCGTTCGGAGTAGCTGGGAGAGCGTAACTGCCGTTCTTGCCGCAGTCTTCGCACCAACTGGGACACATCTGATAACTGATCTTTCCAATTATTCGCTTTGAGACGGATTGGCGCTGTCTCGGGCTGCTGAATGGTGAAGCCCTCCACGACATCGAGCACCTCAGAAACGCCAAACACGGCGATTACCACATCCGGCTGAAGTTCAGGAACATATTTCCTGGCCCACTGTATGCCGTCGCGCATCGCCACTCCAAACTGTTGCGTCATGCCAGGCGAACTCGCCCTTGAGGCAATAG
>MDTC01092218.1_pt1 | contig 12693 bp, 7 predicted proteins | sample 811181 | NCBI WGS metagenome assembly MDTC01 (sample SAMN05326644, study PRJNA326480) | marine metagenome | isolation source: seawater | place: Pacific Ocean: North | collected 2011 | reverse complement strand
GTCAAGTCTTTACTTAGGTTCGACAGACCACCACCAGACGGGTTTTGCGGTGGCAACCCGAAGGTTGGCTTTGCTTATATTGCTGGCTTTCATCTACATCGCTTATTTCATACAAATTGAGGTTCGCGTTACCTCTTGCTCTCATTCTGGTAATGACTTTCGGGTGGAGTATGTGCCCAAGTATCAAGTGTGCTTCACAGGGGACCAACCCTCTGCATACTTGATAGCCATTTTACTACTTACAGCAATCTCCCTACGGAATGGTTACCGTGTTGTTTCCTTGCACTGCTGTAAGCTCTTTTGAAGTTCACAATTACTTCCAGATTCCTCTGACAAGTTGCGGTCCACGAAGAGACTCATCGTCGATTTTATTGGTCTGCTTTTCAGCTTCCCATTCAACGTACCATGGGTCTGCACCGTTTTCCGGGAACATCCACGCAAGATAGCTACGAGTGCTTTCCCAGTCTAGTTCCATTGTGCCTCCGGCTAGGAATGTTTTCCTCCCCAGATCCTTCTCGACACCCCACTCAGTTCGCAAGTCATTTTGCTTCATGGGTTGGGCATCTGTTCGGATGGTTGGAGGGCAGTGATACTGCCAGCCTTCAGAACCGTCGTATTCCCATCGGGTCAACCATGTGTTGTCCCTAAATAGGATAGTCAAGTCTGGTGAGATTTCATCAAGACCAAAACCACGGTAGTAGTTAACGCCCTTTGCTAGTTCAGCAAATTCGGTCCACGTTGCAGTGGTTGGTTGGTCTTGTTCATGGCACCATGACATGACGGATACGACGTCTTCGGGGCACTTGTTATAGTACTCCAGTTCGTTCATTGTTTCCCTCAAAAGATTGTCTAAATTGTCTTTAGACATTCTGGTTAGGCGCTTATTTTTCTTCGCTACGCCCTGAACGAATAAAGCCTCCCTTTGAGTAACAGAGTAGGGTTAACACTCCACCGTGGTTAGGTATCAGCGGCGACAGTTGTGGTGGGAACGCCACGCCGCGTAACGGCACGACTTCTGCTCCTTAGCACCACTTCCGTCACGAATCTTCCGAAGAAGACGCGCGTCAGCACGGGACAAATGGGTCTTTGTCAATTTTACACCTCCTAGTGATCATCAAGATCAAAAAACAAAGGGCACCAACATGTTACTGTTGATGCCCTTTGCCTTGCCCCCAGTGGAGGACTTGGTTTTAATGTCTAGATCAGCAGCCTAAGCTGCATCGCCGTCGCTCGATTTCCTTCCTCCATAGGGAGCGACTCCTATGGCAGTTTCTGGTGAACATTGGGCGGCCACAGTATGGGGACTTGCGTCCTCAAATGATGGCTTCTTTATGTTTATTTTTATCAGTCCTGCAGTAACCGGTAACTAGCCTTAGCATAGCTACGGCGCACATTACCGCGCCCTTTTCCTCAAATGCTCTGGTGAAGGTTGTGTCTACCCCCGTAGCGGCGACACTTGGAGCGTCCTCCCCTCCATTAGTATTACGTTACCAGATATACCGGTATCGGTGTTTTACCCAAACACTAGTACAAGGGCAACTGCGATAGCCGTAGCTACTACAGAAGCGTTGTACACGTCAGAGACGTGGGATCAGCGATGATCGTTGCTGGTTCAGTCCCAGACTCGCTCGAATGGCTCATGGTGTTCCAGAGCCATGTAGCGAGCTTCGTTCCACGGACTGTGTCCGTGGATGATTTTGCCGTCAGGTCCGGTAGCTTCGGCCGTGGCCTTAGCTGTCCATTCTGCTTGCTCTTCAGGAGACAGAGTCTCCCAGAGAGCATCCATGGCAGTGAGGATCTCGCGTGCGTTCATGCGCTTCACGAGTCCCTTGCGAGTTCGCTTGTTCTTGAGTCCGTTCTCGACTGGAGCCTTTGCTGCATCAGCAGCCATCAGCTCTTTCAGTTCCGTTCGGTCGTTGATCGTCCAGAAGCTGTAAGGCCCGGTGTTCCAGAAGACGTGGGTCTCAGTTTGACCCACGCTGTATCGGGCCCATGTACGGGTCTCCTCTGGCAGTTCCTTTTCGCTTACAAACATCTGCTGGTTGTAGATTATGATTTCACTCATTCTCGTTCCTCCTAGTAGATTATGGTTTATACCATAGTCTTGCATTTTTATTGTTGGGCTTTCGCCCGTTTGTTTTACATCTTTCGATGTGTTGTTTTGCGATTTTGAATCGCGGTTGTTCTTCCCTCCCTCCGGACGATTACTAGCTAGCTTTGTTGCAACGCTGCTAGCTTTCTTCGCCACTCCACCGGTTAACTACTGTGCTTTACCAATTCACCATCGGCAAGGGATATCCGGCTATAGAGCCCTTAACACAGTTATCTTATGATTTCCCTACTTGGTTCGGCTGATAATTCCTTACCAAGTATCGAGACACTACTTCAGCATATACTGTTACAGCTGTCCACACTGTAACTCTAGCCTCTCATCGGGAAGACGAGTGTTGGGTTGAGTTTCCGACTCAACCAGATCCGTCTTGGTTATTCCCCTCAAGGCAGCCTCGTAGTAGGCAATCTTGTTTGTACTCAAATGTACTGGTGGTTGCTGATGCCAGGGGACTCGAACCCCCGCAATGCAGCAGCTTACCACATGCCCTACCAACGCGATCGACTCACACGAAGACCATGGCCGACGTGTGCGATATCGCCCTGCGCTTTCACAAGAACCTACTTTGAGATGATCAGTCTGGTTTCAATTCAGGCTACTAACGGGTAGATACACCTAGTATAATTTGCATTATGTGTACTCAAATGTACTTGTTAACGAGCCCTCCTCTCTCGTTACTATCCTCACGTTTTTCACTCTTCCCTAATGGGCCGAATCTGTCTGTCTGTTTCGCATGTAGGACTAACAATTCACCTACTGCACCTAGCCTAACGAAAAGGCTCCCGGTGGTGTGGGGTTTCCACCCATCTTTTACCTGCTACTTTGGACAGCGTCATCGGCTGTTCGTTCCGAGCTTCATCTCTCCGTTGCCCGAGGGCAACTCCGTGAAGACTCCGTTGGCGTTTTGGATGCTTCCACACCTCGAATGTGTGTGGCAGCGCTCAGATCGCCTCCAGACTGAGTTTTGGGGTTAAATGGTTGTCGAAACCGCTGACCAGCCCTTTGGTCATTGGTAACTCCCCTGCCATCATTTAGAGTTTGTTCTCAGGTTACAGTATGCTCCTGCTCGTTTTTACTTTCCACTACGATGAATCGCAGCTTCACCTAACACTTTGGGGTCACTGTGTCAGATATGTAGCCTCAGCTAGTCTGAGGTTTGCCGCACTGGTTTGCATCCAGTGCCAGTACATGTTGTCTCATGGTTTACAGTTTAACTCTGCGAAAGTCATTTTCGGTCCTCGGATGGCGTTTCATTCTCCATAGCCTAGCACCCTTGCGGGCACGTCCTTGACTATCGTGATCCAGTCCTCTCCTCCATAGGCCTTGCGAGCCCGTACCACGGGGCTGCTCCACTACCTGCACCCGGAAGTGCAGGGCTTTACAGACTTCCAGCCACGATCAGGATTGCGGCCCCTCACGTGTTTGCGTGCCAAAAGTTGGTACTGACGATGTCCCTTGCGGGGGACACCAGATTCAATTTCTTTCTTGCCTCCACAGCGAGTTCACGCTGCTTCTGGACGATAGTGATTTCTTCATTTTCATTTCGATAACTCATCCCCCTTCTCCATTGCGGTTCATCAGGGGCGGGTCTAGTGATTTTTTTGTTCTGGTAAACTCGGTGTTAAGATAAAAGATTACTGGGTGAGCTTCCTCGCATGAACACGCCGCCAGCTTGATCTGGTACGGACGCTATTTGTTCAGCGTACAAGTTCTCATCGTAGTCACCCTTCTGTTTTTCAACTTGCATTACTATACGACCATTCTTCGCCGTGTTTCCACGGGAGTTACACCTTCTAATTTAGGTCTCAAGCAATCAATTATCCACCGGGTTCGGTGCGATTTTGAGTTTAATTTTAATTTTTGAGGGCTTTCCTCAGAGTTATGAAGGCTTGCGCCAACGACGGTTTTACCCATCAACTCCAAGTGCCACCCTCGGCATCTTGTGATGCCTTATCACTGGTGAACGGCGAGGATTCTTTTAACAGGGGATTACTGGCCCTGAACCTCCTTTTGTGTACTTTGTAACAGAATCGTGGATTCTGAGTCCCAATCTTTTCTACCTCTTGGGCTAGGGCGTAAGTTTTCACCAATGCCCTTGTCGGGTGGTTCATCTTCACTTACTCTTTTACGCACTACTGCGTTCTTTCTCCGTTCTGGTGGAGGGCTCTTTCGAACCCATCACATGTTGAGAGTCTGTTTGGTTTAGTATTGAGAGATCTCTCCTCCCTCTCATTACTATTACGTTACCGGGTATACCGGTATCGGCTCATTATACTCAATGAACTGGTATGTCTTTCGACACTAGAGCCATCAGCTCAACTTATACTCTATAATCTAGGAGCCTCTGTATCTCCTAATACGTCTTTCAACATAGCCCTTTACGGCAGTCTCTTTTCATCTGGCTTTCGCCATCCCACTGCACACCGTTTAGGTGGCTCCCTTTCTAATCCCTTCCTCAACGCAGTAGTCGAGAGGGCTGGGTGTATCGTCAATCATACTTCTTCGCTGCCACTTGCCGTAGCGTACTGCTAGCGAATGAAGAATCATAGATTCTAAGACCAGAGTGGTTCCACCACTCGTTCGTGTGGATTCCGCCACAGTCTGGTGTCCTTATTATGATGAGCCGAGGACACGGTACGGTCTCCTACTAACCCTGTGAGGCTCGCTCTCACTTTAGCTGACTTATGCAGTCATTGGCTTTCGATGTATTTTTTCGTTGCACTCAAAGTATGTGCTGGTGAAGGAGTTTCGGAGACACTTTCAAGCGGCCTGCTGGCTACTTCCGACTTGCAACGTCCCTCCTTCATTACTATAACGTAACAAGAGATACCGGTATCAATCGTTTTTGATCTTGACCCAGTTAGCGTTAGCTAACTCAGTATCTTCTTCTGGCTCACCATAGCACCAGAAGCTTTCAGTAGCGTTGCTACCGACTCTTCTGAGCTTGTCCACCATGACGAAGTCTGGGTTCTTTCTAAGGTACGCACCGAGTCTCGGGGAAGAAATACCGTCTTTCGTGTTCGAGTTGATCCAGTCCTTTAGCTGGGAAAACGAAACGTGTTCGATGTTTTGCTCTTTGAATGAGATAAAGGCCTTTTCAATGCGACCCATCACTCTTTTGCTTACTTTCACTTTAATCACTCCTTCTTGAGTCTGGTCACCAAGTACTCTTTGATGACTCTATCAGCTGTCTGCCAGAATGCTTCGTTATCCAGAGACGCTCTCTGGAACAAAGCAAGCGTCTCTTTACTGATTCTCTGTGTAGTCCACTTGCTCGCAGAACTGTCTGACACATTACTACGCACTTGTATATTGTTCTTAAGGGTTCTTGTATATGGAAACCCCTGTCATCTGACTAAACAGCATTCCCTAAATACCCGAAGAAAGGTCGTAAGTGCATGAAGACCTACACTGTGGATCTCACGCTGTCTATCAATGCCATGAACGACGAGTCTGCCGAGAACAAGCTTGATGCCTTTCTCTCAGCTCTTGATCTCAAAAAGAACGACAAGATCGAGCTGCTAGAGTGCTCTGAGCCAACAGAGGGTGGAGCAGAGTCCTCCGATGACTCCGATGACGAAGATTGGGGAGACTTCGACGACGATATCGACTGGGATGAGGAAGAAGAAAAGCCCAAGAAAGCAAAGAAAGCCAAGATGCCCTCAAAGAAAGCCGTTAAGGAAGAGGAAGAAGAGGAAGAAGACGACGAGGAAGAAGACGACGAGTCTGAAGAAGAATCAGAGGAAGATTCGGTAGAAGACCCCGAAGATGATTTGGACGCACTTCTGAGTTCCATCAACGGAGAAGAAGAAAAAGAGGACTCAGACGACGAAGACTGGGACGACGAAGACTGGGAAGACTGGGAATAGTCTTTTCAACAGAGGGCCCTTGAGTTGAAGTGATCAGCATGGGGCTAGGACTGACTCCTGAGCACGTTATCTTGAGCGATGCTCAAGCAAAAAGAGAGCTCAAGCGGCTGGGCATACCAAAAGAAAAACTTCCTCTGATCTCTTACGCTGATGCAGCAATTCAGTCGCTCATCAAGGAAGGTAAGAGCATCACTATAGGAGATGTGGTACGAATCACGCGAAAGTCCAAAACTGTAGGTGAGGCCTACTACTATCGGCAAGTGGTCATATGATTCTCAACATCTACACCGATGCCTCTACTTTAACCGACCAAAATAACGCCTCTGGTATCGGTGTAGTTATCACGTTCGATAACGAGATATTCAAAACCATAGGGCAGCATGTAGGACAACTAAAAGTCATGGATGCCGAGCTCTTTGCGATGACAGTAGCACTCAAAGAGGCAAAAGAAGTCATCGAGGTGTTGGAGGAAGAGCAAGTAACCCTTGTTCGGATCATTTCTGACTGTATGTCGGCCTTGGATATCGCCGTGGGCGATGGGGAACCAAAGAACGAAGTCACTTGGATGATAGCAAACAAGCTGGATGAGCTCTCAATGTCGCTTGATGCTCCTGTAGAGTTTCAGTGGGTAAAGAGCCACAATGGAAACCACTACAATGAGATAGCAGATGGCATAGCTTACGAGCACGCACATAACTAGCCTTATCACACGGAACCACATGGGAGGAGCGATTGAGATGGAGTTAACTCGGTTTTATTGGTTCGCCAAGTCCGAGGACTTTGACGACATGGGCAATCTGACTCTGGACATCTCTGGCGGGAGATCCAGAAATCGCTGGGTACCAACAACACTTCAGTCGGCTAAGCTATTCCTCGCGAGACACGAGGATGCTGAGGGCTTGAGAAAAGCCGCAAAAGAATACACTCTAGTGAATATTAGCATGGTAGAACCTATGGTAGATCTATCCTCGGACTATCCAGAGTCTATAGTAGAAGGTCTTACTGGGGCAGTTATCAGAACGCCGTTCAAAGGAAGCTTTCCTTTGGGTCCAACTCGCCGTGATCTTGAGAGAGGAGCACTTCAGCCCGATATTAGCTACCGCATGAGTAGAGTGGTGGAAACATACGATCCACTGGAGTTCAAGTCACTAGAGATGGGTCTACTCTCTTCGCAACAGATTCTTGATATGTCAAAGGTAGAAGTGATCTCTGCTGGAGCATTTCAAGATAACGAGTCCTTTAGCGACCAGACCCCGATCCTAAACGGTGTTCACGACCTCAGAATGGGTGCGTTTGACACTAAAGGGGACAAGTGCAGAACCTGCAACCTTGAGTACAGCGAGCTTAAAGGTCGCCACGGATGCTTAGGCCACTTTGGTCATATCAACCTCACAGTCCCTGTCCCAAAGCTACAGTTTCTAGGAACATCAAAGTACGAAGCAGTGACCACCTTCCCGATACTTTTTGCTCTTAACTCAACCTGTCACTCCTGCTACCGCATCATGATACCGCAGGGAGGTCTGGATAGCCTAGAAACCAGAGTCAAGTCAGTGTTTGAAAACAACAAGCGCAACTACTACGGACACTCTACGATCAGAAATCAGACTCGCACTCTGTTTAAGCAACATCACGGAACAAAGCCCGAAGACAGAGTCGCCTGCCCTCACTGCAACGAGTTTACTCCAGAAATTCGATTTAATCATGGAAGCGCTGAGTTCTATGTCAAAGTGCCAGATGATCGATATGAAAACGGCGCTAGATCTATTTCATACGAAGCCGCCTATGAAGTACTGAAAAACATCAAAGAAAGTGATATTTTCTTCCTAGGAATGGACCCATCTGTCGCTAAACCGGAAGATTTGTTCTTTAATCACATGCCTGTTGCCCCAAATATCTCTAGACCTCCAAGAGCAAGAGGCGGACAAAAGATTCGAGACCTCGACGACTTGACCAAGCTGTACCAAGACGTAGTTCAGTACAACGAAAATCTGTTTGATAAGCGACTGAAGGGCCAAAACGAAAAAGCGGCCACAAAAAACCTCTACTACGCTGTTTCTAGAATCTGGGATAACCACAACATGAGAATCGGATCAGGTGGCACCACACAAGAGCGAGGATACGGTGGCTCAGTCAAAAATGTAGCTCTGAAGGGAATCAAACAGCGACTTGCTGGAAAGAAAGGGCGCTTTAGAAATAATCTGCAGTCAAAGTATGTAGAAGAGGTCGGGTACTCTACCATTACTCCTAACGCAGATCTCTCAATCGACGAGGTGGGCGTTCCACTACAAATGGCAAAGCAAACCACGGTGTCTGAGAGAGTAACGCTAGACAATATCAAGAACATCAAAGAAATGTGCCTAAGAGATAAAGACGAGTACCCTAGAGTTGAAGCCATCTATATGGATGGAGACAAGCTCAACAAAGACGAAAACATCGTAAAGACTTGGGATCCTAAGTTTGGACTGATCACAGAAGAAAGAGTAGACAAGGTGCTGAAAGTTGGATCACTGGTTCAGCGAAACGTCGTAAACGATGATATTGGACTGTTTAATCGAGCACCATCACTACACAGACAATCAGTTCTAGGTATGAGAGTGAAGGTGCTTCCATCAAAGTCACTAGCTATGAATCCAACAATTTGTATTCCCTTCAACGCCGATTACGATGGAGACGCCATGAAGCTTCACTTTGTCCAAAGCGATGAAGCCCGTGCTAATGCAAGAAAGTGGATGATGCTGGATAAAAACATCATTCACGCCAGATATGGGAAGCTGACCGTGGCAACAGATCAGGATCAAACCAGCGGCTTGTACCTGTTAACTCACACAGATAAGAGAAGAAAGGACGAATGGAATCCACAAACAGGCCTAGGATTCACGACGGAAGGAGTTCCTTACTTTGATAGAAGGCTGGCTGTTCAAGCCTACAAGTACGTTTACAGCGAAATCAGAGACGAAAAGGAGCTCAAAGAGAGATACAGAGACTACAAGAAAGGCTCTAAGGATAAGCCAGTATCATACGAGGAGTGGCATCGACATAACAAGTATAGAAGAGTAGAGTCTCTACCAGAGTCTGACTATCAAACTCCTGAAGGAGATCCAGCATACACAGGGAGAGCTATCTTTAGCCACCTCTTTACGATTCTTGACTGTGAGTATGTTTCTGCTACCTTCAAAGGAAACACTCCTGCTGTTGACGAAGAAGGAAATATCAAGCGCAAAGCCGATGGTATCGGCAAAGAAAAAGAAAGAATCATCGTTTACAAAGGAAAGCTCATCCAAGGTACGCTAGAAAAGGACTCTTTCGGTGAAGGTGGATCATCTATTGCTCCTCCTTTTATCTATCATGAAGGATATGAGAAGGGAACGGTCAAGCTAAATGAGTTCATTGAAATGGTTACTCGACTAGGATACGCTGGACATCATGTAGTTGGATACACCATGGGGCCAACAGACGTTAACGTCTACAGCAAGAAAGCAAACGACACGATCGATGAGCTATATGACTTCTACTCAGAAAAGATGGCAGCAATCACAGAGTCATACTTCAACAAAACATACATGGATTTTGCAGAAACTAACTCTGAGAAGGTTATGGCTATTACAGCACCAGCAGATTTCATCGAAGAGAAGATTGTAGACTTGGCCACAGAATACGAAGAAAGAATCTTGGTGCCTATTGAAGATGAGCAGGGCTCTGGAAACTCGATGCAAATTGCCGTGAGATCGAAAGCTCGTGGCAAAGACCAAAATGTTCGCCAGATGGGTGGATCTTTTGGCATCGTTCTGGTCGGTGGTAAGCGAATTATTCATGGAATTAACCCCTACAGAGCACTACCACACTTCCCTAAGAACGACTACCACCCAAAATACACAGGATTTGTCAAGTCTGGTTACGCTAAAGGAATGGGCCCAGCCGAGTACTGGCAGACCTCTTCTGCTGGACGCAGATCAGCTGTCGAGTCTGGTCAGGGTCAGATTGCTCAGTCAGGGTATCTTGAGAGAAAGATGATCAAAGCATTAGAGCCTCTGGTCGTTAACGACAAAAAACAGGTAGTAAATGTAAGAACAGGACGAATTATCAGTCCGCTGGTAGGCGAAGATGGCCTAGCTCCGTACCACATCAGAGGTTCTGATAGCGATACAAACTCAAACGGCCACATTATCTCAACACAACCACTACTGTTTGAACACGAATGTAAGCACGGCTATCCTCTAGAGAGTGCCCATGCTTCCGTTTACCCACCACATAAGTGCAACGAATGCAGCAAAAGCAGCGACTTTTCCAAATTTGAAGACGAGTTAACCAAGCTTGATGGCTTCCCAGTACCAAAAAAAGCACAAGATCACATCAGATCCAAGATCGAAAACAGAGAAGTCACTGCGCCAACTCTCAGAAAAATGGCAAAGCTACTTCACGCGTTTTACAACGAGTCAATCTGTCGCACAGGAGAAGCCATTGGAGCAACTGCAGGTGGTTGCTTGGGTGAACCAGCAACCCAAGCGGCACTCAGAACCTTCCACTTTGCAGGTAAAATGTCTTTCCAAGGATCTGTGGATCGACTAGAACAGATCCTAGAAGCTCCACTAGAGCCAGAAAAGATTCGAAATGCCAGAACACTGTTTAGCTTAAAGCCACAATATAACACTCGCTCAATGGCAGAAAAGATCGCAGCGGCTTGTAGAAAGGTGGACATGGATAAGATCGTTGACTACATCGCTCTTGATCCGTCTCAAATGACACTAAAAGTCATTTTCAAGGACCAATCGACCGTCTTAGCTCCGCTAAAGATGACCGGATCTCAAAATATTGTCAAAAAGCAAATAGAAAGAGCGCTGGATAAGACCAACAAGGGATACACCATCCTGACTGAAGTGTTTGAGTTTAGAAAGGGACTCACTATCAGAATCTTAGGCGGACCCAAGGATCTACTTAGAGCGAAAGAGTCAATCATGGTAGCCACTGTGTCGGGTATCACCAGTGCCGAACTAGTAATCGTAACCGATACTAACAGCCTAGATGTAAGAGATGCAAGCGTAACAACGCTAAACAACATTGTCAACAGACTAGAGGAGTATATCGACTTCGAGACATTCAAGACAAACAACCTAGCTTGGATCTATCACAACTATGGTCTAGAAGCAATGCTAAACCAGTTTGTTGATGAGCTCGACACTCAAATGAATGGTGCACCCGGCGAAAAGGGTGTAGGAGAGTATGACGTGCGCTACATCAGAACTATCGCTGATCTGATGGGCGAAGAAGGAATCCCTATGAGCTTGGGTCCAAAGGCAACAGCGGGGCTAGGTTCTTCTGCAAACTACTCTGTTCTCTCTGCCTGCTCTACAGAGGGTGTACCAAATGCTATCTTGGGTGGTGCTCTGATGGGGAATTTGGATATGCTGGAAGGCCCAGCCGAAGCAATCATTTCTGGTACTACTCCTGCGATCGGAGACTTTGTTCCCACTTCCGAATAAAGAAGGTCTCGAATCGGCAAAAGGCCTTTTTGTAGCAAGATCTGACAAAAATTGGGTCGCTATTTCTATAGATCCCAAAAAGTACGGGAGCTAGCTCTTCCCAGTCCTCAATTTTGCCCTTCTTTACGAGGATAAAGCCCTTTTTCAAGAACCGATACATGCTATTGACTGTGGTTTCTTCTAGCCAGCGGTGATGGCATACTGCACACCCACTAGTAGCGTACTGATTTTTCTGTAGCTTACTTGGGGTATACCTGTTTAGGTACAGATGGTCGCACGCTTTACAGCGAATCCAGTAGTCATGATGGGGAAGGCTCATTGGAAATCACTCATTGAAAGCTTCTTTCCCTCATACTTACCCTTTGGCCGAAGCATATCGTTGCTCAAACCAATACCATACATGATGTGATCTAACTTTCCAATGATGTTTTTCTCTATGATCTTCTCAATATCAAGCTCATACTTCTTGATCTGTGTGAAATCATGGAAGCCGACATACCCACCTTCGGGGATCCAAGTGGGGCCATCTTTCACGAAAGTGTAAGCGAAAGAGTCGCCACGGTCGATCTTAGGGTAGCTGTCATTAGCAAGCACAATGTTGTGCCACGCTGCACCTTTTTGATTTCCACTTAGATTGACATAGCACTGATCTACAGAGTCAAACGCCTTTGGTTTGGCGTTAGGGTTGGTAGCCCCGTCTCCGTAGTGGTCATCAGTAGTGGGTAACCACTTACCTAGACGAGCTCTAGCTATCAGGTCTTCGGTTGGAACCTTTCCCGCTCTTACTCGGTCAATCACATTCTGAACATACGATAAAACACTTTTTGGCGACTTATCGTCCCAAATCATCTTCATTGACTCGATCTGAACCTCTCTACCGATAGGAGCAGTGTTGGTATGCTTAGCTTCCAAACCCTGCATCTTGATACGGGAGTCTACAGGCTCATTTCCTATGTCAAAAGGGGTCTCACCTGTATCGGGCATCCAGACGATTCTACCAGCGTAGCGATTACGACGAGGCAAGTAGAAGCGATCCATGATTAACTCGGGCTCAACGATAACAGCAGTAGACTTTAGCTCAGTCTGGCAGATATCTGTAAGAATCACACCTAGCTTCTCAGCGACTTCGGCGCACTGATACACATCGAGATCGTCTCCAAGCTTCACAAAGATAGAGTCGGTGTGTCCATATATGACAGGGTAGCCCATCTTTTCACATTCGTCTTTGATTCTGAGC
>MDTC01070345.1_pt1 | contig 12693 bp, 9 predicted proteins | sample 811181 | NCBI WGS metagenome assembly MDTC01 (sample SAMN05326644, study PRJNA326480) | marine metagenome | isolation source: seawater | place: Pacific Ocean: North | collected 2011 | reverse complement strand
TAATGCGTGTCCACGCAAATGATTGACACCAATGACAGGGACATCCCAGAGCAACCCTAGAGTCTTGGCCAAGGAAAGACCCACCGCCAGACAACCGGCCAAGCCCGGACCACAAGTTACGGCGATACGAGTCACACGGTTTCTGAGGCGTTCGACTTTTTGCGCCTCGTCAAGCAGAACGAAGAAATTGGTTAGATGCTCGCGGACTGCAATCTCGGGCACTACGCCACCGTACTTTACATGGGTCGCTATCTGACTATTCAACCATTCCCCGACAATTCCGCGCTTCGACGAAAAGAGGGCGAGTGCGGATTCGTCGCAAGAACTCTCGACTCCGAGAATCATGGGGCGATTTCAAGTGTTTCCAATACCTCCACCTGAGCTTGAATCTCTTTCAGCGATTTACTGGAAAATAAGCTCAGTCCGATCTGAAATTGCCTATCGCGAACTGGGGCAAATCCAAAAAGCTTCTCAAAACCTTCTGAATCGGAGAATGCATCCTGAAAACGCTGGATACGAAGTTTACCCTCCATCTCTTCATCGCAAGGAACGCTCACATGAGGAATGATTCCACTTTCGTGTATCGTAGAACCATCGGGAAGATAGTACATAGCGGTGGTTAAACGTAGACCCGATTCATCCTCTAGTCCAAAGACCGTTTGTACGGAACCCTTCCCGTAGGATTTTTCCCCAACCAACCTCGCTCGCCCAGACACACCCAATGCTCCGGCAACAATTTCGGAGGCACTGGCGCTGCCTTCGTTGATAAGGATGACCAATGGGTAAGATCGTAATGGGCCTTTGGGTCTTGAATGATAACTCCTTTCGGGATGATTATTTCGCCCTTTAATCGAAACCACAAGCTTGCCTTCCTCTAAAAATTGACTGGCCACATCCACGGCAGCGGAAAGCAGACCACCCGAGTTGTCTCGCAAGTCTAGAATCAGACGCTTCACCCCATCTTTCTCCAAATCGGCAAGCGCGGCACGAAGTTCATCTCCCGTACGGGCAGTGAACTGCTCAAGGCGTAAGAAACCCGTGCCGTTGGAATCGACGCTAACGTCACCAACACTAGACATTTGGATTCGCCCTCGAGTCACTTCCACCTCTCGTGTATCGCCAACAACATCACGCAAAACAACTAGGACTGTGGTACCTTCCTCTCCTTTTATTAAATCGCTAACTTGGGAAAGGGTGAGATTCGTAACGGAAGTATTTTCCACTTTGGCTACAAAATCTCCCGGGCGTACGCCGGCCACCTCCGCCGGACCGCTTGGAAAAACGCGAGCAATCAATATGCCTAGCTCCACTTTCCGAATAACGACGCCAATTCCGAAATATTGTAGCTTCGTATCATTCTGAAATTCTTCGTAACGTGGTGGAGGATAATAGCTGGAATGCCGATCAAGCGACGAAATCATTCCATCCAAGGCAGTATCGACAAGGGCCTCGTACTCGGCTTTTTCGTCATCCACGTAGCGAGCATGAGCAAGCCTCAGGGATTCCCCGAACTTGCCTACCGCCTTCCAATAATCGCCATCAAAATACGCTCGCGTCACAGGATTGTTCCACAAGGTCAAGAGAGCAATCAGCAGTAGAAAAGGCGGTATGCCCCAAACGACTCCGGGGTTGAGTTTCACTCCAAACCCATTACCCAAAGAACTAGAGAATGCCAATGTCAAACGAGAAACCTGAATCAGAACCTATCGCAGCGCTTCGGGATGCGATCGACGCGAAGGGACAAATGGACTACCCCACCTTTGTCACCACCACCCTTTACGCCCCGAGGGTCGGTTACTACTCGACTTCCAAAATGCGCGTAGGCCGTTCTCCTGAAACCGATTTTTATACCGCCCAAAGCCTTGGTCCGATCTTCGGTCAATTGGTGGTCGCCGCGTGTGAAAGCCTATTGGGAGATACCGATCTCGATACTTACACTTTCGTTGAAATAGCATCCGAACCGAACCGATCCGTGTTACAAGGCGTTGAACATAAATTCGGGGCAACGAAAACCATTCGGCTTTTCGATTCCCTCGAGATCCCTCCCAACGCCATAGTTTTCGCCAATGAATGGCTGGATGCCCAACCTTTTCGACGGTTCCGTTTCGACAAGGAGAAAGGTTGGTTGGAACGAGGAGTAGAACTAACGGAAAGCGGCATCCGAGAAATTGACCTACATCAATCCGACAACATTTCCTCCTTCTTAAAGGAAATTTCGCCTGACACTCCTCACGATTACCTGCTCGATCTCCCGACCGGAGCAAAGGATTCTCTCATTGACCTGTGTTCAAAGGAATGGAATGGGCTCTTTCTCACTTTTGACTACGGACTCTCAATGGAAGACTTCACGAGACGGCGACCGGAAGGCGTTGCCCGTGCCTACAAGAGACACCGCCTGTCCGATGACCTCTTAGCATCACCTGGAGAGCAAGACATCACCTGTCATGTCTGTTGGGACATGCTTGAGGCAGTTCTAAGGGATCAAGGCTTTGCCAAAGTCCAAGTCGAGAGACAGGAATCCTTCTTGCTAGGCCATGCGTCCTCTACCTGTGAAGCCATAGTAACGGGAAATGGAGGCGAGTTTGACCCCGACAGGCAAACCCTCATGGAACTGCTGCACCCCGGTAATATGGGATCGAAATTCCAAGTATTGCGAGGAATCCGAGCGAAATAACTCTAAGCGATCAGGTCGGTAACCACTTTGCCATGTACGTCGGTCAAACGAAAATCCCTGCCCGCATATCGATAGGTAAGTCGCTCGTGATCAAAGCCCAAGAGATGCAGCAGCGTAGCATGCAGGTCGTGAACATGCACAGGATTCTCCACCGCAGCGAAACCGAATTCATCAGTCGCCCCGTAGGCGAAACCTCCTTTCACGCCGCCCCCTGCCATCCAAATCGAAAATCCATGATGATTATGGTCTCGTCCATTGATCTTGCCGGCGTTGGATCCCGGCTTGGGCAATTCGACAGTGGGAGTACGCCCGAATTCACCACCCCAGAGCACCAGCGTTTCCTCCAATAAACCGGATTGCTTGAGATCAGTGAGAAGGGCTCCTATTGCCTGGTCGCATTCCTTAGCCAAGCGTCTGTGGTTTTTCTCTATTTCATCATGACTGTCCCAAGGTTGGCCTGCTCCATGCCAGAGCTGAACAAACCTCACGCCGCGTTCCACCAACCTTCGAGCAATCAAGCATTGTTTGCCATGAACCCCTGAACCATAGGAATCGCGCACACGGGAAGATTCTCGTGAAACGTCGAAGGCGTCGCTGGCTTCGATTTGCATCCGGTAAGCCAACTCAAAAGACTGAATTCGAGCTTCAAGGCGAGGATCCCCTGCCCTCTCTTCGAAATGTTCGCGGTTCAAGGATCGTAGAAGATCCAGTTGCTTTGCTTGTCTATCATCCGATCGAGCAGGTTTTAGGTTGGGTAGGATCTCGGAAGATCCTCCCTTGGATGGATTGACGTATGTGCCTTGATAAATTCCGGGAAGAAATGCAGAACGCCAGTTTTGCGTTTCGGTGATGGGATAACCTCCGGGGCACAACACCACGAATCCGGGAAGGTTTTGATTTTCCGAGCCGAGTCCATAGGTTACCCAGGAACCCATGCTAGGTCTGACTAAACGACCGTCGCCACAGTTCATCAGCATTAGGGACGGCTCGTGATTCGGAACATCGGCATGCATTGAGCGCACAACGCAGAGATCATCGACATGCCGGGCTACGTGAGGGAAAATCTCGCTGACGGGCAAGCCACTCTGACCATGCCGGCGAAAACTGAAAGGTGATCCGAAAGCAGCCCCGGTTTTGCGTTCGGTACCCAGACGACGACCTTCAGGCAAGGCTTTGCCCGACCACCGGCTTAACTCGGGTTTAGGATCAAAGGTATCCATATGGGCAGGCCCACCATTCATGAATAAATGAATCACACGCTTGGCCTTTGGCGCAAAATGAGGACCTCTCGCCATCATTGGGTTCGTCGCGGGCAGACCAACGGCATTTTCGGCACACAAGGCACCTAATGCAGGCAAGGCAAAACCCATCCCGCAGCGTGCGAGAAAATCGCGGCGAGCAAAGGGTGAAGTTTCTTCAGTAGTTGAAAGCATTAATCTACAAAAAAGAATTCGTTGGATACGAGCAAGGATTGGGCTAAGTCGGCCAACTTGGCCCGAGATGGAGTCGATCCGACAAAAGCTTTTGACGAAGCGAACTCCTTTGCAGAAGGATCCCGATGCAATATCCTACGGAAGAGGAGACGACTTATCGATTCGGGCGTTTTTTCCGATAACAAATCGGTTCCCTTTGATGATTCGGCTTCCCGAGCTAATTTTTCGGCTCTAGCCAGAACGAATGGATCATTGAGGGCAAAAAGTGCTTGTTGGGGAACAGTGGTCTCGAAACGATGGGGGGCATGAATGTTAGGGTTGGCGAAATCAAAAGTACGAAAGACCGCAGGCAAGTTCTGACGCTCTATAAAACCGTAAACTGCCCGGCGAACGGGAAAAGGCTTCTTGGCAAGATCAACGGGCCGACCGCCCATGGATAAGTCGAGTTCCCCGGAAACGGCGAGCATGGAGTCTCGCATTGCCTCGAAATCGAGGCGCTTTCGGTTCATTACGGACAACAGTCGATTTTCAGGATCTTGGATTGGAGCAATAGCGCTTTTCTGACGATAAGCAGTGGAACTGGTGATGATACGGATGAGGTGCTTCACATCCCATCCCTCGTTGATGAAACGGTATGTGAGATGGTCAAGAAGAAGTGGGTGCGTTGGGTTTTCGCCCTGTAAACCGAAATCACTTGGGGTACGAACGAGACCAGAACCAAACAGATGCATCCATACCCGATTCACGAAGACACGACCGGTCAAGGGGTTGGCGGGATGAAGGATTGATTTGGCAAGCTCGAGCCTTCCGCTTCCATGTTCATAAGTTTTACGTTCGGCACCGTGAGAGAGTGCGGCGAGGAAGCGCCTCGAGACCTCTCGACCGGGGGCATTGGGATTACCCCGATCGAAAATACGAGGATTACGCAACAGCGAGTCATCAACCAAAGCCATGGCCCTTGGAGGCGAACCCGGATGCTCCGACTTGTGCTTGGATAATTTCGAACGGAGAGAATTCGTATGATTGCGAGCCTTGGTATCGAAAAATTCCTCAATGCCTTCGACAGTGAAGCCAACGGGAAAACCGGAAGATTTCACGAAGGACGTCATTCCTTTGGATTGAGCACCGGAGTTTGCCTTTTTCAAAGATGACGCAAACTCCGAGGCATACCATCCGATTACTTCTTTAAAATCGTTTTCATCCAGCCCTCGAAGAGCTCGCAAAAGAAAGGAAGGAAAGGGAGGAGCATGCTTCAAAAGGGACTTTGCGGTATTTGGATATTTATCGGGATTCAACTTTTCAAAAGCACGCCAGACTGCAAAAACACGATCGTTTTGTTTAGCCTTCACCTTTATAAAAGCACGCCAACGACGAGCCAACTTCGGAAAGAGTTTACGTTTGACGGCAAGAGCCTCGAACCGGTCGTCCGAAAGTTCACGCCCATCATAAACGAGTTGCAAGTAGGCAGTCAGTCCATCAATGGAACGCACGGCATCCCAGTTTGATCTAAGATGTTTATTTACTACAGCCTCCAATTCCTTGCGCTTTTTCTCGAACTCCCGGTAGTTCTTGGAAGCCAAGTCGGGTTGCCCAAGAAGAGGCAATTCCTTCGGCTGGCGAGCTGAGTTGAATATGCCGTAAAGAGAATAGTAGTCTTCCTGTGGGATAGGATCGAAAAAATGGTCATGGCATCTGGCGCAACCGACGGTGAACCCCATCAAGCCTCGAGTAACCACATCGATTCTATCGTCAATGATCAGATGGCGGCGATTAAGAAAACGAGGACCAACCGTTAGAAAACCGAGAGCGGCAAGATCCCGATGGTTTGGGGAATCCACGGTCAGATCGGCAGCGAGTTGTTTACTCACGAACTCATCGTATGGCATTCCTTCATTAAAAGCCCGAATGACCCAGTCTCGATAGGTGTAGGCAAACGGATATAGTCTGCTCGAACCACCGGCGAGATAGCCTTTTGTGTCCGCATAACGAGCTAAGTCCAGCCAGTAACGACCCCATCTTTCACCAAAACGAGGCGAAGAAAGAAAATTGTCTACGGCCTGTTCGTAGGCGTCCGAGCGTTCATCATTCTCAAACTCACGGATCTGCTCAAAAGAAGGGGGCAGTCCCGTCAGGTCAAATGACAAACGACGGAACAAGACCGCTTTGGATGCAGCAGGTGACGGATCGAGTAGGCTTTGAGACAGCTTGAAACGAACAAAGGAGTCAATTGCGTTGGGAGAACCTTCAACCAGAGGAGGTACTGCTCGCTTGACTGGCTTGAAAGCCCAATGATCAAAATTTTTCCCAAGAACGGGGTTTTCAGGCTTCAATCCATAAAGCGGGACGACAACTACCCATAGAAGCAAAAAAAGGGAACGGTACGACACAGGAGGAATCATGCCGTAAAATGCAAAGAGAGACAACTCGTTTTTCAGGGTAAAACCGGAGCCAAGCGCGGGGGTAAGGCGTAAGGTCTACCAATCTCGTATAGACGACGAACTTCCTCTTCGGCAAAAGCTTCGTTGAAGACAAAAAACTCGTCAATGGAACCGCGCAAACCATGACCCCGTTTACCTTTTAATTGTCTTCCATTGTGGCCAAGTGCGCTATTGCCAAAGAAAAGTTTCAGATCAACCTGCATTTTTTCCCGACTGAAAGGGCGACCATCGACATAATGGCTTACCATTTTATTATCTGCATCATAAGTAGTAGCCAGGTGCGTCCATTGGCCAATCCTTTCTTTTCGAAAAGCAACGGAAGAAACATATTGAATCGAGGAATCAGTTCCTTTGGCTCGAAGAACGATACGTCCTGTTCCATCTATTCCCCAGCACGCGGATCCTAAAGTAGCAACCTTCTGGTCAAGGATAGTGGAGCATATAATGGGATTCATAACACTTCCGAGCTCCTTTAAACGCACCCAAGAAGCAAAAGTGGCGGATCGCAGAGGTTTGGAAAGTTTGAGATTCACACGATCGTTTTCTCCCGCAAAAGACAGAGCGCCCTTGCCAGGCCAACGTCCCTCACTCCATTTGCAACCGACGATGGCGCCATCGTGACGGTCCTTCTTTGATTGTGCGTCATCACGAAGGATGCGTGACCATGAACGGTGATCATCAAACGTGAAGTAAAGTGAGTTCCGAGGGTCGGCAGCAAGTTCCTCGCTCAGCTCTACCCAAGCGGAGTGGCGGCGTTGAGATTCCTCCATGGAACGGTAAGCGAGATCAGCCGTGCCAAAGAAAGGTTCGGAAGGCATATCGATCCAAGTCAAATCACCTTTTTGATCAACGAACACGGCTTCACCGGCTTCCAGTTCTTCAAAAGCCAGTTCGGCATCTCGGTCCTTACCCTCAAAAAGAACCTTGCCCACGTAGACGTAGATTTCAGTGACTCCGTCTTCTTCGACATTCAAGCCGAACTCGGTCCCAAGGTCGACGACTTTGCCTTTGGGAGTATCAATTGAAAAGCCCTTCGCAACTTGAGGTACGTTGGCTCGAAGTTTGCCTAGGAGCAAAGACCCTTCGTTAGGTCCGAAAAGTTCAAATTCGACTGGTCCTTCAAGAACAACGTTGGCTCCCTGAAGGAATTCAATCTGAGCCAAACCCGCGTTTAGCTTGAGTCGCCCCGCTCGGAGAGGTTCGTTAGGCAAAGGGCGGTAATCTGAATCCTCATCCCATTCGACTCCTGAGGCGCGAGTCAGAACTCCAACAGTATCGGAGGTCAAGGCAAAGCTAGATGAAACTGTGGATTCAGAAGTTTCAACCGATGGCTTTTCTACAATCAGATTGGAACTGTTTTTGGACAAGTAGCTATTGTATCCAAAGAATCCAATGACTGCTATCCCTGCTGCGGCAGCCAATGGTTTGAAAAAACGAAGGAGACGACCAGCTTCAGGCTCAAAAGTGACTTCTTCTGCATCCTCATCGGAAAGCCGTTCATCGGCAAAAGAACAAAGGCTACTGGACATGTCCATGAAGCGGATATAATGGATTCGAGCGGCATCACTCTCAGATAACCATTCCTCCAACCGCTTTCTACGCTCGCCGGCGAGATTGTTTTCAACAAGGGCGTCGAGAAGCTCGTGCAGTTCAAGAGTTTCCTGATCGGAGAGGCTCATCTAGCTTGCTCGAGCGAGAGTTCGAAGGTAACGCAATCAAAGAGCGCTTTGCGTATTCGAGTAAGAGCTTTGTAAGCACCTTGAATGGTGCGCCCACATGCCTGCGCAGCTTGCGGAACATTATTACCGCTTTCATAGCGAATAAGAATCATACGGCGGTCCCGGTCATTTAATTTCCTCAGACAAAGCGATAATGCTTCGTGACGCTCGTCCAATTCATCCTCTAATTCTAAACGGGTTTCCGAAATAACCTCCATGACTTCCTGATTAAAGAGCACCTTTGAGGTAGCGAACTTCTTTCGAGCGGCACGAACTTTCCAGAAGGCGATCTGGCAAGCCCAAGAATAAAAGTTCGTACCCAACTCAAACTGATCGAATTTTTCGCATATGGTCACACATGCTTCTTGCAGGATATCTTCGGCATCACTACGGGAAGGAACAAGAGTATGAACATAAGCAAAAATACGTCGCTGATACTTCATCAACAATTGCACCAATTCAGCAGAAACATCAGCTCCTTGACTGGAAACGACGGTAGCAACTTTGTTAGGCTTCAGGGACATGGGAAAAAATGTAATTGAAAAGAGGTTAAAGTAAATCCGGTTAGGATCAATAAATCATCTTTGGAAAAAGAAAAAAAATCTTGAGGGCTTGTTGACTCAAGCCGCTTCCTTAAGTTTTTCTTGGACGACTTCGGTAGAGATAACGTCATCTGTTTCGTGACGATCTAGACCCCGGCGAGAAATTTCACGAAGTGCCTTCTCCAAGGTCTTGGAAGCCAATTTAACATTCTTCACCTTGCGACGTTGGATAATTTTACCATTCTTGGAACATTGAGGAACCACAGTCGTTCTGTAATATATGGTACCAGCCGGGGTTTGGGTCATGCGAGGTGCTATGACATTGCTGAGCTTGCGGCGACGTTTGGCTCGTTTTACACTGTTGGGAGGATGGTTCTCGGATCCTTCACTAACATCCTTGATTAGTTCACCATCTGACTCTTCGATGATGCGTGCGATGGTCTCTTCGCAAAGATACTTATTGCACAAGTCGTTGCAGGCAAAGCCTTCATCGTAGACGACTTCACCATGAGGGTCGTCCACGATCATCGTCTTGTGGACACTGCCAAGAACCCCCTTAAACTCCTTCCAAAACCATTGCACGGCTTTCTGGACGGCACGCTTGCGACAATTCGCATAAATCGACTTCTTGGCTATGAAAATGCGATCGGCACCCAAACGAGCTTCCAAAAGATATTTCGTATCGTAGATGAGGCTGAAATAATTCTCATACTCTATGTTGAGTGTTATGGTGTATTTTAGGAAGTCGTTGACTTTCATCATGATAGAATCCTCCTTGAATGGCGTTGATAATTAGTTGTTAAACTGACGAACAATAGCCAATAGGAGATGGTCGACTCCTTTGGGACGTTTTTGATGAAAATTAATTCAAAACAACCCTAAAGTGCTTACCACAAGAACTTTATAAAATAAATGCACTGAGTAGACAGAAAATGTCCTCTTACTCGGCCAAAATGGCTTCCAGTTCTTTCTTCAAGCGCTTGCCGATATTAGGTGAGTAACCGACGTGTACGTGTCGCACGATACCCTTCTTGTCGATAATTACGGTCTGAGGAATGCCACTCACCATAAACGCGTCACTACTGATATTCTCGTTGTCGAGCGCCACCTTGAGACCCTCCCATTTTTTGCGCTTGAGAAACTTGTTAATCGTCTTTGCTTCTTCTCCTTGATTCACGGCCACTAAAACGACGCCTTTGCCTTTTAGGGGATCGGTAGCTTTCATCACCTCGGGTAACGCTTTAACGCAAGGTCCGCACCAAGTGGCCCAGAAATCGAGAACGACGACGTTCTTGCCGACGTGTTCCGACAAGTCGAACTCACCGCTGCCAAGCATAGGCAAGGTCAAATCGGCCGCCTTCTCGCCTATAAGTTCCTCCGGGTCGGGTTCTCCGTCTTCCTCTAACCCGGCACCGGCTCGCGGACCGAATTGGCCAAGCTCATCCAAATCCTCGGGCAAGACTTGAACCGAGACAATCACGCTCTCTCCCTTGGCTTGAGTCTTGATTCGATTCAGAATCGGGGGAGCGTTGCCCTCGCCTGCCGCCGCAAGCTGCGCCATCCCGAGACCCGCTTGGGCCATGGTCCAGAGAGCGAGAGCGGATTGGGCGTCGGCGCATGCGATGGCGACATTGACCCCAAGCGACTTATCGGCGAATCCGGCGCCGAATCCAACTTCCCTGATTCCCTTTACGGCGTTGGCGAGACCGGCAAACAGAGGATTGTCATCTCCGAAATCAATGCCTGCCTGATCCCATACTTCCGGAGGAATAGGCATGGTGAAAGCAAATTGTCTTTTAGCAGGCAAAGCCGCCAGCGCTGCGGACGAATGGGGTTTTGCTTTACCGCCGGAGAAAAAACGCTTCACTCCGCCGGTAAGACCAACGGCAAAATATGTTTCATTGCCTATACTACGCATTCCAACGGAAATATCGGCGTCCACGTCTTCTTCCTCGAGCAATTCTAGAGGAACGTTCAGCAGTGTAGCGCCTTGGAACGCCTCGACCGATTTCTCGAGTAGCTTACGCACTTCAGCCCCCTCCTCTTCCTCCGCCTTTTCAAAGACAAGCTGCAATAATTTTTTCGCATTAGATGCCTTGTCCACGCGGACAGCGGCTACGAATTTGACATCCTCTCCAATTTTAGGTTCCTCTCCCTGCGCTTGCGCCTCCATCATCGCCTCTACGCCAATGGCGGAGAGAGCCATTTCGGAAATGTCCTCGAATCCGAAACCGGTCAATTCGGTAAACTCCTCCAGTTCATCGCTTCCCATATTTTCCTCTATGGTTTCCATGATCTCCGGATTTTTCTCCATAAGCACCTTCACGAATCCGCTTTCCTTAATTTCCTTGATGTTTAAACGGAAGGTCATTTCCGAATCGGGTCCAAACAAATTATCTATGGAAAGGCTGACGGGAGCAGCACCGAAAGACATTGTGACTGCGGAAAGAGCAAATGCCACAAGCAGGGCGTTCGAGGATAGAATTTTCTTCATGATACGATTGATTTGGAGGTAAAGAAGATTAGCCTTGTAGGAGAGATGAAAAGTGAAGGAATTACCATAGCAGAAAGGTAAACGATTTATCCATTATAAAAACACCATCATTTTGTAATGGTTTTTCAGGGCTCTGACGGTAATCATGGAACGATGAAAGCTCTCTCGAGAGAATCCATCGTGCTGAAAGCCGGCAGACAAAAGAAGATATGGTTGGTGGGAGTTTCCGCTCTTTTCGTAGTCTTGGGATTCTTGATGGTCCTTGCTTTTCCCCATAATGCCGTAAAAACCACAATGTTCTTTGGATTCATTTCGGTGGTCTTCATAGTAGGAGGATTGGTCGATACCTCCAAAGGCGCTCGCATAGTATTGACAAGTCGAGCCATAAGCGGAGGAACACTTCGAAGAAAAACCATTCCATGGGACAAACTCGGCGAGGTGTGGACCGGAAACGAAACCATCGAATGGGAAAGATCCGAAATCGGTGGATCCAAGGCGATTTCCTGCCAAACCCCATTTGGCCCGCTTGGGCGCGAATGCCTGCACAACGATCGTCAGGTATCCAGGCAGTTGGCCATCGACTGGATCAAGACTCTGCGGGACGCTCCTTCGGAAACCGAACGCAAGGCGTTGATAAGAAGATTTCGTCGCAACCCTCCCAAGACTCTTCGCCCCTTAGCCAAACTAGACCCCGTGGAACGGGCAAAGGCCAAGGAATTGCTAGAAGAAATAAAGCACTTGCGCGGAGAGTATGCAATGGATCGTAAACTGGAAGTGCTTCGATACTTCAAGGAAAAGGGATGGGCTTTCCCTGCGCAAGGAAGACGGACAACCAAAGTTATTTTCGGCTACTGTATCCTAATTGGCGTCGCCATCTTTTGGATTTTCTTCTTCGGCCTATTGATTTCAATGGCATTTGGCTGAAGTCTGTCTGTCACCCCGCCCTGTCATTGCGAGTCCGTTAAGTGCGTGGCAATCCAGTCTAAGGCGTTATGCGGGATGCCGGGACGATGCGAGGGTTGCCGATCGCTTCCGCTGGATTGCAGCTTCAGGACCTTGTCCCTCTTCGCAATGACAAAGGGAAAGTGGAGTGGTTCCGGAAAGCCCCCCTAGGATGCCTGGAAACGATAGACATTGGTCTCTCGTTTCTGAAAGCCTACTCTTTGGTACAAGGCGTTGGCGGCTTCTCGGGAGGGTCTGGAAGTCAAGTCGACGGAATGGGCGCCATGCTCGCGGGCTACTTGAATGGCGTGCTCGGTTAGCAACTTGCCCACCCCCCTGCCCCGGGCCTTTTCGTCCACCACGACGTCCTCCACCCATGCCTTCCTGCCCGTGGGAATTCGAAAGAGCACGAGGCTGAGCATCCCGAACACCCCGTCTTCGTCGATCGCGAG
>MDTC01015145.1_pt1 | contig 12693 bp, 12 predicted proteins | sample 811181 | NCBI WGS metagenome assembly MDTC01 (sample SAMN05326644, study PRJNA326480) | marine metagenome | isolation source: seawater | place: Pacific Ocean: North | collected 2011 | reverse complement strand
TGCGCCACTGACCATCCATCAGGACGCACGGATCTTTGCAGGGCGCATGACGGCTGGCATTGGACTCATACATCACATTACGGGACAGGCTTATCTGCTAATATCAGATGGATCGCTGACGGTAGATGGCAAACTCGCGCATAAGGGTGACGGTATCGCCATATCTGGTACATCAGAGATACCAATCGAAGCCAATGACGATTGTGAAGTGCTAATCATCGAGGTGCCTGGCCTTCAAGAGGCACGCTAGGACATCGCTACGCACGAAGTCGTACTGCTGGATGGCGACACGCCTATCCCGTTGGAGCCACGATCTTATGTGCATCGGCTGACACCGCGCCATACCGTGTTAGGACGCTGGTGAATTTTGCAAGCAGTTCTCTTTCGAGCCTGTTCAGTTCAATCAGCTGGCTGTTCAGTTCATTGTTGGCGCTAAAACAAATGCCTCGCTCGCGACTGGTGGTTACCCATCCGCGAGCCTCATGCGCCTTGACGTTGCGCCGCACAGTTTCCTTGTCGAGTCCGGTCAGCTCTGCGATCAGGGAATAGGTCAGCCTTTTCGGGTGTGGAGGGTGAGTGCCACTTTGCTCATACCACTGGTCTATCGTTGTCTCGAAGGACACGTCATTCAGTGTCTCGCCGATGTTCAACAACTGGTGCCAGCAGATAACTTGCAACACCAAATAAGCATTAGCACTTCCCGCCAAAGCGAGACAATGTTTGCTGCGTATGATCTCAAACTCGAGAAACCGCTTCCAAATATCAAAAAATCTATCTTCAATCGCTGACACGACTCACCACAAAATGTAATTCATCAGCCTGCCAAACCCGACCTGGCTCAGTCTGAGCGGTATTTTAGCCCTATTTTGACTAGTTATGTCAAACTGTTGTTTGAAGGGCGGTTTAGGTGATGTTTCGTCACAGACAAATAAGCGGGGTCGAGGTCGGCGATATGGTTCTAGAGCAAGTTTCTCGTGAACCTTATGAGATCGTAGAGGAACTGCAGCTAAACGGGATATCGCATGTGCGACTACGTTACTGCGGAAACCGCAGCAGCAGCAGCATTAAGACCCTCGCAAAATCAATGCTTCACCTCAGCTTTCTGAAAGTTGGGCACACCAACTAATATTGTGCAATGTGGGCCAGTGATCCGCAGCACAGGGTTTATCTCAAACCAGCTAATGACATCATCGATCAAAATCAGCGTTATGCGCGGCGATGATATTGGCGCGGATGTAACCGATACCGCCCTTACTGTAACCGCTTCTGCGAAACCGCTTGCCGCCATTCTAAGTGCGGTAATGCTGCTAGATTTTTGTACGACAAAAGCGGAACTGACCATATACTAGATGCGGGAGAGATTATCGATCAGGCCATTGAGGGCAGTTTTACTGAAGGTTTGGTCAGACCAATGAAATTTGGCGGTGACATGGGCACGATCGCACTGGCACGCGCTGTGTTGGGCCGGATCAATTCCCGCTCCTTACTAAATCGGCAGCAATCCGTCAGTTCATCAGCAACCAAGTTCTTGACCTGCCAGAATTCAGGGGGCCAGAGATCGAGCTGGCCAAATTTAAGCCAGCTTATCAGGCCAGGGGCTTGGATCGGCAGCGCCAATAAGTGAAAGCGATAATTGCCGCAACATATCTGTTTTTATTGCCGCCCTGCCGGGATCATCCCACAGATTGTGCAGCTCCTGCGGGTCATTTTGCAGATCATACAATTCACCCCATTCCACGCCCTTATAGACCGAGATCCGGTGATCCCCGGTCAGGAGCGTGCGCAAGTTCGCCGGCGCTTCAAAACCGGGGGTCGGCTTATTATCCTCATGTTCGATCATCAGTGTATCACGCACATCTGCTGAAAACAGATCCTGCCCTTGAATGCCGTAATAAGGCTTACAACCGGTAGCAGCGAGAAGGGTTGGCGCAATATCAATAGCCGATGCCAGATCATCGCGCCGTGATGCAGCTCCGTCACGCGGATCAGCCCAGATGAAGGGTACATTGTTCACCGACCGGCGAGGGTTGGGGCCCTTAAGCAACATATTCAGATCACCAAGATAGTCGCCATGGTCGGAGGTAAAAATGATGATGGTATTATTGATTTCACCAGTGGCCACAAGCGTAGCCAGAATGTCGCCGATTGCATCATCCACCATGGTAATCATGCCTGCGGTCAGTGCGCGCGCCTCGCGGATTTCACGATCCGTTGCCATAAAGCTATTTTGCACATTTACCTGCCGTGACCCGTCCTGCAGTTTTTCAAGAGCACCCGTCAAATGTGGCGGCGGATTGCGGTGCGCCTCATACGGGCATTCGATTTCAAATTGATCAGGATGATACATATCCCAGTATTTGCCCGGCGGGGTAAAAGGATGATGGGGGTCGGGGAAAGAAACAAAGGTGAAGCGCGGCCCGGCGGTGGGCTCTGACAGGTAGGCAACGGCCCGATCGCGAATGAAGGCCGTTGGGTACAGGTCTTCCGGAATAGATGTCCGTATCGCCTGCGGGCACACATAATCATGGGGCAGCTGGTTATTGATATCGCGCAGATCGCGCCAGTCATTACGCGCCTCGATCAGCGCCTGCAGATAATGCCCGCCACACTTATCACCGTGAAGGGTCACCATATCGACATGGTCGAAACCATAATAAGGTAGCGGAATATCAAAACGCCCGGGCACCTCGTAATGATGCGGCTGCTCCAGATCATAGCGCGCGCCATCGGACTTCTGCGCTTCAGGAAAGGCGGCATTGGTGTCAGGACGGCTGCCAAGCTGTGGAGGTCGGTTGGTCATCGGTTGAACATGGTTCTTGCCGATAAGGGCCGTCGCATAGCCGGCATCGCGCAACAGCTCGACAAAGGTAGTTTCGCGAACCGACAGATGCAGCCCGTTATGCCTCAATCCGTGGACCGATGGATACCGACCGGTTAGGATCGAGGCACGATTGGGCATGCAGACAGGTGTCGCAACATTGAAATTGGAAAAATTGATTCCGCGCGCAGCAAGCGAATCAATATGAGGTGTCTTTACGACAGGATGACCATTGCATCCCAGCCAGTCCGCACGGTGCTGGTCTGTCATGATCATCAAGATGTTCGGCTGGTTAGTCATGTCTGGCTCACTTTTTTCTCTTTAGACCTACAACAAGGCGGGGCAAGACACCAGTACGGACGATGTTTCGCGCAGTATGATTTTTGACATGCATCAGGGACGCGCCCCATTAACACCAGATAGGTTTTCAGCATTTCGTTCAATGAGATTACGATGATCTGACCCGCTTGTCGCCAGTTGCCAAACATGAGGACGCATCATCCCCAAGACATTGCCACTCTTCGAAGGGCGACATTCTGACAGTCTCGTGGATCAATACTGGAATAACGGCTTTCGGTTTTGATTTAGGTAATGCCCGCTACAGGAGGCATCGATTCACGCGTCGAACTTGAAGTGCTGAAAATGCAATGGCAGAGTCGTAGACTACCAGATACTCTGAACACCTATAAGCGCGTGAATCCGCAACGCGTTATATCGCTGCCATGCCGGATCGCTTCCGACCCTCGCATTCTAAATGTCGTCGAGGGCATTCTCGGGCCTGACATCCTGATCTATGACGTGGAATATTTCATCAAGGAGCCGCGGAGCGCACAGATTGTCGCCATGCATCAAGACTTGACCTATGGGGAATCTGCGCTACCAGTGACATGGTGACGGCATGGACGGAAACGGCCATTTCATCCATTTCGCGTCACCCCGCCCTGCCTTTGATTTGGACAGTTTAGCATTCCACACCAAAATCTGTGTCATACAGGCAACGTTCACAATGAAGGATGCAAATAATGACACCGGGCTATATACTTGAGCCTATTCGCACCTAGATGACGGCGCGCTCCATAATTGGGCGGTCCTCGATAATCCGGTTGTAATGGAACGGTGTTAGATCAAGATTGCGATAGGCACCATATGTCAGAAACTCTGCTGTCCCGCGGCCCATGGCAGCAGCCTGTTGCAAGCCATGGCCAGAGAAACCGTTGAGGAACAAAAAGTTTTTCAGCACCGGATGGGGCCCCATAATAGCATTATGATCAATCGGGTTCATCGCATAATGCCCGGCCCATTCATTTTGAACACGAATGGCCTCAAATTGCGGAATGCGATGCGCTAGCACCGGCCACACATGGTCTACCCAGAACGTCTGGTCCATTTCGAAATCATCATAGTCAACCTGCGGATCATGGGCTCTGTGTCCGCCGCACATGTAAGTGCCGCCGCCATTTTCCCGAACATGAATTCCTGATGGGTCGATGGTCAGCGGCAGGGCGCGATCAAGTGGGCGTTCCGCTTTGAACACCCAGCTGAAACGCTTGCGCGGTTCAACAGGAAGGGTAATGCCTGCCATCGCCGCAGTGCGCGCGGCCCTAGGGCCAGTAGCATTGACCAGTTGCCCGCAGGACACAACCTCGCCACTTGCTAGCGTTATGCTTTCAATGCGGCCGGCATTGCTGTCACTGTCAATGGCAACCACCTCATTGGTGATATATTCTACGCCGCGCTGGCGGGCCTGCCGTCGCCACCAGTCAAACACAGTTGCACCGTCCCAGTAGCCTTCATCAACCAAATTAATCGAGGCGAGCCAGATATCATCAAGGTGATAGAACGGATACCGCATCGCGATCTCGTCCGGTGTTAGCAGTTCGGTGGCGGCACCAGCTGCCAGCTGGATTTTCTGATTGGCCCACAACACGTCGGCAAATTCACCATTGTCAGCGAGATACAGATAGCCAAAGGAATGTATCGACAGGTCCGGTACTGACGAGTCGCCACCCATATAGTTGCGGAAATTCTTTACGAAATCAGCGGCAAACTGGGAAATACGAATATTTAGCTCGGTCGAGAATTGCTGGCGCATGCAGGAATTTGTGTGTGTGGTTGAAGCCTGTGCATAGCTGGGATCACGCTCGACAACCAGCACGCGGCCATTGAAATCTGCATTATCGGTCAGAAACCATGCGGCTGACGATCCCATAATGGCACCGCCGATAATCACAACATCATAAGCGGCGTGGGATGGCCTATTTTCAGGCAGTCCGATCATGCTCATATCCGATTCCCCCAAGCAAGCGGTATCATCATCTGCACCATATTCCTTTTGGCGAAAACGGCCCCTCACTCAGCTTTCAAAGTTTAGCTGAGTCTGCGCATGCAGAAAAGATAATCGGCAGAAAATATTCTGAGTGAAAAGCCCGTTTAGTCATTTCGCATTTCGGGCCAATCTGTCATCTTTAACGCGACGAGGCAGACTTTGCAGCGTCGTGCTGCCGGGCCTAGCCTTTTCGTCTTTAGAGTAATCATATTCCAGTTTCATGCGCCTCTTCGGATCACCCCTGCCCTTTTCGATTGATGCGCGGATCAATCGTGCCTACGCCGCTTGCCTTGCCCAACACGGGCCGACCCCGCAAGGGGTGTTCTGGAACTCGCAAAAGACCCAGTCGGCGCGCTTTACTGCCCTGCTTGCCGCCGTCAGCCACGATCAGAATCTATGGCAGCAGGACGGCGACACACCTGTGATCGCCGATATGGGATGTGGCTACGGGGCCTTGTTAGCTCATATGCGGGCGCGGCCCGTCTTGGCGGCATGGACCTATCACGGCATTGATATGACGCCTGCCATGATCCGCGCCTGCCGGACAAAATACCCGGACATGGCCGCACAATTTACAATTGGCAAGACACCGCCGGTGCCGGTTGACTATTGCCTGTTTTCCGGCACGTTCAATTTATGCCTAATTAACGATCCTGCGCGCTGGCAGCAATATATTCTGGATGCGCTTATTCCCTGCTGGCGGGCAAGTCGCTATGGCATGGTGCTCAATCTGCTATGCGCCGCGACCCCAACGATCCGAAACCATATCTATTACGCCAGTCGCGACATCATGGTTGCCGCGCTTAAAACCCGGTTTGGCGATGTGACATGGTATCCCACGCGTCAGGTCAAACATGATGTCACTTTCAAGGTGACACGCCGCTGGTGATCTTCGTTTACTGATCGTCAGAACTTGACGGTGCCCGACGCAACAAGCGCAGATAGGATCGACACAAGATCACGCGACTGACCCAAATCAGTCGGCCTGCCTTCCTGCACCGCAGTGACAAAATTAGACACCATCATCTGATAATGGTTGCAGGACTCAAAGCGAACTTCGGTCCCCTTACTTAACAGTTGCTCCTTGCCATGGTCACGATGCGCCCAATGCGCCGTCGTTTCCGCTGGCGGGTTAAAGGGTGCATCGAGGCGTGCCCATCCATCGGTGCCGACCACATGCACCATCTGCGACAGGCTAGTGCCGGCCGACACACTCATAATCAAAACCTGCCCGTTACCGAAATCTACAATCCCGGCCGAGGATTTTTCGACGTTTAGATGCGATTCCATCTCGATGCAGGACCCGACAAGGCGCGGTTTACCCTCAAAAAGCATCTGCCCTGCCATCAAACAATAACCCCCAATATCCCAGATTGGGCCGCCGCCCCATTCGGCCTTGTTGCGAATATTGCCTTCTGGCTGGGGCGGGTATGAGAAATGGGCATTGATCTGTGTCAGCCGCCCGATATCAAGAGTGCGCAACCAGAGCCATTGTGGGTGAAAACGCACCATGAAACCGTCATAAACATACAGGCCACTGCGGTCTGCGGCGGTGGCAAGCTCGTCCAGCTCTTGCAGATTTAACGCAATTGGCTTTTCACACAAGACCGGCTTTCCCGCTGCCAGTGCCCGCAACGACCATGGGACATGCAGATGGTTAGGAAGGGCATTATACACCACATCCACTGCCGCATCCGCCAGCATACCTGCATAGTCCGATACCGCCACATCCCCCCAAACCGGGTCGGCCCCATGGCCGGCATCGCGACGGCCAATATGGATGATTTCATGGCCGGCAGCGCGGATCGCCGACAACAGCATCGTGCGGGCGATCTTTGCATCACCCAAAATACCAAAACGCATCTGTGTCCTCTTATAGTCTTATGTTGCTATTTAATGCGAGCCGACGCCGGGCGGCATCAGCGACATTTCTGCGCTGTTCGAAGCCGCGCCGACAGAACGCCCAGCACCCCGAGCACAAAGACGTTTGAATCAGACAGGATCTTGTCGAATTCCTCGCAGGTGATTGAACCCAGCTCGCTTTATCCCATACAGCGCGCATCGGCCATGCACAATTCATCTTCAATCACGCCCATTTCACCAAAAATCTCATTTTCGCTAATCAGGAAATTCGGGTCTTTTGAATCATTGTCGGGCAGAAAGATGCCCACAGATCCCCGCACCAAAAAATACACTTTTTCAGCCTTTTCGCCTGCTTTGAAAATCGTCTGAAATTGTCTGAACTCTTCCTTTTTCATCAAACAAACAGTCGCCCTGTTCCCTACAGTTCGATTTGCTGATTCTGATAAGAAAACAACATGCGGTCATCAACAATCCTGGCTGAGATCGCTGCAAGCTGTTCATCCGTGCGCATCGGTCCATGATGGGTGATTGCCATCTTTCCAACTGTTGCCTGACTGAAAAAATCCCCCGCCTGTTCAACCGAGGAGTGGCCCCAGCCCCGACGCAACTCCAGCTCGTCATTCAGGAACATGCCATCCCATATCGCCAGATCACACCCATCTACGAAATCAGCCAAGGCGGGCGCCTGCGTATCGTCGTATTCATTGTCAAACAGCGTGCATACGCGTGCGTCACCCATGGCAATGCTATAGGCAGCGCTGCCGCCCGGATGGGTGAGTGGCATTGAAAGCGGCTCCATCAGGCCGCTGAACAGTCCTGCCAGCTCGTCAAAATCGACAAAGCGCATCTGGTGTTTATGGTTGATCAGATCGATCGGAAAATAGACACCGTCAAAATAGGTCTTAAGGTATGCCTTTACCTTGTCCGCAGGGTGCAGTGCCGAGCTGACGAAAATATCGCGGTCCCGGCGCAACAGATCGCCATTGAAAGCCAGCCCTTGAATATGGTCATGGTGAAAGTGGCTAAACATGAGAAGAACAGGGCGGTCTTCGGCAATCTGCACATTCTGGAACCCGCTGCCGGCATCAATGATGACCTGCATGTCCTTTGACTTCAGATTGAGGCAGGTCGTGTGGCCACCAAAATGTTGAAACGCTGGCCCGGATACCGGGACCGATCCGCGTACACCATAAAAAGTAACCTGCATGACCTATATTTTCCCGTGCAGCCAGATGGTGAGTCCGCATAGAATGAGGCCGCCAGAGGGTGTCTTCTCGAGTCATGTATTGGCTGACATGATAATGCCCGCCACACACCAAATCCTCCGCCACATACGGAATCTTAGGGGATAATCAACAGGTAAGGCAATTCAATTCGCTGCGCGCAATTGAAACGGAAGGCGTCCTGCCAAGTCACAGCCCTTCATATGCGGCCTTTATTAGCCTCGCTATTAGCAGACGGCGCGGCGTCAGCAAGCCGGTCGAGACGCCGCAGCCGCGGGAAGGCCAAAAACCCAATAAAGACCACGCCAAGGGCCATGAAGCCACCGGCACAGGCCGTCGCCACCGGCCCAAAAAAGGCAGCGGCACCTCCAGCACGGACATCACCCATTTCATTCGAGGAGGCTATAAATATACTGTTAACCGCACTGACCCGGCCGCGAAGGTAATCGGGTGTCGCCGTCTGGACAAGGGTCATTCGGATATTGACGCTGATCATGTCGGCTGCGCCATAGACAAACAGCGCAGCCAGGCTGAGCCAGAAATTTGTCGACAGTGCGAAGAGTACAATCGCCCCGCTGAAAACCACCAGTGCTAAGAACAGCCTCTGACCGCAGTGCCGCATCGGTGGCAGACTGGACAGGACCACACCGGCCACAACTGCACCAAATGCCGGCATCGCGCGCAGAAAGCCAAGCGCATCGGGACTGATCTCAAGTATATCCTGCGCATATACCGGTAATAATGTGACAACACTGCCAACCATCACAATGAACAGGTCAATGCCGATTGCGCCAAGAACAATTGAATTGGTTCGCACATAGGTGATCCCGCCAATTATGGTCGACCAGTCACGCGGGGCCATCTGCATTCGTGCGAGGCGTGGCAGCAGCAAATAGGTGATGACCGACGCCACCAGCAACCCAAGCAACACACCATATACATGACGGTCGAGAAGCGAGATCAAAACGCCGGCCATCACCGGTCCGCCGGTCATGGCGACATTGCTGACAGTTGAACCAAGAGCGATGGCCCGCGGCAATTGTGTCTCGGGTACCAGATTTGGCACAATCGCCTGCGTTGCCGGGAAATAGATGGCGCGGATGCTGCCATGACAGAAAAGCAGGCCAAACACAAAGACAAGGTTCAACACCCCTGCCAACATTACAAGGGACAGGCCGGCCATCACAAGCGCCTCGGCGGTGGCACAGAGGATCAGCAGATGCTTGCGCGAAAAACTATCGACGATCCAACCGCTGGCAAAGAAAAACAGAAAGGTCGGGATGATCTGCATCAACCCTACAATGGCCAGATCCATCGGATTGCCCGAATGCTCGTAGATATGCCAGCCAACCGCCACAGATAGAGCTGTGGTCACAAGATTGATCAGCGCGCTACCACCCAGGAAGGCAAGAAAATGTGCTGGCATGGAATCCCCTGGACAACGGTAACGGGTCGGAAAACACTGGTTCAGCAAAAAATAAAAGACCTGTCGGTCTCTATATCAGGCCTTTTTGAAGGAATCACGCACCAACATCAAGCTAGCCGTCACCTGCCAACTTGTAACGGGTCAGCCATTTAAGCGCAGCAAAAAGCGGCACAGTGGCACGCTTTATTAACGCGTTTCAGAACAGATTGTAGTAGCCCCAGTTTTTGTAAAGTCGCATTTCTTCAGAACATTGGCCGGACAACGACTCTGTAGCTCTACGCTGACCTTGATCGCGACCAAGAGCGTCTGGCATCGTGCTTCTGCCAGCAGGCTGGCAACAGCCCTTGTCACAATGCCCTTATCATAATACCGTGCTGAGTGGCCAGTTTGCTGATAGCAATGCGCCGCGTACCCTCAGTCTGCCCGGCATACACCAGATAAATGCCGGCGAAGACACCATGAGGTTTTCGGTTCACCCAGACCATCTGCACGAGTTTGACGCCACGACGGGCCAGAGGGTGCAAAGCTGATGACAGTACCGCAGGTTGCCGCCTTTTCAGGAAACAGGGACACCATCCGTGTCGTGGGTCACCGTGGTGCGCGCGGCATCATGCCGGAGAACAGCCTGGTCGGATTTGATTTTGCACTGTCAATCGGAGTTAATCTGCTGGAATTCGATGTGATGATGACCATGGATCGTGTCCCGGTTATCACCCACAATCATGAATTGCATGGCCCCAGTTTTCGCGGGCCAGACGGCAAGTTTCTGAATGGTTCATGTCCGCGGGTGTCGACCCTGCCGATGGCGGATCTGTTGCAATTCGATATTGGCCGGCTGGACGGGCAAACAGAATACGGTAAGCGGTTTCCCGATCAGGCACAACTTGATGGCATTCGCGTGCCCCGGTTAGACGAATTGCTGCGGCTTGTATCGCAACCCAAATACGATCAGTCACATTTAATGCTTGAACTGAAGTCGGACCCGCATCAGGCCAAAGACAGCAGCAATCGCTGCGCATTTGTGTCTGCCGTGATCAATGAGGTACGCAATGCCGGGCTAGCCGACCGGACATTGCTTCACAGTTTTGACTGGGCGCTTCTTACTGAGTGCCAGCGGCAGCAACCCGACATCCCAGTTTCGTTTCTAACGCAGATCTGTGAAAGCGCAAACGAGGCCGGCGAGGACACCTCAAATATCGTCATGCCTGGTTTCGACCAGCCCGACAATTCCATTCCAGATGAAGTGATCAAGGCTGGTGGGTCGCTCTGGTGTCCGTACTATAAGGACATCACTGATACCGACCTAGCAAGGGCCCGCGCGCTGGGGTTAAGTGTTGCTGTCTGGACTGTCAACGAGCTTGAGGATATCGACCAGATGATTGATCTACATGTCGATGCCATCATTACCGACTATCCAGGCAGACTGCAGCGGCGGCTATCCGACCGCGGCTATAAATGGCAGGACTGAAACATCAACAATCTAACGCTGCCTCGGACTGCCAAAAGCGTTAGCCAAACGACAAAACGGCCATCTTTGATTGGGACATGTCCTCGAGAGTGTGTGCGATGCCTCCGACGCCAAGACCCGACCGCTTTCGGCCCGAAAATGGCATCCAATCAACCCTGAAAGCTGAATGTTCATTCACCATGATGGCCGAGCCATCAAGCCCGTTAATTGCATTCATAATCTCGGAGTAGTCATTTGAGAAGACAGACGCCTGAAAGGCAAAGGGAAGGCTGTTGGCTTGCGCGATCGCATCATCCATATCCTGCTTCTCATACACAGAAATGACAGGCCCAAAGATCTCTTCGCGAGAGACACGGCAATCTTCTGGCGGATTGAACAGAACCGTGGGGGCATAACAGGAATCCGACAGCCTCTTGCCCCCACACATGACCTCTGCGCCAGCATTGACAGCCTCTGAAACCCAAGCCTCGACCCGATCAACTTCCCTGTTTCTTATGAGCGGACCGCACTGCGTTTCAGCATCCGTCGCATTGCCAACAATGAGGTTTGAAGCGTGGTCAGCAACACCTTCAGCCAGGGGCCTGGCCGAGGCACCATAAGAAAACACCCTCTGCACGGAAACGCAGACCTGGCCGGAATGATAGAAGCCCCCTTTGACAAGGCTTGGAATAAGCTGATCCCTGTCTGCCGAAGCCCCGACAATAACCGGTGCAACCCCACCATGTTCCAGTGCGACCCGAGTGCCAGGCGCCAGCAAAGACCTCAGTTTCCAGCCAACCGCCGCCGAACCGATGAAGCTGAAGAACGCAACACGTTCATCGGTGACCAGCTTCTGCGCAAGGTTCACCTCGCAGCAAATGCACTGTGCCCACGCGGGTGGCAGTCCCGCCTGATGCAGGATTTCGACAAATAGTTTGCAGCTAAGCGGGGTGTCGTCAGCAGGCTTGACGATCACCGGGTTCCCGGCGGCAATAGCAGGCGCAACCTGATGCACAATGAGGTTCAGTGGATGATTAAACGCTGAAATGGCAACGACAAGGCCAATCGGCTCCTTTGTGGTGAAGGCCACCTTATTGTTGCCTGCTGGCGTCAAATCCATCGGTATTTCAACGCCAGCATTATGGGCAATTTCCGACGCACAGGTTTCAACGCCGTCTATAGCTCTCGTAACCTCGACCCTTGCGTCAATCAGCGGCTTTCCCCCTTCTGAAGCAATGAGGATCGCAAGTTCATCGCTGCGGCCAATCATGATTTCAGCGGCCTTCTTCAGAATGGTGATCCGTTCGTGTTTTGGCAGACCTTTGCGATTTGTTTCATGGATTTTAGCAGCAGTCGCCAGAGCCGTTTCAATATCACGCTCGGAAGAGAACATGATCTCTCCAACAGGCGCGCCATCAAACGGATTGGTCACATTCAGTCGGCCCATTATTTGCCCCCTTCATACGATCGATTCGTGGTCTCTCAGATCAGTGATCAATTCTTTGACATTCTGGGAATAGTCGACCGGAAGATCAATCAAATGGACACCACCCTCCCGAAAAGCCCTGTCCATCGTCTCGATGAAACCGG
>MDTC01270092.1_pt1 | contig 12694 bp, 13 predicted proteins | sample 811181 | NCBI WGS metagenome assembly MDTC01 (sample SAMN05326644, study PRJNA326480) | marine metagenome | isolation source: seawater | place: Pacific Ocean: North | collected 2011 | reverse complement strand
TTTTTCGATGGCAAACAATGGCGCGGCCTCAGACGGGGTAGAGAAAAGCAAATATGAATATTTCTTGCGGGTCCGGAAATAAAGCAATTGAGTCGATCGGTGTCTATGTTTAGCTCCTCGGGAAAGAATAGAGATGCAATGGTGGATATATCCCATAACGTAATCTTATACGTGGAGTCTCTGTCAGTAAACTTCGATGGTTTCAAGGCGCTTAATGATTTAAATTTATATATAAATAACGGTGAACTTCGATGCTTGATCGGCGCAAATGGGGCCGGTAAAACCACTTTAATGGACGTCATAACAGGAAAAACTCGTCCAGATAATGGCCATGTTTTTTTTGGTCAAACTATTGATCTTTTGCACAAGACAGAGACTGAAATAGCGCAATTGGGAATTGGGAGAAAATTTCAAAAACCGACTGTATTTGAGAATCAAACAGTATCTTCTAACCTCGAACTGGCGATGAGAGGCGACAAAGGCATCTTACATACTTTATTCTCGAAGCTAAATTCGTCCGATTTGGATTGGATAAGAGAGGTTATGAGAATAATTGGACTGGAATCAAAAGAGAATTTGTTAGCCGGTTCATTATCACATGGCCAAAAGCAGTGGCTTGAAATAGGTATGTTACTTATTGCAGATCCTAGACTAATGCTTATTGATGAACCTGTCGCCGGAATGACGGCCAATGAGACTGAGCGGACAGCAGAGTTGCTTACTTCACTTGCGGGCGATCGGACTGTAGTTGTGGTTGAACATGATATGGACTTTGTGAGAAGTATTGCGCGCACAGTCACCGTATTGCATCAAGGTTCGGTCATAGCTGAGGGTAGCATGGCGGATATCCAGAATAATTCGGCAGTGGTTGAGGTGTATTTAGGTGAAGAGCAGTGATCGCTTTGCATGGTATTAATCAACATTATGGGGGAACACAGATTCTTTGGGATCTAGATTTAGAGATTGGAGAGGGGTCATGCGTTTGCGTAATTGGACGCAATGGTGTCGGGAAGACTACTTTGTTGAAGTGTTTGATGGGGCTGTTGCCATTAAGTTCGGGAAAAATCAGTGTTTCTGGTAAAGATTTCTCTGAGGAACCCGCTGATAAGCGAGCTCGTGAGGGAATTGGCTATGTTCCTCAAGGGCGTGAGATTTTTCCATTATTAACAGTCGAGGAGAATTTACGGATTGGATTAGGAGCAAGAGCGGACAACGTTTCAATTATCCCCGAAAAGATATTCGAGCTTTTTCCTGTATTGCATGAGATGCTTATGCGCAGGGGTGGTGATCTCTCAGGAGGGCAGCAACAACAACTTGCGATCGCACGAGCTCTGGTGATCGATCCCAAGGTTCTCATCCTAGACGAGCCAAATGAAGGTATACAACCGAATATAGTTGCTGAAATTGGTAGAGTCATAACATATTTGAATAAGACAGAGGGAATAACCGTCCTTCTTGTAGAGCAGAAAATCGCTTTTGCGAGAAAAGTCAGTAAAGAGTTCCGTTTGATGGAAAAAGGCCGGATTGTGGCATCGGGTCTGATGAATGAGCTGAGTGATGGTTTAATCTCAAAACACTTGGCGGTATAGATTAATTTAAAATTTTGTAATTAAAGGGAGGACTATAGAAGTGACTTATAAAAATCGTGTCAAGTCGATATTTTTGGTAGTAGCTTTGTCGGGTAGTGGAACAGGACTAACTCACGACGGAATTCACACATGGAATGAGGTCAGCGCTAGCGCCCATTTCCTTTTCAATTTTGTTTACTTTAGTGAGATTTTCATCACTGGTATAACTTTTATTTGGATAGCCCTCATGTATAGGAAGATACAGCAACGGCCGTTTAAGTGCTTCAAAGTAGATCAGTTGTTGTATGTTGACTGAGGTCGAAAGCCGTTCTACAGATGGCTCAAAAACATGGCCAGCATTTTTAGGGCTTACCTTCGACAAACCTCGTGATAAGACTCGTTTGATCAAAAGTGTGCATAATGGCCCCCTCTACGTGCAAAAGTTGTTTTACCCGGAGGGTTTAGAGCATGCTCACGTTTATCTTTTACATCCTCCGGGTGGAATTGTTTCTGGTGATCATCTGAAAATAAGTATTGATGTTGGAGAAAATGCGGGGGTCTTTTTAACTACACCCGGTGCCTCTCGGATATACAAAGCTCGTAAGGACATTTCAGTTCAGCGACTAGTATTCGACTTGAAAATTGGCGCTAATGCCTTAGTAGAGTGGTTTCCATTAGAAACTATAGTGTTCAGCGGCGCGTGTTCGCGAATTTCAACTAAAATAAATTTGTCAGAAGGGAGTTGCTTTGCGGGTTGGGATATATGCTCACTTGGCATGCCTGCCTCTTTTTCTGGTTTTGACCTCGGAAGTTTTGAGCAGAAATACGTTCTCCAGAAAGATGGTATGCCTGTTTATGTGGATAGACTTGAGTTATGCGAGCACGAGAAATCACTTATCTCAAAGTCTGCTGGCCTGCAAGGCTTTATCGTATCGGGATTTCTTTTGCTGGGACCTTTTGTGAGCAGCACGGAGTCTACAATATCAAAGATGCGTGAAATTGATTTTATCGCAAACTCGCCCCATTTAACATCGATCTCGCGGGTTGGAAATTTTCTAATCGGACGCTATCTTGGGAACAGTGCGGAGCATGCAAAAAAAATATTTGTGAACTGGTGGAAGTTAGCAAGGCCGATTTTAATGCAACGTGAATTTTGTGAACCGCGAATTTGGCTAACCTGAATATCCTAGAAGGAGTTAGACTATAATGGAATTACTGCCTAGAGAAAAGGACAAATTAATCACCTTTACCGCGGCCCTTCTCGCCGAAAGACGGCTTGGTAGAGGACTAAAACTTAACTATCCCGAGGCTGTTGCTTATATTTCTATGGCAATTGTTGAGGGAGCGAGGGATGGGAAGTCCGTCGCTCAGTTAATGAGCGACGGAAAGAATATTTTAAGAAGTGAGCAGGTGATGGATGGTGTAGCGGAACTTGTCTCAGAAGTTCAAGTAGAGGCTACATTTCCGGATGGCACAAAGTTGGTGACGGTGCATGATCCTATAAATTAGAATCGATGAGGGAAAATGATATGATTCCTGGTGAAATTTTGGTAAAAAGTGGCTCTATTCCGATTAATAAAAATAGGGCGACAATTGAACTAGAGGTGGCAAATATAGGAGATCGACCGATTCAGGTTGGCTCACACTATCATTTTTATGAGGTAAATCCCGCGCTGAAGTTTGATCGCATCAAAGCACGCGGCTTCCGCTTGAATATAGCCTCGGGCACTGCCGTTCGCTTTGAGCCGGGCCAGGTCAGGGAAATTAAACTTGTTTCTCTCGGTGGAGAGCGAAATGTTTTCGGGTTCCGCGGAGAAATCATGGGTTCTTTAGAGGAGATGGAAAATGATTAATGTTGACCGTCAAGCCTATGCTTCGATGTTTGGTCCTACAAAGGGTGATCGCGTCCGTTTGGGAGATACTGAGCTCATCGTTGAAGTAGAGAGAGACTTCACTTCCTACGGAGAAGAAGTAAAGTTTGGTGGGGGGAAAGTCATTCGAGATGGGATGGGGCAAAGCCAATGCAGTTGTAGTGATTCTGTCGACTCAGTAATCACAAATGCTCTGATTTTAGATTATTGGGGTATTGTTAAAGCGGATGTTGGCCTAAAGCATGGGAGAATCGCAGCTATTGGTAAGGCTGGTAATCCCGATATTCAGGATAACGTCACAATCATCATTGGACCCGGCACTGAGGTGATAGCGGGGGAGGGTTTGATTATGACACCTGGTGGCGTGGATGCGCATATCCACTTTATTTGTCCTCAACAAATTGAGGAGGCTCTTATGTCCGGTATTACTACCATGATCGGTGGTGGAACTGGGCCGGCGACCGGAACCAATGCTACAACATGCACGCCCGGACCATGGAATATTGGCAAAATGTTGCAAGCTACTGATGATATGCCGATGAATTTAGGATTTCTGGGAAAGGGTAACGCTAGCATACCAATTGCTTTAGAGGAGCAGCTTTTGGCTGGAGCGTGTGGTTTAAAATTACATGAGGATTGGGGCACTACGCCGGCATCCATTGACAACTGTCTCAGTGTGGCGGAGAAAAATGATGTGCAGGTTGCTATACATACTGATACTCTCAACGAGTCGGGCTTTGTCGATGACACTATCGCGGCTTTTAAAGGACGTGCAATTCACACCTATCATACAGAGGGTGCTGGTGGCGGACATGCCCCCGATATTATTCGGGCTTGTGCAGAGTTGAATGTTTTACCTTCATCTACTAATCCGACGCGTCCATATACTGTGAACACTATTGACGAGCATCTGGATATGTTGATGGTGTGTCATCACTTAGACTCGTCTATTCCTGAGGATATTGCATTTGCAGATTCGCGCATTCGGAAGGAAACAATAGCGGCTGAGGATATTTTTCATGATCTTGGGGCGTTCAGTATGATTGCCTCAGATTCTCAAGCGATGGGGCGAGTTGGAGAGGTGATTACACGTACTTGGCAAACGGCGCATAAAATGAAGGTGCAGCGAGGTCCTTTAGATGAAGATAATGAAAAAATGGATAATTTTCGAGCCAAACGTTACATAGCGAAATATGCCATAAATCCTGCCATAACTCACGGAATTGATCATGAAGTAGGTTCTATCGAAGTGGGAAAACTCGCAGATCTTGTGCTATGGAAACCGGCTTTTTTTGGGGCGAAGCCCGCACTGATAATTAAAGGAGGATTAATCTCCGCGGCTCCAATGGGTGATCCAAACGCATCAATCCCAACACCGCAGCCCGTGCACTTTAGAAAGATGTTTGGGAGTTATGGAAAGGCACCGTCGCAGACATGTGTTACTTTCACCTCAAAAATAGCTATTGAGGATGGTCTTGCAAAGAAGTTAGGTCTATCTCGCGGGCTAGTGGCATGCAGGAATACTCGTTCAATTACCAAGCGAGACATGATCCACAATGCATGGATGCCCAATATTACCGTGGATCCTCAGACTTACGAAGTTCATGCGGATGGACTACTAATGACCTGCGAGCCGGCAAAAATCCTGCCGCTGGCACAACTTTATAACCTATTTTAGTCGTTAGGTCTTTATGTTAGAAATATACGAACGACTGCCATCTGCCTTGGAGCTCGATGTTTGTGGGGAGATAGAGCTCTGTCACATACAGCGAGAAAAGGGTCGCTTTAAAACGACGACTCTCACTGGGGAGACAGTCAGAATTTTCTTGGAGCGAGGAAAAATACTTAACGTCGGTGATGCATTAATTAGTAGGTGCGGCAGGATATTTTTAGTGACTGCAAAAAAAGAGGACGTTGTGAGAGCCTCGACAGAAAATTGGAGCCAGTTCAGTAAGGCTTGTTACCATCTCGGCAACAGACACGTGAAAGTACAGATAGGCGAAAAGTGGCTGAGGATATTACCAGATCATGTTCTTGTTGAAATGTTATCACGATTAAGTATGTCTGTGGAATACGAAAAATCGGCTTTTATTCCAGAACAAGGCGCGTACCAAAACGTAAAAAATCATGAACGCATTATCTGATTCGGGATTACTGTGAATACTTCAACTCAGTAGTTCCGCTTTGCCAGTCGGAGGATACGCCTTTTCGCAGGGCCTTGAATTTGCTATTGAAGAAAAATGGTTAAAAAACTCATTTGATGTTCGTGATTGGATTGCGACTGTGCTAAATCATACTATAGCGAAGACCGATTTACCGTTGCTAATTCGTCTTGTTGAAGCATTCAAAACTCATGATTTTAAGGGTGTGAAATATTGGAATTTGCATGTACTAGCTTGTCGTGAAACTCTTGAATTGCGTGATGCGGAAATAGCGACAGGAAAAGCGCTTGTTAAATTGCTCAAAGGCATAAAGGTCGAAGAAGTTGCTGTTCTAAAACAATCTTTAACTTTTGTTGCAGCCTATGCGTTTGCGGTTTCTTTTTGGAAGATTGATGTAAGAGTAGCTTGTCATGGGTTTGTGTGGTCTTGGATGGAGAATCAAGTAGCTGCCGCCACAAAATTACTACCATTAGGGCAAAGCGCAGCTCAAGACATCTTGAATGATTTAATTGGTATTATTCCCAGTGCAGTAAGCGCGTCTCAGTCTGCAAGTGATGAAGAAATCGGCAGTTCTTTACCCGGATTAGCGATGGCAAGTGCTTTGCATGAAACCCAATACACTCGATTATTTAGATCTTAAAGGAGTCACTATGGAGGACAAACAAACTTTGCGAGTCGGCGTCGGAGGACCGGTGGGGTCGGGAAAAACTGCGCTTCTAAGGGCGCTATGTATTGAGCTACGCTCTCAATATGAAATAGCAGTCGTGACAAATGATATTTATACTAAAGAGGATGCTGAATTCCTCACTAAGCATGAAGCGCTCGGTGCAGACAGGATTTTGGGCGTAGAAACAGGAGGTTGTCCTCATACTGCAATTCGAGAAGATGCGTCTATGAATCTTGAGGCTGTTGAGTTGCTGGGAGATCGTCATAAAAGCTTGGATATAATTTTTATTGAAAGTGGCGGTGATAATTTGAGTGCTACTTTTTCCCCTGAATTATCTGACTTGACTTTATATGTTATAGACGTATCAGCCGGCGACAAAATACCACGAAAGGGTGGTCCCGGAATTACAAAATCAGATTTGTTAATAATAAACAAAATCGATCTTGCGCCTTATGTAGGCGCATCTCTCGCTGTAATGAAGAGAGATGCTAAGTTAATGAGAAGCTCTGAACCATTTGTCTTCTCGAACTTGAAAAGCGGAGAGGGGCTTTCAGAAATTGTAAATTTTATTATCAATGAAGGAATGTTGTTAAAAGAGTGAGTTATAATACCTTCGGCGCATTCAAATTTTTTTTCAATTAATATTTAGCCGGTTCTCGGGAATCTCAAATGGAATGTCGTACCATCTCCATTATCTGATGCAACAGTAATTTGGCCATGGTGCTGGTTAACCACGATAAACTGAGTGAATGTGAGACGACTTTCCAAACGATATTTATCTCCACTAAGCTCATGACCCGAATATGGCTCGAATATGAATCGCTGCTCCTCTGAACTGATAGTGGCTCCGTTGTGGTTGATTTGGATAACAATATCCTCTTGGTCAGAACGAACCAGAATCCTGATGTTTGGAATGTGGTCAGCTTCGTCTACCTTTCCAAGTTGCTGACAGGAATATCGAAACAGACTAAGGAAGACTTGTTGTAGCTCCGTCGCATGACATCGGATCTGAAGGTTATCGTCTTCATAGTCACAATTGACATCGATATCTCGAAATCTTAACCCAGAGTTTACTGAGAGCAGACTTTCGGCAAGGTCAATACTGTGATCGATTATTGTATTTATTTGTTCAATTGACTTTTTATCTCCTTTCGTTTTGGAGAACGATAGTAAATTTTCTACAACATTTTTGGATTGCTGACCACGAATAAGTGCATTTTCTATGAGTTCGTTGAGCCAAATCGGATCCAATAATTCTTCGGTTAAAGCTTGTCGAACTGAATGTAAATCTTTTAGGGTGGCGTTAAGGGGTAAATTAATGTCTTGTGCCATTATGGCAGCCATTTCTCCCACAGATGCCATTTTGTCTCTCTGAACAAGTAAATTGTTTGCATTCACTTGTTCCGTCACGTCATCAATAATGATAACTGCACCGGTTTCTTTTTGCTCTTGTAGCGGATAGATTGTGACATTGAAATACTTATAGTCTTTTCTAAAAGATTTGAATAAGAGGATTTCTTTTTCGCTGCGCGCTTGATCAACTTGGTCTTGTGATAAAGGGATCTGTGGATATTTTTTCCAAAGATTTTGACCCTTTATTTGACTGTTTTTACATCCACTTACTTTTTCAGCTTCAAGATTCCACTGTGTGACTATATTGTCACCATCCAGTCCGACCAGCATGAATGGCATAGAGTGCAAAATACTACCTATATACGCCTCTGAGCTTGCAAGTCGCTCAGTTGTAGTGAGGTGTTCTTTAATTTCTTCCGCAAGTGCTAAGTTGCTATTTTTTAGTAGCTGATTTGAATGATTTAAGTTTGCTGTGCGTTCTTCGACTCGGTCCTCAAGTTGTCTACGGATTGACTCTAACTCTTTGTTATAACGGTTGGCTTGTCTTTGGCTTAAAAGTAATCTCAGAGCGGTAACAGATAGAGCAATAATTAAAATACTAGTTGAAAAATTTGCCACATATTGCCAGTTTGTGCTGCCATCCTCATTTCGAAAGGCCCAGAATATGTCCGCCGATGCGATCTGAGGCAGAATTAGTCCCATAATTAATGTTGCTTGTCTGAGGACTTTCGTTATTTCTGTTTTTCTTTTTTTAAGAATTACACTACGCTTACTCATCGTGATTTTCTTTTGCGACTCCCGATTTTGAGGCACTTCCACTTTCATTGTATCCATTGCTAACCAACTTTGGCGAGTTTTTTGTGACAAAAAACCAAAAGTATGTGAACGAGATAAATCGTTTTCAAAGGAGGTTATGACGAGCAGCTTATACTTATCGTCGATGCCCAGTTCGGTGGATTTAATGCATACCTCGACATTGATGGGTGTTCATCATACGGACTTTGGAGTAAATGTAAGAGGTCGGTTACTAAGCTAAAGTCTCCACTCTCGGCAAGTATTATTGCTTCTTGCGCCATGTGGTTGCGTAAAATATATTTAGGGTTGACCCTCAACATTTTCTCGTGACGTATTTCTTCGCTCACTGTCTCATGTTTAAGCAGTTTGTTATATTCATAACTCCATTTGTCAAAATCTTTTGAGTATAAAAACATATCTTTTATGTAATTATTCTCACCCGTTAACTTATAGTCACTTAAAGATCGAAAAAAAATACAGTAATCAATTTTATTTTTTTCAAGAGGCTCTAATAAACGCTCTATATTACTTAACCTTTTGGAACTTGTGTGTTCGAGACCAAGTTTTTCCGCCATTAATCGCGTATAAACGTTTTCGTACTCGGGCTGATATTCCTTAAGACATTCGACTAATTCTGTATGCGGTACTAGTGAGGAAAAGGCGACTGCGAGGGCATTGAGATTCCATAGCCCGATCCTCGGTTGATTTTGGAATGAATAACGTCCTTGATGATCTGAGTGATTACAGACAAACTTGGGCTTATACTCGTCGAGGAAACCAAATGGGCCATAATCAAGGGTATCCCCAAGAATGCTCATGTTGTCCGTATTCATCACTCCATGTGAAAAACCAATTGCTTGCCATTTGGCAATAGTTCGCGCAGTATTTACAACTACAAATCGAAAAAGCTTTTTGTAATTACTCTCATCACTCTTCCACTTTGAGAAATGCCGCTCAATAACATACCTAGCTAGATTTTTTACAGCCGATTGTTCACGTCTATGGTGAAAATGTTCAAATGACCCAAAACGAATATGACTTCTCGCCACACGGCAAATTACTGCAGCATTTTCTTTAGACTCTCTGTAAACAGGTGTTTTACTGTTGAAAATACACAGCGCTCGGGTAGTGGGGATACCCAACGCGTGCATTGCTTCAGAGCACAAGTACTCGCGTATGCTGGATCGTAAAACAGCTCGACCGTCTCCAAATCGCGAGTAGGGGGTGGTACCTGCCCCTTTGAGTTGGATATCCCATAGTTCGCCGTCAACGGAGAGCTCACCGAGGGTTATTGCTCGACCGTCGCCCAGTTGGCCCGCCCAAACTCCGAATTGATGACCAGAATATACAAGTGAAATTGGCATCATGTCTCGAGGAATATCTGAACCTGTTAAAAGGTCAAATGTCTGATTATTCTCGAGAAAATTTTCGTCCAGTCCTAGATCTTTTGCTAGCAAATTATTTATATTTCCTACTTTGGGTTCCTTGAGTGCTGTTGGAGAAACAGAGCTGAAGTATTCTTCATCTAATTCAAAAAATGAGTTAAAGAAGTGTTGCTCCAGTCTGCTTGATATTAAGTCCAAGTAACCTGCCTTAAATTTGCTGAATTTTCTGTATCTAATTTGATTATAATAAGACTTCCATGATCCTGCCCAGACTTTTTCTTCTGGAGACTTAAGTTAAATCATCAAATGGGGACATTTTTTCTTGGTGTGACTTTACACCACATGTAACATACGCAAAATTCGAATACGGAGGCCAAAGTTAGTAATGGAAGTGAATCTTATCTTAGATATGATTAGTGATCTAAAAGAGCGCACAGATGTTCTTCGGGGGTACCTTTGACTATGATTATAGAAAAGAGCGACTCGCAGAGGTTGAGTTAGAGCTCAGTCAACCACTGATATGGAAAAATTCATTTAAAGCCAAGGAACTGGGTCGAGAACGGGCTTCACTTGAAGATATAGTGTCAACAATCGAAGCACTTGACAGAGGCGTGGAGGACACGCGCCAGCTTTTACAACTTGCCGTGGAAGAGCTTGATAGTGATATTGTAAATGAAGTTAGATTTGAGATCTCCTGTCTCGACGCAAACTTGGCCGAACTAGAGTTTAAGCGCATGTTCTCTGGCGAAGTGGATTACAACAATGCCTTTATCGAAATACAAGCAGGATCAGGAGGCACTGAAGCGCAAGATTGGGCAGAGATGTTATTGAGAATGTATCTTCGTTGGATTGATGATAAAGGATTTAAGGCCGATTTGATCGAATACTCCGCAGGTGAGGTTGCAGGAATAAAAAGTGCCACTGTTCAAGTATCTGGCAACTACGCTTTCGGCTGGCTGCGTACTGAGATCGGCGTTCATCGACTTGTTCGAAAGTCACCATTTGATTCAGGTAATCGGAGGCATACGTCTTTTGCCGCCGTGTTTGTTTCCCCTGAATTAGACGATGATATCGCAATAGATATTGATCCGTCTGACGTAAGGACAGATACGTATCGGGCCTCTGGAGCAGGTGGCCAGCATGTAAATAAAACCGATTCGGCAGTTCGTTTAACACACAAATCTAGCGGTATTGTCGTTCAATCCCAAAGTCAGCGCTCGCAGCATCAAAACAGAGAAAAATGTTGGCAAATGCTTCGCGCGAGATTGTATGAATCTGAGGTTAAGAAACGAAAGCAGGTTGCACAGGCTGCCGAGGATGCCAAGTCTGAAATTGGATGGGGAAGTCAAATCCGATCATATGTACTTGACGATGCCAGAATAAAGGATTTAAGAACAAATATCGAGACACGTAATACTCAAGCGGTATTGGATGGTAAACTTGACCTTTTTATTAAAGCATCGCTCAAGGCAGGACTATGATTAAGCTGCTGAGGCTACTAGTTAATTTCTTATAAAAAGATATTTCTAATGACTGAAGAACGAGATGAAAATAAATTGATTGCGGAGCGCAGAGCAAAATTAAATAATTTGCGGTCTTTAGCCAATCCGCTATTCCCGAATGATTTTAAACCTAAAGCACTGGCTTCGCAGCTCGAGAGATCCTATTCGGTGGCGACTAAACAAGATTTAGAAGCACTTCAATATAAAACTTCTGTCGCAGGACGCGTTATGCGTAACCGAGGTTCGTTTATTGTCATACAAGATCGCTCTGGAACCATACAGCTCTATGTTACAAAACATTCTCGGGCTTTTGTGAAGAACTTAGATTTGGGAGATATTATTGGAGTTGAGGGTTATTTGCGTCGGTCAAGCAGAGGAGACCTATATGTCGAAATAGAAACATTTACCCTGCTTACGAAATCTTTGAGACCTTTGCCTGACAAATTTCATGGATTAGCGGATCGCGAAATGCGTTATCGGCAGCGATATTTAGATTTAATTGTGAACTCGGATGTTCGCTCTTCATTCCGAACACGCTCCAAGATAATTAGTCATATAAGACACGTTTTGAATAACGAGAATTTTCTTGAAGTAGAGACACCTATGTTGCACCCGGTTCCTGGTGGTGCGGCTGCAAGACCCTTTATTACTCACCATAACGCCATGGCGTCTGATATGTATCTTCGCATCGCCCCGGAGTTGTATTTAAAGCGTCTAGTAGTTGGGGGCTTTGAACGAGTTTATGAGATTAATCGTAGTTTCCGTAATGAGGGGTTGTCCACTAGACACAATCCTGAGTTTACTATGCTTGAATTTTATCAGACCTATGCTGATTACAATGACCTTATGACATTTACTGAACGGCTGCTGGGTGGTATCGCCAGAGAAGTTCTTGGAAGCGATCGGGTGATCAATACAAAGCGAGATGAAAATGGCAATAAATTGGGTGAAGTAGAATATGACTTTTCTAAGCCATTCAGGCGATTGTCTCTATTAAATTCGATTTTATTGTTTAATCCAGCGATTAGCTATGATGAGTTATTAAATCTGGAGTTAGCGCGGCAAGTTGCAGCGGATCTTGGAATAATAGTTGATGGAGATTGGGGTGTGGGTAAGTTGCAGATTGAAATTTTTGAGAAAACTGTTGAGCATCGTTTAGAACAACCCACTTTTGTAACGCATTATCCAATTGAAGTATCTCCACTTGCGCGCCGGAGTGATGCCAATCCGAGCGTCACTGATAGATTTGAGTTATTCATTGGTGGGAGAGAGGTGGCGAATGGTTTTTCAGAACTTAATGATCCTGAAGATCAAGCAGATAGATTTAATGCACAGTTGAACCAAAAAAAATCTGGTGATGAAGAAGCGATGTATTTTGATAAGGATTACAT
>MDTC01009248.1_pt1 | contig 12694 bp, 14 predicted proteins | sample 811181 | NCBI WGS metagenome assembly MDTC01 (sample SAMN05326644, study PRJNA326480) | marine metagenome | isolation source: seawater | place: Pacific Ocean: North | collected 2011 | reverse complement strand
GTCAGTGTGGAAAATGTATAAAAAAATGATGGATTGTTTCTGGAGAGCCGAAGAAATCGATTTTTCAAAAGATATGAAACATTGGCTGAGCCTTAGTGAAAACGAACAATATTTTATTAAGATGATATTAGCTTTTTTTGCTGCGTCAGATGGAATTGTTCTTGAAAATCTTGGAATGAGATTTTTAAGCGAAGTCCAACTACCAGAAGCAAGAGCAGCATATGGTTTCCAACTTATGATGGAAAACGTTCATTCAGAAACATATTCTCTATTAATTGATACATACATAAAAGATGAAACTGAAAAAACTCAATTATTTCAAGCATTAGATAATTTCCCTTGTATTAAAAAAAAGGGAGATTGGGCATTAAAATGGATTCAAGATAATCGTTCATCATTTGCTACCAGATTAGTAGCATTTGCTTGCGTAGAAGGTATTTTCTTCTCTGGATCATTTTGTGCTATTTATTGGTTAAAGAAAAGAGGATTAATGCCTGGATTAACATTTTCTAATGAATTAATAGCAAGAGACGAAGGTATGCATACAGATTTTGCTGTTTTATTGTTTAATAAATTAGTAAAAAAACCAAAATCAGGAAAAATAAAAGAATTAATAAAAGACGCAGTAAAAATAGAAAAAGAATTTATATTAGAAGCATTACCTTGTAAGTTAATTGGAATGAACTCTAAATTAATGTCTCAATATATTGAATTTGTTGCCGATAGATTAGTTATGCAGCTAGGATACAAAAAAATATTTAATACATCTAATCCATTTGATTTTATGGAAATGATTTCTATGGAAGGAAAAACTAACTTCTTTGAAAAAAGAGTAGGTGATTATTCTTTAAGTAGTGGTCAAAAAAATGATGAAGCATTTACATTCGACGCCGATTTTTAAAGTTTAATATATTTAAAAATAATTTAAACATATTAAATTAATATAATTTAAATGAAATTAGCCTTTGTAACTGGAATAACTGGACAAGATGGTTCTTATTTATCTGAATTATTACTAGAAAAAAATTATAAAGTCTATGGTATTCAAAGAAGAACATCATTATTTAATACTACTAGAATAGATAAAATAAGAGATAAGCTGAATATGAGATATGGTGATATGTCAGATGGTGCTGGTTTATCGAATTATATATATGAAATTCTAAATACAAATCTAAATTTTGAAGTATTTGAAATTTATAATTTGGCTGCTCAAAGCCACGTTAAAATTTCATTTGAAATTCCCGAATATACTGGAGAAGTAGATGGAATGGGAGTTATGAAATTACTAGAAATTATTAGAACAGTTCCAGATGACGTTAGAAAAAAAATAAAATTTTATCAAGCAGGAACAAGTGAATTATATGGAGATGTATTAGAAACACGTCAAAATGAAAATACTCCATTTAATCCAGTATCGCCTTATGCTTGTGCAAAGTTGTATGCATATTATATGGTAAAAACATATAGAGACGGTTATGATATGTTTGCTGTAAATGGAATATTATTTAATCATGAAAGTAGTAGAAGGGGAGAAAATTTTGTCACAATGAAAATAGTAAATGGAGTTAAAGATATATTTTCAGGAAAAAAACAATATATAGAATTAGGGAATATTTATAGTAAAAGAGATTGGGGACACGCAAAAGATTATGTATATGGAATGTGGTTAATGCTACAACAAGAAAATCCAGATGATTATGTATTAGCTACTGGACATACATTCAGCGTTAAAGATTTTATAATGCATTCATTCAGACATAAAGGATATAATTTATATTGGAGAGGAAAAGGAACAGATGAAGTTGGATATGACCAAAATGATGTTATTAGAGTAAAAATAAATCCAAAATATTATAGACCTTGTGAAGTAAATTTATTACACGGAGATGCTAGTAAAGCTGAATCTAAGCTAGGATGGAAAAGAAAATACGATAATATGGATAAATTAATAAGGGAAATGTTTGAAAATTAATAATATATTTAAAAAATATTTAAATATATTTTTACAAATAATAATAATAATGATTATATTAAATTTACAAGGAGGATTAGGTTATCAATTATTTCAAATATCTACCGCAATATCATACGCAAAACATTTCAATATAGAATTTAAAATAAAAAGAAATAAAGGTGATATGAGAACTAAACAAGGATATATGAGACCAACCTATTGGCATTCTTTTTTTAGTGAATTAGAACCTTATTTAATTGAAACATCAAACTGTTCTAGAAGATATAATGACCCAGAATTTCATTTTACTCCATTACCCAATTTAAAAGAACATCTTAATGATGATTTTGAACTAAATGGATTATTTCAAAGTCCAATATATTTTCATAAACATATTATGGAAGTTGATAAAATACTTAACTTAATGAGTAAAAAAAAATCAGTATTAAAAAAACATATTGATTTATATAGTGAAGAAACTATTTCAATGCATTTTAGATTGGGAGATTTTAAAGATCCAGATGTTAGAGATAGTCATCCTATTTTAAAGTTTTCTTATTATAAAAATGCGTTGAAAGAGATAATGAAAAAAACGAATAAAAAAGATTATTTGGTAATATATTTTTGTGAAAAGGAAGACCAACAAAAAGTAAGTGATTATGTAAGATATATAAGAAAAGATAAACAGTTAAAAAGTTTAAAATTTAAAAGAATTGATTTAGACTTAGAAGATTGGGAACATATGATGTTAATGTCTAATTGTAATCATAATATAATTGCTAATAGTGCTTTTAGTTGGTGGGGAGCATATTTAAATAGTAATGAAAATAAAATAATAACATATCCAGATGTATGGTTTGGAGGTAGATTAAGTCATATTAAAACTGATGATTTATTTCCATTTAGTAATTGGATTAAAATTAATAATTAATTAAATAATAATAATTAAAGATTATACTAGTTATTATTATTATTATGAGTATCCCTAAAATAATACACCAAATTTGGATAGGAAATAAAACTCCTCCAATTAATCTAATGAATACTTGGAAAGAAAAAAATCCAGATTATGAATATATATTATGGAATGAAAATGAATTTATTAAAAGAAAATTTAATATTACATTGATAGATAAAGTAAATGAAATGGAAGAAATATGTGGGAAGGCAGATATTCTTAGATATGAAATTTTATATAAATATGGAGGTATTTATTTAGATGCAGATTCAATATGCATAGAACCATTAGGAGATAGATTTAAAAATATAAAAGGATTTGCTTGTTATGAAAATGAAATAGTAAGAAATAAAGGATGGACTAATGGAAATAAAGAATATGATGATGTATTAGCTTCAACTCATCCATTAATAGCTAATGGAAACATAGGATTTATTAAAGAACATCAATTATTAAAAGAAATGATAGATTGGATAAAAACTAATGATATTAGTGTATCTAAAACACAAAAAAGGGCTTGGAGAAATACAGGTCCTGGATTATTAACTAGAATATATTTTTCTAAAAGATGGAAAGATATATCAATATTGTCTAGTTATATGTTTTTACCAATTCATTCAACTGGTATGAAATATGAAGGACACGGTAAAGTATATGCTCATCAAGAATGGGGTTCAACTAAATTAAATTATGATAAAATGAATAGTGTAATATTACCTGAAGATTTTAATGTACCTAAAAGGTCAGTATCTGTTTTAATACCTTGTTATAATGTTAATGCTTCTTATTTTAAACAAACATTAGATTCTATAATGAATCAAATAGGAATATTTTTTATTAATTTAGTATGTATAAATGATGGTTCTAATGATTTAAATACTAGAATATTGGAAAGATTATTAAAAAATTTTGAACAAAATAGTAGATGGGTTAAAGTTCATTATCATGTTAATGAAAAAAATATAGGAATTGGTCCTACGTTAAGAAAGGGAGTTATATTGTGCCCGGATGAAATTATTTTAAGAATGGATTCAGATGATATTATGCATCCACAAAGAATAATGAAACAACTTGATTTTATGGATAAAAATAAAGATTGTCCATTATGCGGAACTCAAATTTTATTGTTTAAAAATAATTTAAATTATATTCAAAGTAAAACTAATCATCCTAATTATGAATGGAAAGATTATATTAAAATGAAATTAAAGCCTCATTGGTTAATGAATCATCCTACATTTTGTTTTAGAAAATCAAAAATATTAGAAGTAGGAAATTATGAAGCTAATATAAAATCAATGTATGAAGATTTTTATTTAATATTAAAAGTAATGAAAAAATATGGAAAGATTTACAATATGAAAGAGGCTCTTCTATTTTATAGATTACATGAAAATCAATTGACTCATAATGGTGGAAAAGAAGGTCGTTCATATTGGAATAAGATAAGAAATGATGCTATAGAAGAATTAATTAATAGTTAAACTGAATATTTAGATAACACTACGGGAGGAATCAGTATTTTTTTAAGTTTTTCTAATTTTTTATAACATTTGTTTATAGTTACTTCACTAATTTCACTATGAGTATTTACTTGTTTTTTTGTAATATTTAAATTACAACATTGTGCGACAAAATATACTATTCCTGCTGCGACAGAATGTGGTGTATTTTCCGGTATTAAATCATTTTTTTCTATTTTATGAGCTACAAATTTGCATAATTTAGTTAATTCTGAATTAATATTCAATCTACTACAATATCTTTCTATAAATGATATAGGTTTAGTTTGATAAAATCTAGTTTTATTTTCTCCAAATTTATCAGTTTCATTTTTTTCTAACAAATGACCTGCGTTTTTACATCCTTTTGTAGCAGCTGTAGGGTCTAAATTGAATATAGTAGCTATTTCTTTTGCGGTTCTTGGATAATTATTCATTCTACAAGAAATATACACTGAAGCTGCGATTACACCATCTCTATTAAATCCCCTGAATGTTCTCATTTCTGATATTTTTTTATGTTGTCTTAATGCTTCATCTTGAATCATTTTAGGAATTCCGCTAATTTTTGACATAGCTTTAATTCTTTCAAATTCATCATATTGAGATTTTTCTTTATACGGCATTGATTGCCATTCAGTATATCTTCTTATTTTTCTCATTTCATATGACGACCTACTTCCACATATTACTTTACAACCATATGATGATTGTTTTAATAAGGGATTTATTGGCATCCCACATCTAGTTGGATCTACTGAATTATTATCATCTGCTCCATAATATCTCCATTCAGCCGTTTCATCTAATGAATCTTTATACATAACTCCACATTTATTATTGGTGCAAGTTAAATATTTTGACTCAGAATAAGATAATGGACTAGAACATAGTTCGCATATTTCTCTACTTTCTATTTTTTGTTTTGAATATAAAAGTTCCATACTATTACCTCTTTCTCTAGCCATTTCATTATCAAATGCTTCCCATAATTTAGTTTTATTTCTTTTAGTTTTAATCTTTTTTGTAGTATTTTTTACACTACTAATAGACATTATTAAAATAGTTATTATAAGTTACTTTTAATTCAATTTTAATATATATATTTATCATATATGGGTAATAAAGTAAGCACTTCAAATAAAGATAATTTACCACAACAATCTGATAATAATACCGATAACATTGTTAAACATATTAATCATATTGCCGCAAACTATATATACAATATGACTTTTGATGATTTAGTTAAATTAGATAAACCAGAATATTGTGAAAAGATTGCTATATTAACAGGAAAAGCAATAAAAAATAATTTAAAAGATTTAGAAATTAGTTATTTAGTTCAAAAAATAAAAAATGGAAAACCATTATATCATGTAGCAAAGACAAATGTGGTTCCTCTTCAAAAAGAAAAAATTAATGACTTGGATATTTCCAATAAATTTTTAAAAACTCAGGCGTGTAAAGGTATAGGAAAATATTATGTTAAATTAGCACACGTTTTTGCTACAATAGTAAAAGCTGTAAATCCCTTATATATGTATAAAGATATAAATGGAATACAACAAGTAGAAAGTTTAATTAATAAAAATAAGATTTCTGATGTATATAAACCAACATTAAAAACAGGATTATTTAATATTTGTTCAAGAAGAATTCAAGAATTAAAACCTACTGAACATACTGAAAATAGAATTACTATAAAACGAAATAATTGTTCTTCAAATATTAAAAATAATAAGGATAATATTTTAATGGTAGGTGGAGCTGAAGTAGCAGTTGGAAATAGTATTCCTGATATTATTCCTATTCTAGAAGAATCGAATATTAATAAAATAGATGAATCTACATCAACTGAAGATGATATGCCAAAAATAATAGAAGCTCAACCATACAAACAAGTAATTTCTGATTCTGAAATGCCTCCAATAAATATAAATAAAATTAAAGAAAACGAAGTTATGTTACCCAGTGCTGTAATAGAAACTAAATCATTATCAGATGAACCCGGTATAAAGGAATTAGAAAAATTATATTATGATGAAATAAATTTAAAAGATAATCAGATTAAATTTGATAAAATGAGTAAAGAATCAAATGAAGAATATACAAAACATTTATTTTTATTTTATACCACATTTACAGGTAAAAAACAATTCCCTAAAGAAGGTGATTTAGATGAATTTGGAGAACAAGTTCCTTTAATTAAATCATTTTCTGATATTCAACTTAAAGATTTTCATAATCAAGAATTATGCACAGACCCAGAATCTAAATGGAATAAATCTTATACTGGAAACCCTAGTGATAAATTATTTGCAACATATGCTTCTCATTTAAAAAACATGATTAATAAAACTAAAAAGTATGAAAATAAATTAATAGATATTTTGAGAGAAATATTTGAATACGACTTAACACATCCTAGTAAAACAATTACTATTAATCCAAAAATGAATGAAGAAATATTAAATAAAGATATTATACCAAAAACTAGAAAATTAATAACTGAATTATATATTAATTGTGAAAAAGATTATCAAAAAGGGTTATCTATATTTGAAGCTATAATAAAATCAAAAATGATTGATTCTACAATAAATAAAGTTGAAAAACTTAATAAATTAGGAGATAAATTAATAGGAGCTGATACTAAAGAACTTCAAAATTCAATAGAATAATAAATATAATATTTATTAAATATATTTAAACATTTTAATAAATATTAGTAGAAATGGAAGTAGAAATGTCTACTAATAATTATAGATTTTTAGATAAAGAAAATATAAATAATACTTTAAATAAAATTACAGATGATATTGATAATATGACAACTATGATAGAAAATAATGTTCATACCAATATGGAACAATTTTATGTTGGATGGAAAAAATTTGTTTTTAAAGAAAATATTATTAATATAGCAGTAGGTATGATTATTGCTCATTCATTTAAAAATACAGTAAATAGTATGGTAATAGATTTGATAATGCCTATTATAATAGGATTAGTTGTTGGCACTAATGTTGAAAATTTATTTGTTGTTTTAAAAAGAGGAGAAAATATAAGAAATAGAACTTACATTACTCTTAAAGAAGCAAAAGAAGATGGCGCTGTGACATTTAATTATGGTTTATTTATAAACATATTTTTTGATTTGATTTTTGTCACTTTATGTTTATATACAGCTTTAAGAGCAACATATAAAATAAAAAGTAATTTAAACAAAAAAATAATGAAAAAACGTTTATCTAATAATTAAATCATTGACTTATGTTGTTTATTTTTTTTATTAAATCATTACTATATATCACTCCAGAAGGTTTATAACTCTCTATAGGTTTATAATTCTTTTTCTTTAATATAGATTTGGTAGTCTTAGATTTATCTTTTAATGAAAATAATGAAGAGTTAGGGTCATTACTATTACCTCCATTATTTTGTTTTTTCTTTATAAGATTTCCAAATCCGTCTATTTTCATACCAGTTTCATCTTTTATTTTTTGTCTTTGATAATCGGGTATATAATGTTTCCAAGATATAAATAATAAATTAGGATATGTATATTTTGTTTGAAATCCATTTTCTTCTAATGTTTTAATTAAATATGCGGTGCAAGCTCCAACATCATATTTTGGAGTTCCTAATATAAATTCAGGAATAATAAAAAAACAATATTCATCATTATTTCTCTGCTTAGATGCACATTTTATTTTTTTATGAACTCTAGATAATATTTTTTGATATACTTTAAGTTTATTTTGAAAATTAGTTTTTTTATTACTATATAATTCATCTAAATTTAGTTTTTCTCTAAATTCTTTATTATCCATATTAATTTGTTATTAGAAAAAAAACTTTAAAAAATAACAATATTATTATATAATGATTAAACATTTAGTTTTACCTAGTGCTGGATATAAAATATTAAACTTAATAGGAGCATTATATGAATTACATAATAATAATTTTTATAATTTACATAATATTGAAAGTATTTATGGTGTTTCAGCGGGTTCTGTTATAGGTGCTGTCTTATGCTTAAAGCCTGATTGGGATGATATAATTAAATACTGTATAGAACGTCCTTGGGAAAAATGTTTTAATTTTGATACGAATGATTATTTAAATATTATAGATAAAAAAGGAATAATAGGAATAGATATGTTAAAAAATTTTATAAATCCTTTTTTTGAATGTAATGATTTAAATCTAGATACATTAACATTAAAAGAATTATATGATTTTACTAAAATTAACTTAAATGTATATGCTGTTAATACTGATACTTTTAAATCAGAACATTTTAATCATATTATTTGTCCAGATATGAAATTAATTGAAGCAATATATATGTCATCATCTATGCCTTTTGTATTTAAACCAATATATAAAAATAATATTTGTTATATAGATGGAGGATTAGATATATCTTATCCAATAAACGAGTGTATTGATAATGAAAAATGTAATATTAATGAAATATTTTCAATGAATATGACTGACAGTAATGAAGATACATTAAAAATATTAGAAAAAGATGATGTTTTTACATATTTTTATAAATTATTTATAAAATTACATCATTGTAATATTAGAGATAAATATACAAAAAATCCTTATCACATGGATATTTTAGCCGATATTACTAATTTAAAAGATGCTTCTAAAATTATTACAGATGAAAATACAAGAAAAAAATGGATAGATTATGGTATTAATTTTAGTAAAGAATGGTTAAAAACATTAGATTAATATTGATTCTAAAAACTGTTCTAAATTCTCAAAAGTTGGTTTAGCTTCAAATTCAACTACTTGCGTATCTTTAATAAGTATGATAGTAGGAAATCCATCTATTTCTTTACTATATGTTTTTTCAAAATCAGCAAGTAAGTCTGCGTTTTGTTTATCTTCTATGTTTTTGAATACTACTGTATAATTGTTAATAGTTTTATTATTATATTTATCTTTTAATTCATTCCATATAGGAACTATTTTTTTAGAATATGGACACCAATTTGCTCTAAATAAATATAAATCGGCATAATTTTTATTTTGAGTTTCAGAAGATATAAATTCATTATTTTCAACATATTCTGGGTTCATTGATGGCGACATGTATTCTTGGAAAATATAAATAGCTATTGCTATAAATCCCATTAATGCTAATATTATTATCCAAGTTTTAGATGATAATACATAATTTTTTATTGTTTCTAAATTCATTATTATATTTTATATATAATATCTAAATAAATATTTAACGAATATAAATACATAATAATATAAATAAGTAATGTTTATTAGAGATTATAATGGAAATATAGTTAAGATTGATATTTCTAAATTCAATACTACATATGAATTTTATCAATATTTATGGAAAATTAAATACAATAAAAATATTACTTATACTAATTCAAATATAAAAGATATTTTTGATTATGTAAATGGAGAAAAGAAATTTATATAATTTAATATTTTTAATATAATTATTTTCTATAATTATATTAATGGCTAAGACTATCAGAAATAAAAAGAAAGTTAGAAAAAATAAAACATTAAAAAAAAATAAAATATATACTAAAAAAGATTTTAATAGTGGAGATGGTATGCTAACTACTGTTTGGGGACCTAGTTTATGGCATACATTACATACTATAAGTTTTAATTATCCCGTAAATCCTACTAAACGAGATAAGAAAAATTATAAAAATTTTGTATTATCGTTAAAACATATATTGCCTTGTAAATATTGTAGAATGAACTTTAAAAAAAATATTAAGGAAGTTCCATTAAATCAAAATGCTCTAAAAAATAGACATAATTTTTCAAAATGGATGTATTGTTTTCATGAACATATAAATAAAATGTTAAAGAAAAAATCAGGGCTAAAATATAATGATGTAAGAGAAAGATATGAACATTTTAGATCAAGGTGCACGTTAGACCCGCATAAAACTAAAGAGAAAAAAACAAGAAAAAATAAGAAAAGAAAGAAAAATAAAAGTAAAAAAGAGAAAGGATGCGTTGAACCTTTATATGGAAAGAAATCTAAATGCATTATTAAAATTGTTCCTAAAAGTAAAAGAGTTCCTACTTTTCAAATGGATAAATCCTGTAAAAAAAAGAGAAATATATAATTTTATATAATTATTTAAAATTATGTATTTAAAAATTAGCAAAACTATTTAAACGTGGCAATGGGTCGCTGCTAGTAGCTTGAAACATTGGTCTATTATTTAAATTATTATCTGAAAACATTCTATCATCTTGATATTTTTGATTATTATTAACATTTACAGATGATATATTATTTAAACTATTACTTTGGGTTTTTAAATTTTGATTATTAGATGAAGAATTTGATACATTATTTGATACATTATTTGATACATTATTTGATACACTATTTGATATATTTTTAGATACTTCATTTACCTTTTCTTTAACAGCATTACTTGAATGTTGTATTAATGTACAATCTGGACATTTAGGACAGACTGGTGGAATTATTTTCGTTTTTAACATATAATAATCCTTAGCTGTTTTTTCATGAATGCCTCTTCTTCCATTAACTGTGGAAAATTTACTTAGTTCTTTAGGACGTATTGGTTTTCTTCTTCCAGCATAACAATTAATAGTTTTATTATCAGATGGATCTATTTTACACTGAATAAAATCATCTCTTTCATATTCTTCATCATAATAATAATCATCAGTGTATTCATATTCGTCTTTTAAATAGCAATTAATATTTTGTGGATTTTTCTTATCAAATTTACAATCAATATCATCAGCTGTAAAGTCTCTTTGTTCTAATTCTTCATCATCCATATCTCTTTCTGATTTTCTTTTTCCTTCTCTTTTTCCAGCTTTATATCCTGCTGAATATGTTTCTTCACTGGGTTCTCCTAAATCTACGGCACTTGAACCAAACGGGTCATAATCTGAACCTTCATCTAATGAAGCATCTTTTGCTCCAGCTCTTCTTTTTCTAGCGCTGTTTAAAGCTTCATCAGATGACATATTTTCTTTAATATTAAATATATTGTAAATTAAACAAGTGACTAATATTATAAATAATAAATGATAAACATTAATCTTCATATAAATTATATAATGAAAAAAAAATAATATATAAATATATAAATGCCAGCTTTAACACATGGAAGAGTAAAAAATGGATTTAATGGTGGAAGAAGATTAAATAATGCTAAATCATCAAACCCCAGAGTCGCTCAAGGAAATGAAAGTAGAAGAGACGATGTTGTAGTAGGTAATGTAGGTTCCTCGAATATATTTGTTAGAAGAGCTTGGTTAAGAAGACTTAAATCAAAACAAACTAAAGGATGTGAGTGTTCTAACTAAATATATAATTTAAATTGATTTATTTATTTATAATTATATTAGTTATAAATAACTATGAAATTACTAATATTTGACGTTGAAACAACTGGATTAATCAAAGGTAGAAATGCTAATGTATCCGAAACACATAAATTTCCTTATATTGTCCAATTTAGTTGGATAACTTATGATACAGAAACTAAAGAAATGTGTTTATTTGATAATATCATTAAGTTGCCAAATAATAAAACTATACCGGAAGATTCTATTAAAATTCACGGAATAACAAATGAAAAAATGATGAAAGAAGGAAAGGATATTAAAAAAATACTATATTCATTTACTGATTCAGTATATAGAAGTGATGTATTAATAGCTCATAATTTACAATTTGATAAAAGAGTCATTCAATCTGAATATATTAGAAATAATATGATTGATTGGCTAGGAAGACACAGAAAAAATGAATACTGCACTATGAAAAAAGGTAAAAATATATGTAAAATATATAAAGAGAGTCGTTATGGAAATACTCCTTATATGAAATATCCAAAATTAATGGAACTACATAAGCATTTATTTAATACTTGTCCTAAAAACTTGCATAATTCGTTGGTAGATGTAATAACATGTTTAAGATGTTATTACAAAATTAATTATAATAAAGATTTGCTAGATAATAAGAAGTGTAAATCTTTATATTTTAGATTATGTGGAATTTAACGACGTCTTAATCGCATCATCATAGGCATTGTTCTGCGACGTCTTCTAACTTTTTTATTTGCTTCAGCAGCCTTCTTTTCCTGAGCAGCTTTTTCTTCAGCCGCTTTCTTTTCCTGAGCAGCTTTTTCTTCAGCCGCTTTCTTTTCAGCAGCTGCTTTTTCTTCAGCAGCTTTCTTTTCAGCGAGAGCCTTGTCTTTTGCT
>MDTC01263938.1_pt1 | contig 12695 bp, 14 predicted proteins | sample 811181 | NCBI WGS metagenome assembly MDTC01 (sample SAMN05326644, study PRJNA326480) | marine metagenome | isolation source: seawater | place: Pacific Ocean: North | collected 2011 | reverse complement strand
GTCGCCGGCGACCACCGAGTCGGTCGGCTCCCCGAGGTCCCACCCTCGCCGCGCCTCCAGGTCCAGCACGGTCGCGTCCTCGGCGTCCAGGGTGCGCCCGGTCGAATACGCCTCGATGGTCCCGACCGGCACGACCCCATCGTCGAGGTCGTCCACCTGGGGCAGGCTCACCGTGCCCCGCCACTCCCGCTCGCTCGCCGGGTCGCGCGCCACCAGCGCCAGGGTACCCGGCCCCGAGCCGCCGATCTCCGGCGCCGGTCCGCTCGCCACCCCGCCGTCGAGCCCCAGCTCCGCGACGTCGTTCGCGTCGAGGTCCGTGGCGTCGTGCCAGGTGAGCTCCAGGGGGGCCGCGGAGAAGGGCTTGCCGTCGACCACTGCGGCGATTCCCAGCTGCACGGCATCATCGTCGAGCCGGTGCACCGAGATCCCGGCGACCCGCAGGCCGACCAGGTCGTGGCGGTCCGTGCCGAAGGGCTCCTGGCAGGCCAGGGTCAGCAGCGGGATCAGCAGGGGGAGGCAGGGACGCATGCGCCTCGACGGTAGCCGCGCGGGCGGCTCGGGGCGAGACCTCTTCCGCCGCCGGCCCACGCCGGTACACTGGTGGCCCGCCTCTGGAGTCTGCATGTCCGCTCGTCTGTCTGGTCGCGTCGCTCTCATCACCGGCGCCAGCCGCGGCATCGGCGCCGCTATCGCGCGCGCCATGGCCCGTGAGGGCGCCACCGTCGTGCTCGCCTCGCGCAAGCAGCCCGGCCTCGACGAGGTCCGCGACGCCATCCTCCGCGAGATGCCCGACGCTACCGTGTTCGCCCACGCCTGCCACGTGGGCCAGGACGACGCCCGCGAGGCCCTCTTCGCGTGGCTGGACGAGCACGTCGGCACGGTCGACATCCTGGTGAACAATGCTGGGACGAACCCGCACTTCGGGCCGATGATCACCGTCGACTGGGGTGCGTGGGACAAGACCTTCGAGGTCAACCTCAAGGGGCCGTTCGCCCTGTCCCGGCTGATGGCCCAGCGCCTCATCCAGCAGAAGAAGCCTGGCGCCATCGTGAACATCGCGAGCGTGCTGGGTCAGGGCGCCTCGCCCCTGCAGGGCGTGTACGGCATGACCAAGGCCAGCATCATCTCGATGACCCAGACCCTGGCCATCGAGTGGGGCGGCGCCGGCATCCGGGTCAACGCCATCGCTCCGGGCCTGGTCGAGACGCGGCTCGCCGGGGCGCTGGTCGGAAACGACGAGATCACTCGACGCTTCACCGATCGGACGGGCAGCCGCCGGATCGCCCAGCCCGAAGAGATCGCTGGCGCCGCGGTCTTCCTCGCCAGCGACGAGGCCAGCTACATCACCGGCAACGTGATCAACGTCGACAGCGGCTTTCGGATCGGCTGAACGCGAAATCCTCCCCGCCCCCTCAAGCGGCCCCCGGGCGGACCGACTGTGGTGCGTCACGAGGCCTTGTGGGCCTGGGAGGATCGATGGACGGCATGTCCCACATCCAGGACTGTCTGGATCAGCTCGCCAACGGCGATCTCACCTGTCGCGCGGACGCCAAGGTCGCCGGTGAGCTCGCGCAGGCGTTCAACCGCGGTGTGGACGCCCTCAACGAGGTACTCCGCTCGGTCGACCACTCCACCCACTCGGTCGCCGAGCGTGGCACGGTGATCGCCGACCAGGCGATGACCCTGTCTCACGGCACCACCGAGCAGGCGGCCACCATCGAGGAGATCAGCGCGACCATGAACGAGGTCACGCGCCAGACCCAGATGAACGCCACCCAGGCGGTCCAGGCGCGCGACCTGGCCAACCAGGCCCGCAACAGCGCCAACACCGGCGATGCGCGCATGAAGGACATGGTCGGCGCGATGTCCGAGATCGAAGAGGCGAGCCGCAACATCGCCCGGATCATCAAGGTCATCGACGAGATCGCCTTCCAGACCAACCTGCTGGCGCTGAACGCCGCGGTCGAGGCCGCTCGCGCGGGTGTGCACGGCAAGGGCTTTGCCGTCGTCGCCGAGGAGGTCCGCAACCTGGCCGCCCGCAGCGCCCAGGCGGCCAAGGACACGACCGGCATCATCGAAGGCACGATGCAGAAGGTCGGCCACGGCACGAAGATCGCGAGCGAGACCGCCAACGCCCTCGCCCAGATCGTCGCCGGCGTCGGCGAGGCCAGTGCGCTGGTCGAGTCCATCGCCCGCCAGAGCCAGGAGCAGGCCGAGGCCATCGCCAGCATCAACGACGGCCTCGAGCAGGTCAGCCAGGTGGTTCACCAGAACAGCGCCATCGCCGAGGAAGCCGCGTCGTCCGCCGGTTCTCTCCAGGTCGAGGCTCGGCATCTCCGCTCCGTGCTGGCCCGGGTGAACATCGCCCCCGAGAAGGTCGCCCAGGCCCCCCAGATCGACGAGAACATGATGGCCGCCTTCCAGGCCTTCCTCGCCCAGCAGGGCATGGCCCTCTGAGCTCCGGCGCTACTCCGGGAGCTTCGGCAGGTCGACCCGCGGCAGGGTGACGGTGTCGGCGAGGCCATCGCTGCACTCGACCACCTCCTCGGTGATGGCACAGGTGTACTGCCCACCGCCGATCGCGACGGTGCCGCTGGTCTCGCCAGGCGGTCCGTCGAGGACCACGAAGCGCACGTCGAAGTCCATCGCGCGGCGCGCCGTGTCGGGCCGGTAGTCGACCCGCTGGAAGACCACGTGCAGGCCGGCCTCGTCGATGATGGCGACGTCCGAGGACGCGCCGAGGGCAGTCACGGCCTCACCACCCAGGAAGCCCTCGGGCTCGGGGGCGGCCGGTGTGCAGGCGAGCACGAACAAGACAGGGAACATGCGGATCACCACGTCTCCCCCACACACGCCCGCCCGAGCTGCGGCGCGGCGTAGAAGGTGCGCGTGCCGTTGGGCCCCGTGGACGTCGCGAACGTGCACACCAGGCGAGGTCCGTCTTCGGCGCAGCTCCAGACGGGCTCCCCGGGGAGCTGGACCGTGTAGACCCCGTCCGCGCCCTCCCACCGAAGTGGCGCAACCTGGGTCTGCTGCGTGCTCGGCTCGAGCACGGGGGTCGAGAAGTCGCCGCAGTCCCAGTAGCCGGTGTCCTGCCAGGACTGACCGCTCCACGCGAAGCGGCTGGTGATCGCCATGCCCAAGCCCTCGTCGTGCAAGCGGATCATGGCGGTCTCGAGCCAGATCTGGTCGGGTTCATCGCCGACGCGGATGATGCTGCCTCCGTCGGCCTGGCACCAGGCGCGGAGCGGGCCCGGGTCGTCGGGGGAAGGCCCGCAGGCGGTCAGGAGGAGGAGAACGGTGAGCGGTCTCATGCGCACTCCGCTACAAGCTGGCTCGACAGGTGGAGCGGTGGGAGGTCCGCCCGCTCGGAATCACAGTCCCACGTGGAGTCTCCGCCGGAAACGCAGACCCAGAGGACATCGTCGCCGTCCGGGTCGGTGAGGGCGAGGTTGCCGTTGTCATGGGCCCATGCGCCGAGGGCCCGAGCGGTGCTCGTGATCGGGGCGCTGCGGGTCGTGCCGGTCCCGGTCGGCGTCGCTCGCGGGTCGAACGCCATCGACCGCTGGATCAGGATCGGCGGTCCGCGTCTGGGCGTCACCAGGATGGTGTTGTCCGTGACCCACTCCCCCTCCCGGATCGTGCTGTGGCAGCCGAACAGAAGAGGCACGTCGGGGTCTCGCCGCATGACGATCTCCCCGACGGCCGCAGGCTCGAAGATCGCGTCAGGAGCGCACGCGATCCGGTCCCCCGAGGGGCTCATCGTGCAGGTCGTGTTGTACCGACCCGTCTTCAGGTCGAACTCGCGTCCCGGACCGGCGTGGGTCTGCTGCTCGGCGAGCCCGCCGCCGACCTGGGCGACGGACAGGTCCTGCCTGCGTCCGTCCCACGCTGCCACGAGGGTCAGGTCGAGCTCGATGTGCTCGACCTGACCGCCCTCGACGAGCCACAGATCGCCCCAGTCCGACAGGATCGGCCGACTGGGATCGACAAGGTCCAGCCTCCCCCGTGGGGGGGACTCGCCCGCCTCCACCAACACCTGTACCGCGGACGTGGAGCACGCCGATAAGCTTGCCCAGCACGCCATCATCGCCAGTTCGGCCCGAATGTCCCACCCCCGTTCTTGACACGGACTTTGCCGTGACGTTTCGTGACCCGCCACGAAAAATCTGAGATTGGCGTCAGGTCTCGGGGTCTGCGGACTTCGGCGCGGTGCTCGGCACAGGGGCACGGAGGCACCGGGGGGTTCACATTGGTGGCTCTGGTGGCGCGGGCGGCGGTCTTCACCACGGAGACCAGGAAGAGGACGACTGCCGGGCAGGAACGGGCCTCACAAGCCCACTGACTCCATGCTTCAGTCCCACACGCTCCGCCCCGCCACGTCGCCCTCCGTCAGACCTCCGGAGCTCAGCTCCTCCATGGTGAAAGCAGATGTTCGAAGCTCCAATACCCTCTCTGCGCAGCCCTCGGTGCCTCTGAGCCTCTGTGCCGAGCGGTTCCTCGACCCGCCAACGGCCACACGGGCACCCGAGATCGGCGTCCGCTTCGTCGTACGTACGGACAGCATGTTACACACGTACGCCCTGTCGAGGTGACCATGCCCGTGAGCACAACCCAGCTTCGAGCGGACATCTACCGTCTGCTGGACGCCGTCCTCGAGACCGGGGAGGCGCTGGAGGTGGAGCGCAAGGGACAGATCCTGCGGATCGTGCCGGCGTCGCCTCGCGCGCTCGGTCAGCTCTTCCCGCCCGATCCAGACCTGGTGGTCGGCGACCCGGCGGACCTGGCCGAGCTCGACCTGTCCGGCACCTGGTCCGAAGTCGACCCTGCGCGACAGCAGCCGTGATCCACGTCGACACCCACGTGCTGGTCTGGGTCGCCAGCGGGGCTCACCATCGCCTGCCCGAGGCCCTCGTGCGCGCGCTGCCTCGGATCCCGATCCGCTACTCGCCGATGCTCGCCCTGGAGCTGCAGCTGCTCCACGAGATCGGCCGGCTCACTCGTCCCGGCCACGAGGTGCTGGAGCGCCTGAGGGCCCGTCTCGATCTCCGCCCTTCCGAGGCGGACTTCCCGCGAGTCGCCTCCAGAGCTACGACCCTCGACTGGACCCGCGACCCGTTCGATCGGCTCATCGCCGCCAGCGCGATGGTCGACGACCTGCCGCTGCTCACGGCGGACCGTCGGATGCTTGCGAGCTGCCCGGTGGCGGTGTGGGAAGCGTGGGGGTGAGTCTCAGTCCACGGCCGTCAGGTCCACCAACGGGACGTCGTCCATGCGCGTGGCCGAGCCCGAGCACCGCAGGGACTCCCCGTGTCGGCTGCAGCGGAGGTTGCCTGGCTCCAGCACCATCTCCCCGCCCTGTCCACGCGCCTTGCCGTGGAGCACGACGGTGCGCGTCTCGTGGAGGAGCTGGTCTCTCGACCGGTACAGGACGAGGACCTGAAGGTAGACGTGCACGCCCGCCTTGTCGATGACCGCGATCTCGGCGTGGCCAGACTCGGCCCAGACGCTCGCCTGTCCCCACGCCACCGGCTCTCCGCGGCCCGCAGTGGTGCACGCCGTCAGGAGCAGGAGGGCGAGCCACCTCACCACACCCTCCCGACGCATGCCCGGCTACCCTCGCTGTTCCCGGAGCGCTCCCAGGTCTCGCTCCGGCCGTCCTCGGTGGTGCAGAGCAGGGTGTCGCCCTGCTCTGCGCACACCCAGGTGTCTTGGCCGCCCGACCTGGGGATGGTGAGCGTCAGGTCACCAGAACCCTGCTCTGACCATCGTACTTCCGCGGCCTCTACCCCCGCCTGGGTGGCCCAGATCGTGTAGTCGGTCTCGACGGCGCAGTCGGACGGCTCCTCGACGACGAAGTGGTAGGTGACGGTGAGCAGGGCGCCACGCTTCTTGCCGTGGAGCTCCAGCGTGCGCGTCGTGACCCGGACCTGGTCACCCACCTGCAGGGCGGCGTCGGGCTCCGGAGACCGCACCACCTGGCACCATCCGAGCGGGGGATCCAGGCTGGGGCCGCAGCCGAGCACCGCGAGCGGCATGAGGGGCATGGCCAGCTTCCCGAGCCCGGTCACAACAGCCTCCCGCAGAGGTGGAACTCCTCGTCCGAGTCGACCAGGACGAAGCTGGTCTCGCCGGTGCACTCCCAACCGTTCCACCACGACTCGCAGGTCCAGGTCGCCTCGTCGGAGTGCAGGGTCCAGTCCTCGCCCGCCGGCTCCCAGCGGAGCGGCAGGACCTCGGTATGCACCTCGAAGCCGCAGTAGGCACCGACACGCGAATCCGCCGGGCAGTCCGAGAGCGAGACCGGAGCGGTGCGGCGCACCTCGACCGCCGCTCCGCCGGGGACGCTCACGAACACGCTGGAGCGGACCTCGGACCCGGACTCGGGAGCCTCCGGGGGCAGCACGTGGCAGCCCACGCCAGCCGGCCCGCCCGAGGGGCTGCGGGGTGCGCTGGTGGTGGCCGCCAGCTCGAACCGTGCGTGGGGTGCGCAGTCGAGGACGTCCTCATCCCGAGAGAAGCGGCACCACCGCACGTCATCGCCGGTTCGCGGGTCGTACCTGGGATCCGGAGGGTCCAGGGGGAATGGCTTCTTCCGGGTCGTGTCGCTGCGGTCGAACCAGGCCGTGTTGGAGTCCACCAGAGGCGGGACGAAGCCTTCCCCGGGCTCGGCTCGCCAGTTCACGTATGCGGCAGTCTGAAGCTGGGAAAGGTCTTGCGCCTGGCGCAGCCACAGGGTGCGGGAGTTTCCCCAGGAGGCATGGGTGGGGCTGTCGCCGGCCCACGCCCGATCCTCCATCTGGTTGAGGACGCCGACCTCGACGGTGTCCCCGCCGCACGCGACCAGCGCGGCGAGCACGATGCTGCTGGGACGACCGCGCGGCACCCTACCCCCTTCGTCGAGGAGGGTGCCCTCAGGGGCCGTGTCCCCGCAACCGCGGTTCTACCGCCGGGAAGGGGTGGGCCACCTACCCCAGGAAGGGGTAGCCCCAGCTCGTAGGCGGGTTGAAGTTCTCCTTGATCGACCGCGGGCTGACCCAGCGGGTCAGGTTGAGGATGCTGCCCGCCTTGTCGTTGGTGCCGCTGGCGCGGCTGCCGCCGAAGGGCTGCTGGCCGACGACGGCGCCGGTGGGCTTGTCGTTGATGTAGAAGTTGCCGGCGGCATAGCGGAGCTTCTCGGCGGCCTTGGCGATGACGCCCCGGTCGCGGGCCCACACGGCGCCGGTGAGGCCGTAGGGGCTGGTCTGGTCGACCAGCTCCAGGGTCTCCTCCCACTTCGCGTCGTCGTAGACGTAGATGGTCATGATCGGGCCGAAGATCTCTTCCTGCATGAGGCGGTGCTTCGGGTCGTCGACGCGGACCAGGGTGGGCTCGATGAACCAGCCGGTGCTGTCGTCGTTGCCGCCGCCGGCGACCACCTCGGCGGTCTCCCGGGCCAGCGCCTGGTACTCGGCGTGCTTCTTGAACGCGCGCCCGTCGATCACCGCGCCGAACATGTTCGAGAAGTCGCGGACATCGCCCATCTTCGCCTCGCCCATGAAGGCGGTGACCTTGGCCTTCAGGGTGGGCCACAGGCTCTTCGGGATGTAGGCGCGGCTGGCCGCGGAGCACTTCTGGCCCTGGTACTCGAAGGCGCCGCGGAACACGGCCACGGCGAGGGCGTCGATGTCGGCCGAGGGGTGGGCGACGATGAAGTCCTTGCCGCCGGTCTCACCGACGATCCGGGGGTAGGCCTTGTAGTTGTCCAGGTTGTTCCCGATCTCGCGCCACAGGTGCTGGAAGGTGCGGGTGGAGCCGGTGAAGTGCAGGCCGGCCAGCTCGGGGCGCTTGATGACGATGTCTCCGACGTCCGCGCCGTGACCGCCGACGAAGTTGACGACGCCTGCCGGCAGGCCCGCCGCCTCGAGCAGCTTCATGCCGTGCCAGGCGGCCAACACGCCGGTGGTGGAGGGCTTCCACACGCCGGTGTTGCCCATCAGGGCGGGCGCGGTCGGCAGGTTCAGGGCGATGGAGGTGAAGTTGAACGGCGTGACCGAGAAGACGAAGCCGTCCAGCGGGCGGTGCTCCATGCGGTTCCACGTCGGCCGCGGGCTGATCGGCGGCTGCTCCGCATGGATCTGATCGGCGTAGTGAGGGTTGAAGCGCCAGAAGTCGCACAGCTCGGCGGCGGAGTCGATCTCGGCCTGGTGCGACGTCTTGGCCTGGCCGAGCATCGTGGCGGCGTTGATGGTGGCGCGCCAGGGACCGGCGAGCAGGTCGGCGGCCTTGAGCAGGACGGCGTTGCGGTCGGCCTGGGAGAGGCGGGACCAGTCGCTCCGGGCGGCCTCGGCGGCCTGCACCGCGCGGTCGATCTCGCTCGGACCCGCGAGGTGGAGCTTCGCGAGCACGTGGCCGTGGTCGCAGGGCATGGTCACGTCGACGGTATTGCCCGTGTAGACGTGCTCACCGCCGATCACGACCGGGATCTCCTCGACCGTCTTCGCCTGCCGCTCCAGCTCGGCTTGGATGGCGACGCGCTCGGCGCTGCCGGGGGCGTAGGACAGGACGGGCTCGTTGACGGGCGTGGGGACGCGGAACGTGCCGAGGGACATGAGGCCTCCGTGCGAAGGGTGGCCGGATGCCTAACGGGCTCGAACGGATGCCGTGTGTGCGGGATGTGGGGGTTCGGAGATCCGCTGAACCCGTGACTCTCGTTCCACGATCTCCGGCTTCGTTCGTCTGTACCGTCCGGAGGTCCTGTGCGAACGTTCCGACTGCTGGTACTGGGTCTTGTCTGCGTGGCCTGTGGGGATGGGGATGCCGACGGCGATGGATACCCCGCGGGTGTGGACTGCGACGATGCCGACGCGGGGGTGCATCCCGACGCGGTGGAGACCTGCGATGGGGTCGACCAGGACTGTGACGGCGTCGCGGACGAGGACGCGGTGGATGCGGTCGACTGGTACGCCGATGCCGATCTGGATGGCTTTGGAACCGGGGACTCTCTGGGTCACGCCTGTGAGCCGGCGACCGACCTCGAGTCCGACGTCCCCGGTGACTGCGACGACTCCGATCCCGGGGTGCACCCGGGCGCCCACGACGATCCCTGCGATGGTGTCGATCAGGACTGCGACGGCGTCGTGGAGGGCGAGGTCTGGGCGGATGGCCGGGGCTGGCACGACCTGATGGAGGCGCTGGACGAGCTCGCTGACGGCACGCCGGTGGGCCTGTGCGCTGGCGAGCACGATCTCGGCGGTCGGCGGACGGACCTCACCCTCTACAGCCTGGCGCCGGTGGACCTCGTGGTTGTCGACGCCACCCGCGGCGTCGAGCTGGACGGCACGGTGGACCTGCGCGACCTCACGCTGAAGGGCAGCGCCGAGCACCCGCTCGACATCGACGCCGATGACTTCACCTTGATCTCGGCGACGATCCGCTCGCCGCAGCGCCTGTTCATCCTGGGCGTGGCGGACGCCCACCTCACCAACGCCCGCTTCGAGAGCGCCGGCGCCTGGTCCATCCGAGGCTCGGGCGAGGTGCGGGGCGACGGGGTCGCCTTTGTCGGCATGACCCAGCTCAAGCTCGATGGCGTCGGGGGGCTGTTCCTGGACGACGTGGCCTTCGACGGGGTCGGAACCCTGCACATCGGCGACCTCCGCGAGACGCCGCGGGCGGCGTTCGGCGGCATGACGGTGACGGGCGGGCTCGGCATGCAGGTCGCGGCCACGGAGAAGGCGGCGTTCACCGACATCACCGCGGAGTCCGGCTCCATGAAGGTGACCGTGTTCTCACCGAACATCAGCTTTGACGGGCATGAGTCGGACGGTGGGCTGACCATCAACACCGCCGCGGTGAAGAAGTTCGCGGGCAACGGGCTCGGGCGAGGCAGCGGCGCCACCCGGCTCAACCTGAACGGAACCGACATCACGCTCGGCGATTCCGAGCTGACCACGCTGACGACCCGCTCGGAGGGGGTGGTGTCCCTGCTCGACGTGAGCGTGGAGCAGCTCACCCACTGGTCCTCGCGGGAGCTGATCCTGGACCGGGTGCAGCTGGGCCTCGAGGACGCGCCCAACCGGGTGAGCCTCAACGGGACGCCGAAGGTCGTCATGACCGACACGACGATCTGGGGCATCGTCGACATCGAGGCGCTGGAGGCGTCCCTGACCCGCGTGAAGGGGGCGAAGGGCTACCTGAGCATCGAGGACGCGACCCGCGTGGACATCACCGGGCTCGACTGGGACGTCGGCATCCAGACGGCGAACCCGGCCGTCGTGCTGCGCGCGCACGAGGTGAGCGTCCGGGACTCCACCATCGCCGGTGCCACCGACGGCCTGGCCATCGCGGACACCCTGATCGGCGGGGTTGTCGAGAACTGCACGATCACCGCGGACTACCACACGGCGCTGTCCTTCTTCGGCAAGGGGGCGATCGAGGTCCGCGACGTCTCTGCGAGCACGCTGGACGGATCGGCGCTGGTGCTGGGCGGCCCGCTCTCCGAGCTGGGAGGCAGCTACGCCGTGCACGGCGGGTCGTTCACGGGCACGGAGTCCACGTTCGTGACCCTCGTGACCGAGGCGGTCTTCGACGGGGTGACGCTGGTCGGCGGAGAGCCCGACTGCGAGCTCTACAGCTGGCTCGGGGACGGCCAGCACTGCAACGCCACCGGCTCGCCCGCCACCGGCGTGTGCACCTTCGAGGACGGCTGCGCCTTCTGACCGTCCGGCGGCGCGCCGTGTTACCCGCCGCGCTCCCTGGAGGAGCGATGAGCTCTCGCGTCGAGCACAAGCTGCTGCGACAGGTCAGCAAGGCCAGCAAGGACTTCGACCTGCTCGAGCCCGGCGACAAGGTCATGGTCTGCATGTCCGGCGGCAAGGACAGCTACAGCATGCTCGCCCTGCTGGAGCAGATCCGTCGAAAGGTCCCGTTCCAGCTGGATCTCGTCGCGGTGAACCTGGACCAGGGTCAGCCCGGCTTCCCGGTCGAGACCCTGCGCGGCTGGCTCGAGGAGGGCGGCTACGAGCACCGCATCGTCTACCAGGACACCTACTCGATCGTGAAGGAGAAGGTGCCCGAGGGCAAGACCTTCTGCTCCCTGTGCAGCCGCCTGCGCCGCGGCATCCTCTACAACGTCGCCGAGGAGCTGGGCTGCACCAAGATCGCCCTCGGTCACCACCGGGACGACATCATCGAGACCCTGATGCTGAACCTGCTCTACAGCGGTCAGCTCAAGGCCATGCCCCCGCGGCTGCGCTCCGACGACGGCCGCAACGTGGTCATCCGCCCGCTCGCCTACTGCCGCGAGGAGGACATCGCGGAGTACGCCGAGGAGCAGGCCTTCCCGATCCTCCCCTGCAACCTGTGCGGCTCGCAGGAGAACCTGCACCGCAAGAAGGTCAAGCGCATGCTGTCTGCGTTGGAGGCGGACAACCCGAAGATCAAGGGCAACCTCTTCGCCGCGCTGGGCAACGTGCGGCCGAGCCACCTGCTGGACCGCGACCTGTGGGCCATGGCCGGCCTGATGGAGCCGGTGGGCGAGGATCCGTTCCTGGGCGAGGCCCGCGAGGTCCTGGCCAGCGACGTCCAGCCGGGCGAAGGTCCGGGAGCGAGCGCCACGTGAGCGAGGCCGCCACCCGGGTCGTCGAGGTGCCACGCCTGGGGCGCCTCGTGGTCGAGGTGGTGGACGGCCGGCTGTGGAGCGTCGGCTTCACCGACGGGCCGGCCGATGATGCCGGCGAGAGTGCGGTCGCCGACGCGGTCGCCGCCTGGCTGCACGCGTACGCCCAGCGCCCCTGCGACCCGCCCGACGTGCCCCTGGCCGAGCGGGGCACCCCCTTCCAGCGCGAGGTGTGGGCGGCCCTGCGGGAGATCCCGTCCGGCACGACCTGGACCTACGCCCAGCTGGCGGAGCGGGTCGGTCGACCCCAGGGCGCCCAGGCCGTGGGGGCTGCGAACGGCGCGAACCCGTGGGGGATCCTGGTGCCCTGCCACCGGGTGATCGGCAGCGACGGCGGGCTCGTGGGCTACGCGGGCGGGCTGCAGCGAAAGCGCTGGTTGCTGGCTCATGAAGGGGCGATCAGCGGGATGCTCTTCTAGCCGGCCTGGACCTCGCACAACGCCTGCAGGTCCACCTGGTCCGGCGCGTCCACCCACACGTCGGGGCGGTCCTGCAGGCGCAGGGCGGACAAGGTGAGTCCGGTCCCGGGCGCGGGTCCGGCCCCGTGGCGCGTGTCCCGGGAGATCAGGATGTCGGCGAGCTCGTCGGGGTGGCGGTCGCCCCGGCCGACGTCGGCGAGCAGGGTGGCCATGATGCGCACCTGGTGGCGGACGAAGCGGGCCCCCTCGACGACGAGCCGGGTGGACGTGCCGTCGGCCTCGACGTCGACCCGGTCCAGGGTGAGGTCGCGGCAGCGCTCGGGGGACACGCGCCGGCCCCGGATGGCGGACACGTCGTGGGTCCCGCGCAGGTGGGCGGCGGCAGCCTGCATGGCGTCTCGATCCAGGGGCTGGTCCCAGGCGTAGACGTAGCGCTTGGCCACCGCGAGTCCCCGGGCGTAGACCGTGTGTGGGCCGCGCACGGCGCGCACGTCGGACAGTCCGTCGTCGCGGGGGGTGCGCAGGGGGGACAGGTCGAGGGGGCCGGCGTGCTTCCACAGGCGCACGGTCGCCAGGTTGAGGTTGGCGTGCACTCCGGCGTCGGTCCGCGCGGTGACCGC
>MDTC01263309.1_pt1 | contig 12695 bp, 15 predicted proteins | sample 811181 | NCBI WGS metagenome assembly MDTC01 (sample SAMN05326644, study PRJNA326480) | marine metagenome | isolation source: seawater | place: Pacific Ocean: North | collected 2011 | reverse complement strand
GTAATAAGCTGGTAGGGGGATGGGCTCTCTACCAGCTTTATTCGTTTGGAGAGACTATGCCCGATCATTCATTAGACGACATTGTCCATTCTATTCAGTCTGCCGTCATCGCAGCTACAGATATTGCCGAGCGCCATGAGCTTGACTCGATTACGAACCAAGAGTTCTGGGAGTTAAAGACTGATGATTCCGGGGAGCCACTTAATGATGAACATGGAAGGCCCATATATGTACCTCGTATGGTCGTCATGGAAATCCCAACATGGGAAGATGGAGTACTGGTACACAAGAGAGTTCCGGTCCCCCTCCAGTCGCTCACGACGGGCCAAAGCCTGCGTGTGGATACGCTTGAAGTGGAGATGTCTGTTGAGATCTCTGGGCTTACGACCAATAAGAAAAAAGGTCAGTTGATGGTTCGACCATGCCCCAACAAGCCATCGTGGTTCAAAAAAGAAAGCAACACTGCTAAACTGAAGCTCATCTTCAAAGGCAGCGAGCCACCAGAAGGTTATGCAAGAATCGACGATCAGCTAATAAAGCTGATTCCATAGGAGTAAATGATGCCAGATCAACTTGTAAAGATGTCAGACCAGTTCGGTGGTCTCCCTATGGACCAGCTTATCGGTGGCCCACTCAAGGCCGCCTGTAGCGCTCAGACTTTGCTGGCCAAGGCCTCCAGTGACTTCATCAAGGATGTCGGACTGAACGATGCTGGTGGCGGCAACATGAGCGCCCGCACGGTCGACTTCAGCTTCAACCGCCCCACCACGGCTCCTGATGGCTCTACATCAATGGAGAAGGTTGATCTACAGGTCCCACTGCTTGCCATCATCAACACTCCCTCGCTGTCGGTGAAGGAGGCTGAGGTTCGCTTCACCATGGAAGTGAAGTCCTCGACGTCCAGCAAGACCACCTCTGACACCAAGGCTGAGCTTACAGCGCACGCCAAGTACAACGCTGGACTCTTTAGCTGCGACGTGACCGTGCACGGCTCTGTAGCCAACCACAGCGAGAACAGCCGTAAGAGCGACAACAGCGCCAAGTATGATGTGAAGGTGGTCGCTCGCGACGACGGCCCACCAGAAGGGCTTATGAAGGTTCTGGATATGCTCAACGATGCGATTGCTCCGACACCTGCCGGCGCGGCATCATCCAAGAAGAGCTAGTAGCCTACCGTGGCTCGGTGCGGGCGATGCGGATTCTTCAAATCCTACCAGGGCGCTAGCAAACAGGCCGGCGCCTGTTTAATGTACCGGGGTCTCCAGATACCTGAGGATGCTCTGTGGGAGCATCGATCGTGCTTCGAGTACACTCAGAAGATTCCTGACTGGACACCTGAGCAGCACTTCGAGTTTGAAGTAAAGAGACATGGTGTTGAGCGCAGTTGGCGTGCCAATAGACGAGCGATGATCTTTTCTTTTGCAGCATTGGTCGTCTCCATCGTGACGCTGATAAGTAAGCTACTCAGTTCTTAGGGGCTTCGATGATGGACATGTCCACTGCGCCTTTGTCAGCGCAGTCTTTGACCTCGAATGAGATGTCATACGGAAGCCCGTCAACTTGAGAAAGATAACGCAGACTCGCCATACGTAATCGTTTTTCGGATTCGTTGTCACCACAACTGGGCGTGATCGTGACCAGCGTTTTTTGCGCCATCACAGGCGGAACAACTATTGGTACCACAGTAGGTAAAATTAGAGACTCGGCATTGAGAGACGAATCCTGCTCACTCTCATCGCTCCCTGTATCATTTGTACTACCCGTATCTCCGGTGTCTCGTCTTGATGAAGGCCCACCAATAGGGAGTATGACGAACAATGACCAGAGAATCTGGATGACAGGGGTCACTTCTCAACGATCTCGAACAACTCGTCGATGCGTTTCTTCATCCGCTTGACCTGACGCTCCACATCATCACCGTCAAAGTCGGCCGATATGCTAGCCGTCTTCTTCTCGATCCCTGCAAGCTTAGCCTTGAGGCCATCAATCTCAGCCTGCATAGCCGTAGACTTCGCTGCGCATGGCGGAGGCTGCTGCCCGTCCATGCCCTTGTTCTGAGCCTCGATCTCCAGCTTCTTCATCTCCTGCTCATGCTTCTGCTCTGCACGGTCACGATAGAAGCTCCATGCCTTAGAGCCGCCAGCAACAGCCATACCCGCAAGCGCAATCGCCACCATGGGTGCGTAATCGCCGCCAAGAGACTTCGCTGCGTCTGCGGCTGCTGTGATGTCTTGAGACACACCAACGGTCTCTGTAAGCTCAGGAACGGGTGTTGGAGTCGGTTGAGCTTCTACAACTGGCTCTGGTTGAGGTGATGGCTCGGGGGTTGAGACTGGGGCTGCGGCTGTTTCAACGGGTGATGACATGGCTGTATTTTCCTTTTCCAAGATGTCTTCATCATATATGCGGATCGTTTCGCCTAGTTTAAGTTCACAATCATCGCCTTGACCAACAACACAACTCATTAGACAAACACCCGAACTACTCGTCTCGATCTAGAATACGATCAGACCACTCGTTTGGCTTCTTCAGGCACCAACGTGTAGCTGAATGAATTGCCCCACTTGTCGCGAGCCTTGTAGCAGATGTCCATGAACTCAGCGAAGTCGTCAGCGTTCGCAAACACTTGGCATCCAGCAGACCATCGATCTACTTGCGTCGAGTGCGCGCCGGCCTTGTGAATGTTGATGCCGTAGTAGCCTTCAGTAATAGACTCCACATCACAATCAATGATGTCGTCTTTATTGCTGTCACGATAAGTCTTGACCTTACCGTTCCTCTGGCAGAGCGCGTCATACTTCCCTTGGTGCTTGTCGATCTTCCACACGCCTCGGTACTGACCAGGTACAAGAATAGCCGTCCCATTCACGTTGGTGGGGTTCTCAAGCCAGTAGTTACCGGGCTCAGTTGTGCAGGCCCATGACTTGTGTACCCAGTCACCGTCCTCGTCTTTGAAGACGCAGTGGATGACATCGTCGAAGCTGTTGGCTTTGTGGTCTGTGGACCGCACGCCGATGATGTTGACGTTGTAGGCCCCAGACTCAAACACTTTGTATCCAAGGGACTCAGCGTAATCGAGAATCTCAGGTCGCATATCAGTTACCACTACTACAGTTGGCGTTTGTGGCTTGGCAGATCTGCGCGATATTGACCGCCTGGTGCTGCTGGTTCTCCAGCATCTTAGAAACAATGTCTTCCATCTTATCCAGACGCTTCTCAACACCCTCAATCTTGACATCGACAACCTCTTGATGAGTCAGACTCGTCGCCTTCTTGCTCTCAAGAACAGTCACTCGCTTGTCGAGTTCCTCCACATCTTGAGCGGCAGACTCGAGCGATGCAAACGATACACCCGCCGCGAAGATGACAGTCAGTCCGGGAACTGCGAGATCTTTGACATCCATGATACGACCCTCGACTAGTCTGCAATATCAGGACAACTATAAGACCCGAGTAGCTTATCCGTCAACTTGGACGGCTCACATCGTTGCTTATCTGTTTCGCCTGTGCGGATACACAGTGCCCACATGCATTGCAGAGACATGGGATCCCCCCCAACCTCCTTGATGCATGGAGGCGGCAAATCAGTCAGCTTATCCGCGATTGCCGACTCACGCTTGGCCTCCTCGACAGACACCTGCTGGACCTTGTCTACAAGCTCCTGGTTGCCGTCATTGAGCGCCTCAATAGCCTCTGTTTGCGCCTCAAGCGCCTTCACGCCTGCATCAGGCTTCAGGCCCCAACCAGCGCCGAATCCGACGCCCAAGGCTGCAAGTACAGTGATTGTTGTCAGCGTTACGGGTTCCATAAGTTTCATCCTAAACTCTTACCTATCAATACTCAATTCAATACCTATAGCGATGACAAACAATAACCCAATCAAGATTAACGCGGACGTGTCATCCATAGACTCACTTAGGATGCAACGATTCGAACAATAACTGCATTTTGAGGATCAGTCGTGTTCTGCTTAGCTGTATCTGTAGTACACCAAAATGTCAGTCCCGCCGTATAGTCCTGTCCTTCGGGGAAAGCATAGGACGTTTTAGTTCCTGGCGGCGCAGCGAACATCCATGTGGGCACTAGGTCTGAGGCTAATGGGGCACTCGTCGCGTCTTTAATGCGTAGGTAAGCCAGTGTCGTAGTGTTTGCCGTGTTATCGATCTCGACTAAGTAAAAGGACCCCGACGAGCTTCCCGTCACGTTGTTTGAACGACTCGACGTGCATGAGAAGTTGGTGATGACCTTACTTCCGAGCGCCGTTATTTCAGATGTTGCGGTATAAGCCATGATTCCTCAACTACAGATAAGGTACACATCGACACTACCTGCAAAATTAGTCGTGTCATCTTCCTCGCTAAACTTACTCACCCAAAATTTAAGCTCAGTAAATGAGTATCCCGAAGGTATCTGAATCGTCTTAGTGGACGATGCTTTACCCTTCAAAGCAATCTGGGTCAGCGTAGTGTCTGCTGTATCTAGAATATGTAACGTGACGTTATCAGACGATTGAGCCGAATCAATAATCACACCGTACAAAGTTCCTGGACTATTCGTAGGATTGATCTGTGTCGCAGTCCCATCGATCCCCGTGCAACTGATTACTTTATGATCGGTTGCGTCCTGAAACCCAGTGCTTTTAAGTGTCGCGGCCATAAGTCATTACTTCTTCGATACGCTCAGCGCACCCATAGCTTTCTCGGCGCTGTCACCCGCAATGTAGGCCAGACTAAGGTAAAGCCACTCTTGCGACTCGAGCTTACCCGCAATCAGAAGTCCGGTGCCTACAAACAGAACAGCAAGTCGACGCCAGGAAATACGTTTCTGGGAACTAAAGAGTTTTTCAATCGTAGCGTTAATCATGTCGCAGTCCCCGCGAGAACAGTAACTTTAAATGATCCACCCGTTGGATCAGCTTGAGCGCCAGTACCGTCAGCCGTAGAGGTGCCGAGGAAATGAAATTTGTCTGTGCCCGTCAAAGAATTTGCCGGCCATCCTGAAGGATAGACAACCTCAAGGATGCTGTTAGCGGGAACGTAGAATTTCAAATCCGGTGCCGTGGTCGTGTCGTACTGACTCGCAGAAGCAAGCTGCCCCTTAAAATAAGTCACGGCGTTGATCGCAGAGTTGTCCAACTTCAAGGAAAAAATCCTGTTCCCTAAGGTGAAGCCGTCAAAAGCGTCATTGACGGGGCTCGAAGAGTCCAGCACCGTGTCGATAACCAGCGTCTCCGCAAGTCGTTGGGGAATTGTACCTTTGGTAAGTGACATCGTAGTTCCTCAAGTTGTGATAAATCGTACAGTAGTGTACCGACCCGCAGCGGCCTCTGTATTCGCAGCACTTGTATCTGCTTGACTTGAAACCAACCATGCGCTCAAACCATCGAAGCTCAGACCGCTGGGCATAGCTTGAGTGAACCGTTTCTGGCTGGCACAAAAAATAACCATGTCAGGGACAGTGGTTCCAACGGTGACATCGGTGGACGTAAACTTGAGCTTCAGATACTGATGCGCGGTAGCGCTTGAAGCGTCAACCTCAATCGATCTAAGCGTTCCCGAACCCTGAGTTACATCGACGATTGCAACTTCTGCCAGCCTAGAATCTTCGACAATTTTGTACGTCAAAATTGATGCGTCTAGATCTGCGGTTTTCAGATATGTACTCATGATGTTTCCTTGAAATGATTAGCGCGACTGACCGCCGCCCTGTTGCCATTCGGGCGTCAGAAGGTTCTCCAATAGATTGATTCGATACCAAGCCTTCCATGTGGTATCTGAATTTGCAAGACTGGAACCTGGAGTGCCATGATAGTGGTTGGCTAAAAACAAATAGACCGCGTGTGTCCCAATGTACTCGTGAGTATTGGCATTGCAAACGACTTGATTCACGTACTGACCACTGGAATTAAACCCAAACGCCATACCGAAAAGTGTCGATGTGTTTCCATCACCATCAGTACCATCGAAGTTCGGCGCAATAATTCCATAGCCTCTGTTAGTACCAGAGCCAGAATTACCTGCAAGATGCCCATCACCGCCAACTTGCGTTTGAAGACCTGGAGTGTTGGCGACTCCATCGACTGTCTGATTTAGTTGATTTCCGCATTGTAGGCCCATCCATTCAACATCTTGAATGAGAGTTTGACAGCTTTCATCAGCAATTCCTACACAAATACCAGATTTATCTGGTGAGGTTTGATTGGCATGTATAGTGACTCGCTCGATCAAAAACTCGATTGAAAACTTATCTGCCCATGTCAGAGTTCGACCATTGTGGGGAGGTAGAACCTTATAGAATCTCGGCATATTTTGTTGTGTAGCATTCCATCGACGTGTGGTGTCGGTTATCTGAGAATCATCAAGCTCGAACCTCATGCCACTCGCAGATGAGCTGTTGGCAACCAAAATGTTATCGACATTATTGAGCGTCCAGCTGCCATCATGCACGTCGATAGTCTGCCATCGACTGACTCCGTCGTTGACCAAGTCATCGAGGTTTCCAACCGATAGGTTCTTTCGAATTGGTCCTGGTACTCGTGTGCGCCTACTCATAAATCACGCATCGTCAATGTGGTTGACGTATCCAGAGAAGTTCACCTGGTTCGCCGAGCCGGTAGCTCCCTTGATGCTCTTCGGACCTGACTGGCCTTTGTACGTCCAACCTGGGATAGCCAGCACTGTTTCTTCGGCAGGAACCTTGACCATCACACGCTTGTCAGATGCAGAGTCATCTCCGATTTGTAGCGTCACGATCACCTGACTCGTTGTAATATTCGAGAGCCAGACCCAGACCTCTTCGTAATCTGCCGTCGTAGTTTCAATCTCATGGATCGTTGTCTGTGATGTACCCAAATCCTCGGGCAGCCCATTTGTAGAGCCGCTAAGAATCTCTCGCTTAATCGTTGCCATATCTAAATCCTATGCGAACACTTGCATGTGAAGAATAAGGTTTGCGTCGTCGGCTGCGGAACCGCCACCACCAGACGCAGTCAACTGACTGTTTGATACGCTGAGACCAGAGCCAGCAATCGCCGTCAGGAAGTCATCAATCGACTCAGCCTTGGGTGCGCCTGTAGCGCCGCCATCGAGGAAGATGATGTGGTCAGAGGCCTGAGCAACCGCTGCTGCTGGGATGTTGAACGTGGTGACTTCGCCAGAACTGTTTAGGGCAAGGCCGGTGGTGGAACCACCCTTCAAGTTGAGATTACCGTCAGCTTGAATGTTGATGTGCGCTAGTGCAGCGTCACCATCCGTCGTCGCGATAGTGAACTCGCCATTGGTGGTCGTAGTGAGGGTGCAACTATCGGCGTTGTTGGCGGAACTGACCATCTTGATGTCAGGGCCAGTGCCGTTGTCCACCTTCATGAAGATGCCCTGGTTTGTCTCCGCACCAGTAGCAATGATGTCGATGGCTCTTACAGTCTCTTGCTGTGGCGTTGCCGTAGCACCTGTAGCGACAATCTCGAGGCCCTTACAGGTAGCAGTCCCCGTACCACTGGCATGAGTCAGAGTGGGCGTGACCTTGATACCCACCATCTCATTGTTTCCGCCGGTAGCTGACGTATTGTCCATGTCGAGGTTGATCCCGATCATGGTGTTGTCACTGGTGCTGTTCCCAGTCTTATCGAAGTTGACATCGACCGCAATAAACGTCCCGGCGTTGGTATCAGATACGGCGTCCGTAACTGTCAGCGTGTTGCCGTCGAACGTCAAGTTCGCTTCACCGTTCATGGCATCAGTGCCGGTTGCAGTAACGATTCGGTTATCTGAACCATTGGTCATGAAGTCTGAAACATCAACGCTAATAGCGTCTGCCGCTACATCAATACCAGTACCCGCACCAACAGCAAGAGTAAGTGCTCCTGAGTTACCTCCACCCGTCAAACCATCTCCAGCGGTAACTCCTGTAATGTCACCAGCCGAAGCGGCTGCATAAGTAGCTACATCTGATGCTGGAATCAGCTTTGTAGTGCCTGCATCGTTAACGATAAAGCCGTCGGTGTTAGCGATCGTAATGCTGGCCCCGACACTGGTGTTGCCGTCGAGCAGGTTCAACTCATCGCTTGTGGCGGTTACGCCGCTGAGAGAATCCCAAATGCTACCCGAACTCGACATTATGCCCTCCAGTAAACGCGGATGTTGCCGGTAGCGTTAGTGCCTCCGGTCTGCTTGGCGATCACATAGATCGTACCTCGAGATGTGCCCGTAATCGCCGCCGAACTTGTGCCGCCGTCGAAGTGGTAATCGACAAGACTAGAGAACGCGCAACCACCCTTCGACGCCGTAGTCACTCCGTTGGTAATCGTCTGAGTAGAGGGATTCGTGATCGGGATGTCACCGGCTGAGTCGCGTGCAAGGTACATCGTTACCGATGTCGCGCTATCCCGAGCGGTAAACTCGAACTCAATCGCTTGAATATTACAGTCATCCGGAAACGATATTGAGTTTACCGAGTTTGTTGCGTCAACAGTCACCGGAAACGCCTGGTAACTAGTCGTAATGGACGTCGGAGCCCCCGTCGTACCGCCAGAATTTTTTACTGAACAAACGGAATAGCCAAAATGGGAAAATTGGTGGATAGACATTCGTCGGCCCCGATTAAGTTTGTGGTGTCAGCTTAACACTATTTCTCAAAGTTTATCTACGCTCTTACCTGTATCACGTTTTTTCAGACGCTCCAGACGTTCGAGGTCTGACTTGAACTGTTTCGGTCCACGTGCAGCCTCTTCTTCGCGCTCCTCGATGGTCGCTTCAATTAGCTCGTCAAGGTATCCAGCGCCTTGACGCTTCTTGACTTCCAGGAAGTCGCCGCCGACTTCCTTGTCCAACTCGTATTGAGTCTGCTTCATGATCTTATCGACGTTGACATCTCTGATATCGACTCCGGCCATCCGAGCCCACCGCTGCAGTTCGCCTCGAAGACCCGCTGCGCTCTCGATGTTACCCTGCTCGAATCGCTTCATGATCCCGTTAAGCTCGTCAACAGGTGAATGCTTCAACAGCATTGTCATGATTCCGCCCGAAATGTAGTACCTCTTGTCGGGCTTCAAGACCCCGCCACGCAGATACGGGTCTTCCGGAAAAACCTTAATGTCGCCGTCTTGGTACTTTTTCATGGTCTCTTCGTAAGTCAGCCGCTTAGAAAGAGGATCTTCGGACTCATCGACGGCAAGAATGTCGTAGCCCAACTGGTCCAAGTGCTTCGCCAGGTAGCCTGACAGTCGATAAGGGACGCCATTTTCTGAGGCCGATGCGACCAAATCACTCACAATGAGTGCGCGATCCGGAGATGTAAGGTCGAACAAAGGCTTCGAAAATGTGAACAACTCATCGGTGTCGTCCGGCGACCAAGCGTCAGTCAGATAATCTGGCCCCGCATCCGCTGCGTAGTTCATCATGCCGAGGAATGTCGAAGCAACGAGACTGATATGCTTGACGGCAGCCTTGTAGCTCTGCTCCGGCAGCAGAATACTTGTGTATGTCGCGTTGCGGTTTTGCTGAGCCATCAAGCCCCAGAACTTTTTGTTCTGCTCGTTCATCGCGTACGGAACTAGAATCGCATCACGGATTTGATCGTACCCAGGCAGTGACGATCGATCCGGCTTTTCGATCAGAGCCTTGTTCATCAGATTGATGTACGAGTGACCCTTCTTTGAGTTGCGGAACAACTCTCTAAGCTTGCGGCCGCGAGTATCGATTTTGTACCACCGACCGTGCTCGAACAAAGAATCTCTACCGCTAAAAGCCAATCTGATCTGAGTTTTGAGTTCCGGCGGAATGTCGTTGATGCTGTCGAATCCAAGCTCGTTACACAGATCAGCCTTGAGGGCGTCGTATGCTTCCCTCTCTTCTGCGTCGAAAGACTCAACATGTACGCCCAAAGGATCGACGAAATCCTCGTAGATGAGTTCGCTGATCAGTTCCGTACCCCGTCGATACGACCGGTTCAAAACACCGAGACGATATGCCCCTCGAGGACTAAAGACGACGTCAATCAACTGACGGTTTGCGTTCTTCTGGAATGCCCAGAAGGGGAAGATCATCTGAACCAACCAGTTCCGATCTCCCTTCGACATGCTTCCCGCGTAGTCGTAAAGGGCGTCAATCACGAGGCGCGCAGCCTTTCTCGGCTCTACACCCATCTCAATAAGTGTGAGCATTGCGCCATACCGCTCTCGCTCACTCCAACCCTCAGCAATGTCCTCACTTACCTTCGCGAGATCCTTGAACACCGACGCTGTACCACGAGCTACGTCACCTGCTTTTTCTATGGCAAATCCTGCTTGAGCAGCAGCGCTGTCGCCGTACTGCTTTACTTGATCCTCCAAGAACATCGAGCCTGCTCGCTTGATCTTGATTCCCAACTCTGCCGTATCGAAAGACGAAGACAGACCTTCTTCGACGCCGATTCTACGGATGTCTCTATTGGATACCGGAACGCCATTGACCATGACGAAACCCTTTCGTCCGTCCAAGACTGCGTTGAGATCACCTCTCCACTTAGAGGCCATGAGCAGTTTAGACGCCCACTGGGCCCCCTCATCACCAGCCTTCTGCAACGCTTCGCGCACTGCTTCGCCCGCTTCGTCGGGACCGAATCGCTGAGTCGCCGCGATAGCCACTTGAGCCAGTGGGTTTGCTGACAACGTCTGAAAAGCTACTCGTGTGGTTGAGATAAGCGCTGGGCGGAAACCTACAATCTGAGCCATCTGGTTGTAGTGATCAAATGTGTTCATCAAGAAGTATCGAGTCTTCAAGATGTAGTGACCGCGAACCATTCGAGTCTTCATGTAGCGATAGGTCCATGCCATCGCCAGGTCACTAGTACTGTTAGCCTCCTTCATGCCCTTGCCAATAGCTTCAAACATGTCGCCGCTGAGTGCCGTGAGAGACGGGTCAGTCGCCTGCTCCAAAGCCATTGACAGCTTCTCACGCGCGGCTGCTGGGACGAAGAAATTAAGGTCGTCTAGGTCCGCAATCTCCATGAATCGTGGGTCATAGCCGTGGACTCGGAAGACTTGCTGAACCTTCGCCAGGTCCTCCGGGTTGTCCAACCCCTCACCAATCATCCACTTCTTGAAGTTCTTTGCCGTGTTAGCGTCCGTCGCTATCCCCAGCTTGACCCACTCAAGTCGTGCCTTAGCTGCTTGTCCGTAGCCCGCAATCAACGCAGTGACACGGTTCGCGACAGGCCCGATCTCATCGGTCGCAAGCTCATCAATGTTGTTGTACAGATCCCGGAACTGCCTCTGAGAATCGTTGATCCCGCCATACACCTCACCCTTACGAGTCGTAAGGCCCAGATGGTAGGTGATCGCTTCAAGTTGGGCAAAAGACTGCTGGTCTAACTTTTGAGCGTCGTCAACTCTAAATGCCTTAAAGATGTTTCGGAGCAAATCACTGCCCGCACCGTCAGGCAAAGCCACATTCCTCAGTGCTTTCAGGACCTCTTCTTGTCTACCGTCCAGTTCCGCTTTGTTTAGGAATTTTTGGTCGTTCAGAATATCCATCAACGTATCGAACTGCTTGGCCGTCGCAGGGTTGTCCTTCACATTATTGAAGTACGTGGTCAAACTATCTGCAGCGGAAGCCATCATGTCATGGCCCGCACTCAGAGCGTTACGGCCTGACTTGAAGCGGATCAACGGATCACCCGCGATAAATCGGATGAGCTTCGAAGCATCACCTTCGCTGATAAGCTTTACCGTGTCGCCGATAGACTGCTGGGTCATCCGAACGCCTGACATGACGTTCTTTCTGATTTCTGGCGGCAGCGCTCTCATATCGAACACCGCGTCACCACCCATGATCGTTGCCTTTGCAAACTTCGCAACCGAGTTGGAGTCTGTCACGTACCGATCAATCATCTGCGTCGGGCTCAACTCCTTGACCGTCTCGATACGACTATCGAGAGCAATCTTCCGTGTCGCCGGGTTCTCCGCAAAGGTCTTTCTCTGTGCGTAAGACGTGAAGCCCTGGCCAATCTCGTCAAGCGAGTAAGAAGCCTTTGTTGGCGGAGCGAGAAGCCCACCACCTAACGATACTGGTCCCGGCAGGTCGATAGTGATGTCTGCGTCGGGATCCTTCAGGTATTGCTTGTGCGCCTGCTTGAGCTTGGCCTTCAACTCAGCAACCGAGATGGGGTGGCCGAGACGATCGGACTCACGAGCAATCGTCATGAGGTAATCGTCACCAATCTTGTTTGGTAGATCATCCAAGAAGGTACGTCGGATCATCTTCAGAATCGTCGGTGCCCCAAGCTCTCGGGGAGCCTGACCACGCAGAAGATTGTCGAATACTTCTTCGACCTGCTTCGAGGGATTGAAGTCGGCACCGTCAGCTACCGATGCGTTCTTGGCTGCCGCGAAGCTCGATACCAGGCGATCCCGTACACGCTCAAAGGCAGAGGTCGTGTCAGGCGTCGGGGGTGGAGCACCCTTCGCATACGCGGTAAAGGCCTCCGCAAAAGCCTGCTCTGCCTGCTCGATGACCTGAGGATCGTCGGCTGTGAACACAGCGCCTCTATGGCCTACTCGGATGCCCTTAGACGCCAACCACTTTGTGACTGCGCTCATCTGTGTCGAGTCTAGTTCTTTACGGGCCACCTTGGCGATCTCAAGAACAAACGCATCGATCGTCGGCGCTTCTTCTGCTGCCCGGACGAACGTCTGTCCATCTTGAGCAAACCCGGAAACG
>MDTC01160883.1_pt1 | contig 12696 bp, 6 predicted proteins | sample 811181 | NCBI WGS metagenome assembly MDTC01 (sample SAMN05326644, study PRJNA326480) | marine metagenome | isolation source: seawater | place: Pacific Ocean: North | collected 2011 | reverse complement strand
TCAGAACCACAGCTAGCAATTAAAAAAAATAGGTATGGAAAAAAGAAACATCGCCAAAACATGCTTAGTCTCCCCTTAAGCCAAAAGATCTACCTAAATGTTAATCAGTTGAGGGTTACAAAAAAACCTTTTTTTGTAAAATCAGGCTGAAATCATAAATTTTCACACTAAATACTATAGATTTTTATTTTATCCACAGAGAGAGTGGATAAAGAACACAACTGAATATTTTATAACATTAATAACAGCACGTTAACGACTTTGCATAAAGAGTAAACATAGTGATATATAAGCTTATCGACCACTATATATAGCGTCCAAAGCCCATTACGAATCAACGAAAGACGTGTATTAAAACTTTATGGTAAAAGATTTAAATCTGAGTGATGCTATTTAACCGATATACAAAAAAGCTAAACCATAATTTATCTGCCAGCATTTTCCGACAACACTCGCTCAATACCAATGCCAACTTGGCTAAATAAACCAAGTGCTTCGCTACAGCGATAATCCTCGCCATAGAAAATCTTTTGGACGTTACCCAAATTAATGAGTCGTTTTGCACATGCTACGCAGGGCATATGAGTTACAAACACATATTTTTGAACCTCACGAGGACTATCGCAGTTAATAACCGCATTTTCCTCCGAGTGGAGACAGCCACAATTCCCGGGTTCTGTACGGTCACACCGGTTTAATAACCCAGAGGCATTGCCATTATAGCCGACAGCTAAAACCTTACGAAAATCAGTACTGGTGATAACAGTGCCAACATGCAAGCGACTGCATGTCGATCTACGCGCCAGGCTATATGCCAATCCAAGATAAATCTCAACAAAACTTGGCCGTTCCATAGATCCCCCCCCCAAGAAAGCCTGAGAAAGATATCTTTGCAGCTCCAAAAAAACAAGGCTCTCTTTATATTCAAGCCCTATTCAAAAAGTCCCTAACAACCTTACGGTCATCAAAGGAGATTTTTGTCTGACCCAGAATCTGATAGTCCTCATGACCTTTACCCGCAATTAATACTATGTCATCAGAGCAAGCCGCACCAATGGCCTCACGGATAGCTAACATTCTATCCTCCTGAGTTCGGGCACTTGGGCAACCAACAAGTATATCAGCTATAATGACCATAGGATCTTCTGTACGAGGATTATCCGATGTGACCAGAATTGAATCTGCATGATTAGTGGCAACTTTGCCCATCAGTGAGCGCTTACCGCGATCACGATCTCCCCCGCAACCAAATACGACCCACAGCTTACCTGTGCTCAAATTTTTTAACTGAAGCAAAGTTCGCTCAAGAGCATCGGGCGTATGAGCATAATCCACAAACACTGTAGGTTGATGATGACCACCCTTAATTAACTCTAAGCGCCCAGGCACCGACGGAATCAACTTCCACATTTTCGGATCCAATAATCCACCAGTAAGCTCACGAGCCATGACCAACGCAGCTACAAAATTATCAACGCTATGACCATCTATAAAGGGTATCATTCCTTGATAACTATCAAACTTCAACAGGCTGCCATTTGAGGATGTTTCGGAGGTCTGATAACCAATATCATTTGCCTTCCCCGAGGCATAAATAGAAGCTGCGCTTGAATCAAAAGTCGGCAGCAGCTTTTTCATCTGATCTGCTACAGATTTATGAATCAGTTGAAACCCATTATTTTTCAACAATCTGCTAAATAGCCGACACTTGATCTCCAAGTAGTCTTCCATGGTCCCATGATAATCCAAGTGATCGCGAGAAAAACTGGTAAAAGCTGCCCCCGAAAATCGAATAGGATCGACTTTACCTTGATCAATTGCGTGGGAAGACACTTCCATTGCTACATGCTTAACTCCAGACTCAACCGCCAAGCTCAAAATATGATAAAGTTCTTCAGGATCTGGAGTCGTGTGAGTTGTAGGTAACTTTTTATCGTCACAAAATGCACCTAAGGTACCTATAGTAAGAACAGGATAGTTTAACGCCTTCAGCACCTCTCCATAAATCCACACTGTCGATGTTTTACCATTAGTCCCAGTAATGCCACAGATGGTCAAACTTCTCTCTGGTTTTCCATGGCGTGCACTAGCCAACCAAGCCCACGCTTTGCGCGAACTTTTAACCAGAACCCAAGGAGCACCATGACAATCTTTAATGTATTTTTCATCTTCTATAATGAAACCATACACCTGCCCAACAAGTTCAGAAATTTTCTGGTGAGAGTCAAAGCTTACACCGTTGTAGGCAATAAATAATGCCTCTTCTTTAACTTTGCGACTATCAACTCTCGGCTCTAAGGTCCTTGCTGCTTCCCAATCACATTGATGTTTGATATATAAGCCCGCTTCTTTTAAGCAATGAACAACCTGGTTCGCAAGTAATACAGAAGGCTTCATAGATCTTTACCACCATGTGTCTCTACCAGTTTCAAAATTTCAACACCAAATTTTTCAAATTTTGCTGGTCCAATTCCTGAAATACTAAGCATATCAACTTTATTTTCTGGCCTTGTCCCAGCTATGGCCTCCAGAGTCTTATCGGGCATAATACAGAAAGCAGGCAATTTCTTTTCTTGCGCCTCTTCACGCCTCCATTTTTTCAACAACTCTAAGAGTCTTGGATCTATATCCAACTTCACCCCAACTTCAGCCTTAGCCGCCGGCTTTCTAGCTTTCTTCTTTCGAGTTTTGGTTGTAATACCACTCTGAGGAACTTCTAATATTTTAATTTCATCATAATCAGCCCGACGAACCTCAACCCCCAGGGTGGTCATAGAAATACTTCTCCAAGGTATAGACTTGCCTTCTTTTTCAAAAGTCCTATGTTCAACCTTGATCCACCCTTTACGCAAAAGGACACCGAGAATTTTTTCAAATAGATCACGATCTAATGATAAGCTTTCAAAAGTTTCCCTATGCAATTTACCTGCGGATACGTTGCCATGATCTCTTAGCATAGTTAAGCATAAAGATAGGCCTTCTTTTTCTTGCGAATTTAGTTCTCTCTCTACCTTTAATATCATCGAAGACGGAGCACATATATCGCATTTACCACATGATCCATATTTATCATCACGATCACCAAAGTGATTTATGAGACCTATCATCCGGCATGTTGAGTCGTTTTCAGCAAAATCATTCAAAGCCTGAAATTGTTGCCATTTATAATCTTTTTGAGCTTTGTATGTTACTTCCCATTGAGAATTACCTTTGGTGATGATCTCCTCACTATCAACACGAATACCATCATGGATCCATAGTTTTTCTAAACAATTGTCAACCTCATCAATGCTAACCTTCATATGATCCCGCAGCGTTCCATGGTCCGGAATAGAGTTCCTTACTAACTTTAATTTATTGATTTCCGGATAGTTTTTCTTATGGAAAAATTCCTGAGTTTTATGATCACTGTAGGAAAAAAATAAAACTGCGCGAGAATCTTTACCATCCCGCCCCGCACGACCAATTTCCTGATAATACCCCTCAATACTGGCTGGGAGAGCCAAATGGATGACAGTCCTAATATCAGCCTTATCTACTCCCATCCCAAAAGCAGTAGTCGCAACAATAACATCTAACTTTCCTCGAAGAAAATGCTCTTGAACGTTATGACGTTTTTCTGCACTTAAGCCAGCATGATAGGCATCGGCACCTAAGTGCGCACTTAATTCTGATGCAATCTCCTCTGTCATTTTTCTAGAAGAAGCATAGACAATAGCAGGAACAGCATGATCCTTTCGTAAAATATCTAGCACCATTTCACTGCGCTTAGATATCGGTGACTTTATAATTTCTATCGCAATGTTGGTGCGACGAAAGCCATGAATTGCCAAGGTGCTATTATTCAAATTAAGTTGTTCTACAATATCTTTTTGTACGTCAGGAGTGGCCGTCGCTGTTAAAGCAATAATAGGCGTCGGCAGGAATGGCTTCAACCTATCCGTTAGCATTCTATAATCAGGCCTGAAATCATGACCCCAATGAGAAATACAATGAGCCTCATCAACTGCGATCAGATTAGGCTTCCATTTTGACATAAACTTAACGAACCCAGGCAAACCCAGTCTCTCTGGAGCAATAAAAAGAAAATCCAAAAAGCCATGAATCCATGATTGACATATTTGCCGAGAAGTACTCCGATCAATACCACTATGAATCCTTTCAGCAGCGAATCCCATAGTTTTTAACTTGTCCACTTGATCTTCAATAAGAGCTATCAAAGGGCTAATGACTAAAGTACTTCCTCCTCTTGCGATCCCAGGTAACTGATAGCACAATGATTTGCCCGCACCAGTAGGCATGACTACAAGTACATCATTACCTTCAGTCACCAATCGACAAACATTTTGTTGATAATCACGAAACCTATCAAAGCCAAATTTGTCTTGGAGAAGGGTTTCCAAATTATCTGAAGAGATCACATCCGTTTTTCGGCCATTGTTCCCGCGCACTTCATTATCTTGATATGAAGCACCATCAACGGTCAGATCACCGTTTTTATTATTATAGTGACTTGAACCCGATCGAGCTTGCAGCACCGGCTCTTGCGACTGTCTGGAAAGAGCTTCAGTCACTTGAGACTGCAACCACAGATTAATTTGAGAGGAAAAATCATCTAGTGAGAAATCACCTGCTGCCACCTGTTTTAATTTTTTTTCCCATTGTCCTGTTAAAATCGGACTTTTCACATCGGGATGAACCAATTTAATTAATGCACTACCTTTGTCGGTTGCCCGTAATATTTTACCTTCCCGGGTAATATATTTTCTATCCAACAAAGTCTCAAAAATACCAGCTCGAGTCGCTGGAGTACCTAATCCATTATCTTTCATTGCCTCGGACGCTTCTTTATCCTCAACAGCTCTACCGGCAGTTTCCATTGCAGTTAGTAAAGTAGCATCAGTATACCTTAAAGGTGGCTTAGACTCTTTTTTTACCGACTTAACTTCATCTACAGAAGCCTCTTTACCCGGAGCTAAGCCATCCGGTAGCTTGGTGGAGGAATCGTACGACAGGCCTTTACTACCGCCAACGGGTGATTTTTTTCCGCGATTTTTAGTTTTTTCTAAAGATTTCCACCCTAATTGAAGAACCTGACTTCCACGAGACATGAAGAAATCTTTAGCATCATCACTTTCAACCACTGTCACTACACGAGAAAGACTTTTTTGATGATCTTTCTGCCAAATCATCAAAAATTGACGACAGATAAGATCAAAAACCTGACTTTCCTCAGAGCTTATACCAGACTTCACAACGCCAGTCGGAATAATACCGTGATGATCACCAATCTTTTGATCATTAATACAGTAAGCTCGTGGTTTTTCTAAGCCGGTATCGGCTTCAATAAGGCTCTCATAGGGTTCTCTCACTGATGTAGCTACTTTACCAAGTCCAGAAACCATATCAGAAGATAGATAACGGGAATCCGTTCTTGGATAACTAATCATTTTCTTTTGTTCGTATAAAGACTGAGCTACCTGAAGGGTTCTTGCCGCTGTCATACCATAGAGGCGGGAACATTGCCTCTGTAGCTCGGTCAAATCAAAGACTAAAGGAGGCGCTAAGGTCTGTGTTTTATAGTCAATCGATTCAACTTTAGCGGCACCACCTGACACTCGCTCAATAATCAATTCCGCCGTTTCACCGTTTGTTGGTAGACGACGAGTCAGATTAGGCTTGCCCCCCAAAGACTGAGCCTGTTTTTTATGATCAGGATCATACCAAACACCTTTCCAACTGTCCTCAGGGAGTTGGACGAGGCTAAAATACCCTTCTACTTCCAGCCAATGTTCCGGAGTAAAACCTTCTATGTCTTGATCCCGCTGAACAATCATCGCCAAGGTTGGAGTCTGAACCCTGCCAATACTAAGAGCATGATCATTAGCCAAAGAATAGGCCCGGCTTAAATTCATCCCAACAAGCCAATCAGCTCGACTCCTACCTAAGGCACTATCACCCAACCCATCAAAAAAGGATAAGGGCTGCAGTTGGCGAAACCCTTGTTCAATAGCCTTTGCAGTAAGGGAGGAAATCCACAGCCTTTTCACAGGCAAGCTACATGCTAAATATTGGTATATATAGCGGAAAATAAGCTCACCTTCTCGCCCCGCATCAGTGGCACACACAATCTCTCTGGAGGCTTTGCTGCGCATCAACTTCCTGATGACTTCTAACTGATTCTCGGTTTTAGTATGGTGAATCAGCGTCCACTTTTCAGGGATCATCGGCAATAGGCTGGGGTTCCATTTCTTCCAACGGGCATCAATCTGATGAGGCTCACCAATACCCACCAAATGACCGAGCGCCCATGTGACTTGATAGCCTTGACCTTCCCAGTAACCATCTTTTTTTTTACTTGCCCCAAGCACTATCGCTATATCTTTTGCAACAGAGGGCTTCTCGGCTAAAACAACAATCATGTCAGCTTGTATACTCTAGAGGAAACATTCAGTATAAATTTAACTCAACAACCCAGACAAAACTAGAAAACAAAGTAGAATCAGACAATGCCTAGTGCAACCTTGCTATCAACTTTCATTACAAGTCCGCTCTATGAATCACTGACTTATATCAGCACCACTATCATCAATGGTGCTTTATCATTTATTTACTATGGTTTATTTTCATCAAACAAGACCGGGACAGATTGCCAACACTCATGATAATTTTTCTGGAGTAAACCACTTTCTGATAATGCATATCTCGTTGGTCGAAATACCAAACAAGACTCAAACATAAATGCCAAAGTATTATCTATATAGTGAGGTTTCAAATCTGCTTCAATAGCGGCCTGAGCCGTTGGACCATCGGGACCATGAGAAGACATACAATTATGCAAACTACTTCCACCAGGAGCAAATCCATCATCCCCCAATTTCGCATCGTAAACACCATGAATCAGACCCATAAACTCACTCATCACATTACGATGAAAATAAGGAGGTCTAAAAGTATGTTCAGCCACCATCCATCGAGGAGGAAAGATAACAAAATCAATATTTGCAACGCCTGGCCGGGCAGAAGGCGACGTTAGAACTGTAAAGATAGATGGATCCGGGTGGTCAAAGCTCACACTATTAATTGTGTTAAAACGTCTTAGGTCATACTTGAATGGTGCATAATTACCATGCCAAGCCACCACATCCAGAGGTGAATGATCTATTGAGGCCTGCCATAATTTTCCCCCAAACTTCGCCAAGACTATGGACTCGGCAACTTTATGCCTGTACCAGGCAACCGGACTAAGGAAATCTCGCGGATTCGCCAAACCATTGGACCCTATCGGCCCCAGATCAGGAAGCCGGTAATGATCGCCGAAATTCTCATTAATATAACCTTTACATACTGTTCCTGGAACCAACGGGTTTACCTGAAATTTAATACCGCGCTGAATCACTACTATTTCAGATGGACTGACCTCAAGCTTTCCCATTTCGGTTAAAACCAGTAGTTCACCTTGCTGAGGAACAATCAAAAAATCACCATCCGCATTATAAAAATAGCGATTTTTCATCTCAGTGTTCATGCCGTATAAATGAACTGCCGAGCCTTCTCTTTGAGCGATTGACCCGTTAACGGCCATCGTCTTCAGGCTCGAAATGAAGTCTACTTCGGAATCAGGGTCTTTTATTGGATTCCATCGATATTGCTGCGGGCTAACGGGAGCTTCAGCTTCCGGTAACGGTGCTCCCTTAAGGTCAGGAGCTTCAATCTCTGAAAAGCCTCCCTGAAGCACGGAAGGTCGTATCCGGTATAACCAGCTCCTTTGATTATTGTCACGAGGCTCAGTGAACGCAGAGCCACTCAGAAGTTCTGGATATAACCCGTATGGGGCCTTTTGTGGTGAATTTTGACCCACAGGCAAAGCGCCGGGCAATGCTTCGGAGCTAAACTCATTTCCAAAACCGGACTGGTATTCTAGGTCTGTCAATTCAAACCTCCTGTGTTGAATTATACGGCTCCAGCCTGATTACCAGAATCACCAGGTAAATCCAAGGTATCCCAAGCTTTGAAATCACACATACTTCAGCTAAAAAATCTTTAGTAAATAATCATATAGTGAAACTAGCTGAGAACTTAAACCGCAACGTATTATCTAACTTTTACAAAATTTACACCGAAACCGCCAGACCCTCCCTGTGACAGAAGCATTATTCACGCTGGCAAAACTACAGCCAAATAGTACTTAATATTTTTGATAGAAGAGAAATCACTCATAATTTATAAAGCCCTAACTTTTCAGCTGCTTATAAAAATTCAAAAAAAGTAGCATGAACAAAAAAATAAGGCTAAACTCCCGGTCCCTCGCTGTTTGAGCCGTTCATTGCAAGGCCAAGTCAACGCAGGCAGAACCTCTATCAACTTAAGGTTGACTGAAAAACATATGTGTCGTAGCGACACACATAAGGATGAAATAGAAATGAGCAATAAACTAGACATCGTTTGGGAAGATGAAGACACAGGGTTCGACGAAGAACTAAAGAAGAAAGAGACTTCTGAGAAATCTGATTTTGAGCAGCTTCTGAATGAGCAAGGAATTGACCAAACCCAAATCAAGGTTGGTCAAAAAATTTCCGGGACTATTAGTGTGATCCCCGAACATAGTGACGATGTTTTAGTTGAATTATCAAGCCGCTGGTCAGGAATCATTTCTAAATCGGAACTTTTTGATGAGGAAAACGAGCCAAAGTATCAGGCCGGGGAGACAATTGAGCCTTTTGTCATCTCGCGCAAAGGTTCAGAAATCCAATTGTCATTTAGTCTAAGTCTAGGCACACAAAATGCTAAAGACCTATCATCAGCTTATGAAAATGGGATTCCGATAAAAGGTAAGGTCACCAAGGAGAATAAAGGGGGCTTCGAAATAAGCATCCGTGGTAAAACTGCTTTCTGCCCGATTTCACAAATTGACAGCCGCTATGTAGAAGATAAAGCTCAATGGCTTGGTCAAGAATTAGAATTTCTGATCGAAAAATACGAGAATGATAAAAATATCGTTGTTTCCCGCGCCAAACTAATCAAAGCTCGAGCAGCAGAAAAAATCAAAGAAATCGAAGCTAACTTAAACGAAAATTTGATCTTAAAAGGCAAGATCACAGAAATACGGGATTATGGTGCCTTTGTGGACTTGGGCGGCCTAGAAGGCTTTCTCCACGTATCAGAGATCAGCTTCTCTCGCGTGCAACAAATTCGTGACTACCTTCAAAAAGGTGAAGAGGTCACCGTCAAAATCCTTAAGATCGAAGAAGACGACAGGGGTAAAAAGCGGATTTCCCTGAGTATTAAAGCTGCGCTCGATGATCCCTGGACAAACGCAATAGATGATTACAAAGAGCAAGAAAGCTTTTCCGGAAAAGTCGTAAAAATTGAGAAGTTTGGTGCGTTTGTGGAGCTTAAACCAGGTATTGAGGGTCTTATACATATCTCAGAAATGTCATGGGAAAAAAGAATACATCATGCCAGTGATGTTGTTAAGGTCGGAGATACCGTTAACGTCAGGCTACTTTCTATCGATGCGGTAAAACAGAAGATATCTCTCAGCCTCAAACATGTAGAAGATGATCCATGGCAAGGGCTCGAAGAAGGTTTACCAATCGGTTCCCACTTAACCGCAAAAGTAGAAAGCCTTAAAGGTTTTGGGGCGATTTTAGCAATCAAACCTGGCATCACCGGGCTACTGCCGATTAGTACTATGAAAAAAGTATGGGGCGAGCGTTATCGAAAAGAATGCTCTCCCCCAAAAGAGGTTAATGTCACGATTGCAGAGATCAATCGTAATGAGAAGAAAATACTGCTTTCACTACCGAATATTGAAGAAGATGAAGATGGCAGGGAAAATTTTGAGCAATACCAAGCACAACAAGAAACCCAACAAAAACAACCTGACAAGAAAAATCAGGGGAGCTTTGGTGACCTCTTAGCAGCGAAAATGGCAGAAAAGAATAAACAATAGTATACCGGTCAAAATAATTAATAGGTACGACTAAGATAAATTCAATTAGGAAAAGCACCGAAAACTACAATAGTGTAAAAGCTTAAGACTTAAATGCAGAAGTTAACAAGGTTTACTACAAATGGATTTAAAACGTTATATTCGAAATGTCCCCGATTTTCCTGAACCAGGTATTCAATTTAAAGATATCACCCCACTATTGAAAGATGGGGAAGCTCTCAATGAGACCTTTAGGCAATTAGCAAAAAAGCTAGAAAATCTCGATTTTGATTTGATTGTAGGAACTGAGAGCAGAGGTTTTCTATTTGGAGTCGGTGTCAGCTGCATTATGAATAAGGGTTTCGTACCTATTAGAAAAGCAGGAAAACTACCATGCCCAACTCACAAATTAAGTTATGCACTGGAGTATGGCGAAGACAGCCTTGAGATCCATCAAGACGCCCTTACCAAAGGACAAAGAGTAATCCTCATCGATGACCTACTAGCAACTGGCGGAACCATGCGCACATCGATAGACTTAGTTAAAAAATGTGAAGCTATCCCTATTGGCTGTGCTTTTGTTATTGAACTCGACTTTCTAAAGGGCCGAGATACTCTGGATATACCTATACATAGCCTTATGTCCTATTAAAGTGACTCAGACAAATATTCCCGCAAAATCAATGTCCTGCGCAGCAATAACAAAGGCCACCGCAGGAAATTCCTCTGTCTGGTCAATCATTCTCATGTAATAAGCAGCATAATCATCGGCAGTTTCAGCATGCTCTGGTGGTCGCATACCTAAGAAAACTAAATCAGCTCCAGTTGATTCAGGATGGATCGTGCCCTTTAATAAATCACTCCAGTCCTCTTCAATCAATACCTTAACTTTAATATCCAAACGCCCACCTGCAACAAAAGCATCAAGCATTTCGATAGCATTGTCCCTTTCTTCCGCCGACCTAACTATTGATTTTAAGCAAATAGAAACCCCTTGCCACTCTGGGCTACTCTGCAACATATGAGCTAAAGCAAGCATCAAACCAGCGTTCTGCTTTTCTCTCCCCCACCAAACATCAATACGCCTATCCTTAGATCCCTCAACACCAAAGGGTGAGATATGCCCTCCTTTGAGATCATCAATATTCTCTTGACTATTCACAATAACGATATTCCGATGGGTAAAAAAAGTAAATTGAATCAACTTAGCAAACGGAACCCGGTTATCTTCTTCTGTAGTATCACCCATTAAAATAATATTAGGCACCAACGGACCTAATCCATATGACTGAACCAAAGAGAATAAGCCATCCATTGAATCTTCAGCCAAGTTCACTTCGACAAGAGCAGGAACATGACGACGGTTAAGATATTCCTGAATGGATGATTCTAGGTTTTTTACCCTTTTTATATTATTATCTTTTTTCAAAATGACTGATGCTACCGTTAAAAATCCCTTACCATGAGTGATTGCATCGGCAAGCTCTATCAAGTACCAACGATTAGAAGGAGCACCACTAAGTACCAAGACATTGGGTCTCCACGATCTAGGATTTGGTTTTATTTCTGCTAGTCTGTAAATTGAGTATCGAGCTAGTAACATTAATATTCCATGGCGCATATCTCCCCAATGAGCCTTTAATTGCCTTTTTTCCATAAATACATAGACACCTACAATAAGAAAAATAGCTATGAAAGTAGCACCGGCATTGATCATAAACATTGCAGCAAAACAACCAAAAGCCCCAAGTATTGATACCCACCAAGGGACTCTGAATTCTGGCCTCCAAGCCGGATTAGCAATAAGCTCCTCAAGGCCAGCCGTAAGATTCAGCACTCCATATGATGTAAGGAAAAACATCGCAAGAATGGGAGCTATTGCATTCAGATCACCTAACATAATTCCAACCAATGCAACCATAAAAGCAACTATTGTTGCATACCTAGGGTTCTGCCCCGACCCCCAGAGTTTACTTAAAAAACCAGGAACAACACGATCCTTACTCAATGCGACCAAGGTTCTCGGAGCTCCTAATAAAGCTCCTAAAGCTGATGATAAGGTCGCTCCACAGATTCCAATAAATACTAATTCAGAAAAAACCGATATTTTAGCCATTACTAAAGGATCTTGAGATAGATAACTTATGTCTGCAGACCTGAACAAAACAATCGGGATTAGCATATATATAATATAGCCACTGAGAACCGCTGCTATTGTCCCAACCGGAAGCGACTTAGATGGGTTTTTAAGATCTCCAGACATTGCCAGCCCAGCCTCAATACCGGTAACAGCCGGAAAAAAAATTGCAAATGCTTTCCAAAACCCTTCTTTTGGAACTGATGAAGAACGAGCTTCTAATAGATGTATGTGATCACCCCAGAGAGCTCCGTAGAAAAAAGAGATTAACGAACCGATAATCAATAACAATACAAAAAATTGAACTTTCAAAGCTAAATTTGCAGATACCCAGGCCAAAACCGTTAGTAAAACCAGACCAACAAGACTTAGAACCTTCTCCGGTACTGCGGGCATCACAGCGTGTAGAGATTCAGCAAAACCTACAAGATAAAAAGAAATACCGAGAGCCTGGGCTAAAAATAAAGGCAAACCAATGGCAGCACCAGCTTCAAGACCAAGAGACCTTGAAATCATGTAGTAAGCCCCACCCCCCTCCACCTTCATATTAGTTGCTGTAGCAGCGATAGACAGAGCCGTGAAAAATGTTATCGCACTAGCTAGGGTCACAATAGCCAATGTTTCC
>MDTC01131434.1_pt1 | contig 12696 bp, 10 predicted proteins | sample 811181 | NCBI WGS metagenome assembly MDTC01 (sample SAMN05326644, study PRJNA326480) | marine metagenome | isolation source: seawater | place: Pacific Ocean: North | collected 2011 | reverse complement strand
GCGGGACTTGAACCCGCACGACCGCAATGGTCATTGGATTTTAAGTCCAACGTGTCTACCAATTCCACCACTCGAGCAAAACTTACTTAGAGCGAAAGACGGGATTTGAACCCGCGACCCTCACCTTGGCAAGGTGATGCTCTACCCCTGAGCTACTTTCGCAAAAGGTTTACAAATATAAAATAATCATATAAAAAGCTGTTACAGGTGGATAAAAATTTTTAAATAATAATAAATTAATCAACCCCTAATCTTCTCTTTATTTCGTTTAGCTTAATTAATGCTTCAATAGGAGTCAAAGAATTAATGTCTAGTTCTTTAATTTCTTCGCGTAATTCTTCTAAAATTGGATCATCAAGCTTAAACATCGTCATTTGAACTGAGGACTCTTTTTCTTCTACAGCACTTGTTCTTTCCTCAAGTGCGTTTGAATTTTCAAGGGCTTTTAATTTTTTTGTTGCAGTTTGTAATACTTCTTTGGGCATTCCTGCCATTTTTGCAACATGAATTCCAAAACTATGAGCACTTCCTCCAAACTCTAATTTTCTTAAAAACAAGACTTTATCCTTCAATTCTTTAACAGAAACATTATAATTTTTAATCCTATGAAATTGTTGAGACATCACATTTAATTCATGATAATGAGTTGCAAATAAAACCTTTGGTTTGTGAGGGTGTTCATGAAGGTACTGAGCTATTGCCCAAGCAATTGAAATTCCATCATATGTGCTTGTTCCTCTTCCTATTTCATCAAGTAAAATTAAACTCTGCTTTGTAAAATTATTCAAGATTGTTGCAGACTCATTCATTTCGACCATAAATGTTGAAGCTCCTTTTGAAATATTATCGCTTGCACCAACTCTAGTAAAAATTTTATCAACTACCCCCATTTCAAGAGATTTAGCAGGAACGTAGCTGCCCATTTGACCCATAATTGTTATTAGTGCTGTTTGTCTGAGAAGTGCGGATTTTCCGGACATATTTGGACCAGTAATCATAATTAATTGTTGATCCTCATTGTTTAATTTCACAGTATTTGGAACATATTTGACTTCATGTAGCATTTCTTGTTCAATTACTGGATGCCTTCCCTCTTCCATATAAAGAAAATTATTTTCTACAAATTTTGGAGATGTATAGTTATATTTTATTGCTGAAAATGAAAAACTCCAAAAACAATCTAAAGACGAAATCTCATTCGAAGCTAACTTAAGAGTTGTTAAATAATCCTGAAGTTGATTTAACAGCTTTTCATAAAGACTATCTTCAATAGATTTAATTTTATCTTCAGCTCCAAATATTTTTGACTCAAAATCCTTTAATTCTTCTGTAATATACCTTTCAGCATTAACTAATGTTTGCTTTCTAATCCATTCTTCAGGGACTTTATCTTTATGAGTATTTCTTACCTCTATATAGTATCCGTAAACATTATTATAGGCTATTTTCAGTGAACTTATTTTAGTTCTTTCTATTTCATTATTTAAAAGATCATCCAAATGAGATTTAGTTGTTAAAAGCAAAGTTCTTAATTCATCAAGTTCATCGGAAACCCCAATAGCAATAACGTTTCCTTTATTTAATTGAGCTGGGGCATTTGAATCCAATGTGTTTGAAAGAATTTTAATCAACTCATTAACAGAAGGAAATTTAGAAGCCTTATCCATTAATATTTTATCTCCACTTTTATTTAAAATATCCAAAATATTCGGAATAAAATTTAGAGACTCGTTTAAATGAACCAAAGTTTTTGGAGAAACTTTATGAGTTGAAATTTTTGACATTACCCTTTCTAAATCAATTATTTTTGGAAGCAAATCTTCTAAAGAACTATAGACTGTTTCATTATCTATAAGTGCCTTTACTGTATGTTGACGATGGTTTATTTCATTTATATCTTTTGAAGGAAAAGCAAGCCAGTGTCTCATCCTTCTTGCCCCCATTGAAGTCTTAGTGTGATCTAAAATTTTAATTAATGGAACTCCTTCATTATTTGAAGCGTGAAATAATTCTAAGTTTTTAATTGTAAAATCATCCATCCAAACATAGTCAGAGCTAACTAACCTTTGAATTTTAGTTATGTGACTTAATTTTTTTTGTTGAGTTTCATAGAGGTAGTGAAGAATTGCTCCAGCAGAGTTACAACCCTCAAATAAATTACTAATTCCAAACCCACTTAGAGAATTAGTTTTAAAATGAGAAGTTAATTTATCATTGGCAAAATCATTTTCAAATACCCAATCCTCAACAAAAAATGTTGGCAAATTAGATCCAAAATTATTTTCAAAAAGATTTTTTTGTGGTTTTCCTACTAAAATTTCACTTGGTGCAAAATTTTGTAAAAACTGAGCTATAACATCTTTATTGCCTTGGCCAACCCAAAAATCACCAGTTGAAATATCAATAAATGATATTCCAATTTTTGTTTTTCCAAAAAAAATAGCAGCTAAAAAATTATTTTTTTTGTGATCTAAAATTGAATCATTGATAACTACTCCAGGAGTGACTAATTCAGTGACACCTCTTTTAACTATTGTCTTTGTTAACTTAGGGTTTTCTAATTGATCACAAATCGCTACACGACAACCAGATTTCACCAACTTCGGTAAATATGTGTCTAAAGAATGGTGTGGGAATCCAGCAAGTGGAGTTTCGCTGTTACTGCCAGCTCCTCTTTTTGTTAAGATAATTCCCAAAATAGAAGCTGATTTAATTGCATCATCACCAAAAGTTTCATAAAAATCTCCAACACGAAACAATAATATAGCGTCAGGGTACTTCTGCTTAATCAGATTATATTGTTTCATTAAAGGGGTTTCCTTTACTTTTTTTTGCACTTTTTTGCTTTTTTACTAATGTACACTTTTATAAAATCAAAAAAAGAAAAACAAAGAGACTATAGCAATGTTTTATTTATTTTTGAGAATGCGAAAGTTAAAAAATATTGAACTAAATAGAAAAACCATTTTGGAGTTTAAATCTGCTACAAAAACTCCATTAATTATAATTTTAGATAATATTAGAAGTATGAATAACATTGGATCTGTTTTTAGAACTGCTGATGCTTTTTTAATAGAGAAAATATTTTTATGTGGAATTACAGCTAAACCCCCTCATAAAGAAATTCGAAAAACTGCTTTAGGTTCAACTAATTCAGTTGAGTGGGAATATTACAAATCCACAAAGGACCTGATAAATAATTTGAAGGAAAAAGGTATAGATGTGATTGCCATAGAGCAAGTTGAAGGTTCAACTTCGTTAGAAAAATTTAAACCACTAGAAAGTAAAAACTATGCATTTATATTTGGAAATGAGGTTAAAGGAATTTCTCAAGATGTAGTTAATACTGCCGATGGTGTAGTCGAAATCCCTCAATTTGGAACTAAACATTCTTTAAATATTTCTGTTTCTGTAGGTCTATTAATTTGGGATTTTTATAGTAAAACTATTAGATTATAAGTCTTCTATAGAGGTTTTCCTGAGCTTGCTCCTTTTTAAGTTTTAAAACTTCTTCAGGTTCTAGGGCAATTAAAATAAAATTATTTTTTTTACTAAAAATTAATTCATATTCATTTGAAATTGAATTTAAATATTCATTTGATATATCCATTTCAAATGATCTACCTCTTTTAATAATTTGTTTCTTTAACTGCGAAGTGGTTTGTTTTAAATAAATTATAATTTCAGGAGCTCTGAGGTTTGAATTATGCTTTTCAAAATTCTTAATGAACTTTTCGAAAGAACCTTTAGAAAGATTATTTTTTGCAAAAACTAAAGATTTACCAATCCAAAAGTCACTAATTGTTTTTGTGTTTTTTGAAATTAGAAAATGAGAATTTATTTGATTTACCCTGTCCTTTAAAAAAAACTTTTCAGCCTTTAAGGAAAACTTTCTGGGATTTTGATAAAATTCAATCAAAAAGGGGTTTTTTTTGAAATTTTCATTTAATAATTCAACATTAAAATGAGATTTAAAACTCTTACTAAGTGTAGTTTTTCCAACTCCAATATTCCCTTCAATAGAAATAAAGGAGTATTTATCCCAAAAAGGAATATAATATTTGTCATTTTTAATTTTTCTTACCTCTAATTCATCATTTGACTTATTTAAAAGCTGACTAATTGAATGTTTGCTTACTGGATGAATTAATTCAGGAGATAAATCAAGCATAGGAATTAAAACAAATTTTCTTTTATGCATTTGTTTATGAGGAATTTTTAATTCTTGTGAGTTAATAATCAAATCATCAAAAAATAAAATATCAATATCTATCTCTCTTGAAAAATATTTACCATTAAAACTTTTAACCCTTCCAAGAGAATTTTCAATAGACTTGATTTTTCTCAATACTATACTTGGAGAAAATTTGGTTATTAAAATTAAGCATCCATTATAAAAATCTCTACTTTTAAACCCCCAGGATTTTGTTAAATATAAATTTGAAATCTTTTCAATTCTTCCTAACTGAACTTCAATCTCCTTAAGAGATATAATTATGTTTTCTAGTCTTCTACCTTTATTACTTCCAAAAGAAATATAAACTCTATGAAAATTGTTTCCAATCATAATACGAAATTACAAAACGCTATCTTTGTATTGTTAAATTATTTAATTAGTATTTTTATAATAAAAAATGAGGGCTTCAGATAAAATTGTTGCAGAAAAAATTTATCTATTTTTAAGTGCTTTATTTATAACTTCACTTGTAGTATCTAATATTATTTTTCAAAAATTTTTTTATTGGTATCCTATCGATTTCTCATTATTTGGTCAACCATTATTTGAGATTTCTGTTGGATTACTTCCTTACCCAATTACATTTTTAATTACAGATTTAATTTCAGAAATTTATGGGAAACGAAGAGCGAATCTTGTTGTTGTTACAGGAATATTTGCTTCTTTTTTCTCAGCAGGGATACTGTTACTCGGAAATATTCTGCCGGCTGTTGATTATTCTCCCATAAATGACATGTTGTATGAAAAAGTGTTTGCTTTGTCACCAATAGCAGCATTAGCTTCAATGATTGCATACTTAATTGCTCAGTTTGTTGATATTAAAATTTATCATTTTTGGAAAAAATTAACAAAAGGGAAAAAACTATGGCTTAGAAATAATTTTTCCACTTTTGCATCTCAATTTTTAGACAGCATAACTGTTGTAGGATTATTATGTTTTTTTAATATTCTTAGCTGGGAAAATTTTATTGGACTTTCAATGGCTTCATTTATTTTTAAAGTAATTATTGCATTGATTGACACTCCTTTTCTATACATTTTTGTGTATTTATTTAGAAGAAGGTTTTCTCTGAAAATAGGAGAAGAAATTGATTGGAATACAGATGATAAATAAACCTACTCGTTTAAATAAATATTTTAGTGAGATTGGATTTTGCTCGCGTAGAGCTGCTGATAAGTTAATTCAAGAAGGAAGAGTTTTAATAAATGGTGAGCTTGCACTGGTCGGTCAAAAAATTAATCTTGAAGATATAATCAAAGTCGATGGAGAACCCTTAAATACAAGGGAAAATAAAAAAGTTTATCTTGCCTTTAATAAACCTATTGGAATTGTTTGTACTACTGATACACGTGTAGAAAAAGATAATATTATCGATTTTATAAATTATCCTAGTAGAATTTATCCGATAGGGCGATTAGACAAACCTAGTGAAGGTTTAATTTTCTTAACTAATGATGGAGATATTGTAAATAAAATTTTGAGAGCAAGAAACAATCATGAAAAAGAATATCAAGTTACCGTTAATAAGCCTGTGACAGATGATTTTGTGTCTAAAATGAGCTTAGGCATACCAATTTTGGATACTATTACTCGTAAATGTTTCATCAAACAAACTCATAAAAAACAATTTAAAATTATATTGACTCAAGGATTGAATCGTCAAATAAGACGAATGTGTGAGTATTTAGATTACCGTGTAACAAAGCTCAGAAGAGTAAGGATTATGAACATTAAATTAGATATAGAAGTGGGAAAATATAGGGATCTTACATCAAAAGAAATAAAGTCAATAAAAGAATTAATTGTTAAATCAAATAAAACTATTGACTAACCAACAGAAATTATAACCTCTGTTCCTTCATTCCCTCTAACATTAAAAACAGTATCGTCTTTAAAAATTAAATATTGACCTTTTATTCCTGATAAAATTCCTTTATAAGAAATTTGTTTTGTTAAATTTAAACTAATTACTTTTTTTGGAAAATTATCAATAGGAAATTTAAGTTCAGTTAAATTAATTTCACTTACAACATAAGGCTTAAAATCATGTGATAAGTTTTGAATAGCCTTTTCTCTTGTATATCTCCAATCTACTGGTTCAAATTCGTTTTGAAGCATCTTTCTCCAATTAGTTTTGTCAGAAAATACTTTTTTTAATTCAATCTCTGCTTTACCAGCCAAAAATCTGTTCGGGACTTCTAAAATCGATATTCCATTTTGTGCTCCTTGATCAATCCAGCGAGTTATTAATTGTTCTTTTCTGGTAACACCAACTTTTACATGGCTGCTAAGAGATAAATAAACAATGTGTGGTTGTAATTGAATTTTTTTTTCATATTCAAGATCTCTATCTTGAATTCCCAGGTGAGCAGTACTTAATTCAGGTCTTATAATCCAATCTCCAATATGAGGTGACTCAAAAAAACAGCTTTTACAAAAACCCTGTCTAAAAATGAGTTTTTTACTACTACAACTTAAACATTGTTCTCCAATTTTAGTAATATTGACCTGTCTTCCAATACATTGATTAAGCTCAATGAAATCATTTTCAAATGACAAAAAATATCTTATTGGGGAACTATTAGTTGTAATCATTTTTTTTAATACACCTCTAAACATAAATGAAAGTTTTTAAATTTACTTTATAAATATAAGTATCATATGCCAATTCCTTTATTTCATTCTATAGCATCATGGGCTTTAAAAAAACGAATTACACAAATCGAACTGTTTATAAAATACCCTAACGAAACTCAACAAGAAGTTCTTTTTAAACTACTTAATACAGCTAAAAATACTGAAATTGGAGAGAAGTATAAATTTTCTTCAATTGAAAGTTATCAAACTTTTAAACAAAGGCTTCCAATCGTAAAATATGAGGAAATAAGCAAATCTATTGAACTTTGCAGACTAGGTAAACAAAACTTATTTTGGCCAACGACAATAAAATGGTTTGCAAAATCAAGTGGAACTACAAATTCAAAGAGTAAATTTATACCTGTTAGCATCGAAGCTTTAGAGGACTGTCACTATAAAGCAGGGAAAGACATGTTATCTCTTTATTTAAATAACAATAGGGATTCTCAACTATTGACTGGTAAATGTTTAAGGTTAGGAGGAAGTGGAGAATTATATGAAAATAATAGTAGTTATTTTGGTGATCTTTCTGCAATTTTTATTGATAACCTTCCTTTTTGGGCTGAATTAGGAAGCACTCCCAGTAACAAAGTATCATTAATGTCTGAATGGGAAAGTAAAATGGAAGCTATAATTTCAGAAACCTTAAATGAGAAAGTAACAAGTCTAGCTGGAATACCCTCATGGATGCTTATTCTGCTTCAAAATGTTTTAAATAGAAAAAAAGGATACAATATAAGTGATATTTGGCCCAATATTGAAGTATATTTTCATGGTGGGGTAAATTTCAATCCATATAAAAGTCAATTTGAAAACCTATTAAAAGGTAATCAAATTCAATTTTATGAAATATACAATGCATCCGAAGGATTTTTTGCAATTCAAGATCAAAATAAAAGTTCTGACCTACTTTTGATGTTAGACTATGGGATTTTTTATGAGTTTATCCCAATGAATATATTCAATAATTCTATTCTAGATGCAATTCCTATTTGGGAAGTAAAAACTGATGTGAATTATGCGTTAGTTATAACAACAAATGCTGGTCTTTGGCGATATTTAATAGGAGATACAATTAAATTTACAAGTTTAAATCCATACCGAATTAAAATTACAGGTCGCACAAAACATTTCATTAATGTTTTTGGAGAAGAATTAATAATCGAAAACGTAGAGGAAGCAATTAGCATGGCAGCAAATAAATTTAAAGTATCAATAGTAAATTATACAGTTGGTCCAGTTTTTATGGAAAAAAAATCAAAGGGAAGTCATCAATGGCTTATAGAGTTTGAAAAAAAACCAAAAAATATTGAAAGTTTCTCCATATTTCTTGATGAAAAATTAAAAGAGTTAAATTCAGATTACGAAGCTAAAAGATATAAAAATATGACCTTAGAAAGTCCTGTGGTTACTATTATGAAAAAAGGTGTTTTTTATGATTGGCTTTCTATTAATAATAAACTTGGTGGACAAAATAAAATTCCAAGATTATCAAACTCTAGAAACTATATAAATTCATTGTTAAAACTCAACAACTAAAGCTAGGAAACTGCTTTTAAGCTATGAAGCTCGATTCTTTTCAACTGTTCCTCCACAAATAGTTTTGTTACTTTGAGTTCAGTTATATTAGAACCAGGAAGATCAAACATAGATTGATTGAGGATTTCTTCACATAAAGAACGTAACCCTCTAGCCCCTAAATTATAATCAAGTGCTTTTTGAACAATAGAATCAAGTGCTCCAGAAGTGAAAGTCAATGAAATATTATCCATAGAAAAAAGTTTTTGATATTGTTTAATTAAAGCATCTTTTGGATCAGTTAAAATAGATCTTAGGGTGAACTTATCAAGAGGATTCATATATGATAAAACAGGGAGTCTTCCAATTATTTCTGGAATAAGTCCAAAAGTCCTAATATCTTTGGGTGTTATATACTGAAGTAAGTTTTCTGTATCAATTTTTTTTGCTTTAACATGATTTTTAAAACCTATTGCTTGGAGATTCAGTCGATTGTTAATTACTCTATTTATTCCATCAAAAGCGCCTCCAGCTATAAATAAAATATTTGAGGTGTCTACCTCAATAAATTTTTGATCTGGATGTTTTCTACCTCCCTTTGGAGGGACATTAACAACTGTACCTTCCAGTAACTTCAAAAGTGCCTGCTGAACACCTTCTCCTGAGACATCTCTGGTAATTGATGGATTATCTCCTTTACGTGCAATTTTATCTATTTCATCAATAAAAACTATTCCTTGTTGTGCTTTTTCAATGTCATAGTCGGCAGACTGTAAAAGTCTTGTTAATATAGTTTCCACATCTTCACCCACATACCCTGCTTCGGTAAGTACAGTTGCATCAACAATTGCTAGAGGAACTTCAAGAAACCTTGAGATAGTCTGTGCTAATAATGTTTTTCCTGTACCTGTTTGACCAACAAGTAATAAATTACTTTTCTGAATTTCTAACTCGTCTTTTAATTTTTGATTAGCTATTCTTTTGTAATGATTATAGACAGCCACACATATTACTTTTTTTGCAGTCTCTTGACCAATAACATAATCATCTAAAAATGCTTTAATCGCTTTTGGTGGTTTTAATTCTATACTGAAATCTGAGGAATCATCTTTGGATGCTTCTTCCTCAACTATATTATTTGCTTGACTGATACATTTTTCACATATATGAGCGTCAAGGCCTGCAACTAGTATTTGTGTTTCAGGTTTTACCCTGCCACAAAATGAACAAATTAAATCATTATCACTACTCATATTTATTTTTTAACAAAGTTATTTTACGGCATTTAAAACCTCATCAACCATTCCATATTTTTTTGCCTCCTCTGCTTTCATCCAGTAATCACGATCACTGTCGTTAGTCACTTTATCAATAGGTTGACCTGAGTGTTTGGATATAATTTGGTATAGCTCATCTTTAAGCTTAAGGATTTCTCTTGCAGTAATTTCTATATCAGATGCTTGTCCTTGCGCCCCACCTAATGGCTGATGAATCATAACTCTAGAATGAGGTAGTGCAGATCTTTTACCTGACTTACCTGCGCTTAATAAAACTGCTCCCATTGAAGCAGCAATACCTGTACAAATAGTTGCTACATCTGGAGTAATAAATTGCATTGTATCATATATTCCAAGACCTGCATAAACTCCCCCTCCTGGAGAATTTATGTACATTTGAATATCTCTCTTTGCATCTGTACTTTGTAAAAAAAGAAGTTGAGCTTGTATGACATTTGCAACATTATCATTAATCGCTGTTCCTAAAAACATTATTCTATCCATCATAAGTCTTGAAAAAACATCCATTTGAGCAACATTCAACTGTCGTTCTTCAATGATGTATGGAGTCATACTACTAACAATTTCATCGTAATACATAGAATTTATACCATGATGTTTTGTCGCATATTTCTTAAATTCTTTTCCGTAATCCATAAGTTCTTTATTATAATCTGTGTTAAAAATAGTTAAAAAAATTAGGCTTTAGCATAAGCTTCTTTTACGAAACCTTCAAAATTTATTTTTCTTAATTTTAATGGAGCATTTTCTTTGTAAAACTTCAAAAGTTTTTTGCTCATTAATTGTTCTTGTAAGCGTTGGCCCTCTTCTTTATTAGACATAATCCTTTTGACTATTCCTTCCATTTCTTCATCACCAGGAGCAGGTTGACCATATTGTGCCATTTGAACCTTAATCATATCTTTTGCAAAAGCCTTCAATTCTTCAATTTTTACTTGTAAATTATTGTCAGAAATAACCTTTCCCTCAATTAATTGATACCTAATTCCTTTCTCGGATTTTTCATATTCTTCTTCTGCTTTTTCTAATGTAAGAGGCTCTTTCCCGGAGTTTTGCATCCATTTAATAAGAAATTTCTTTGGTAATTTAAATTTTGTGTTTTTTATTAAAAATTCTGTAACATCAGTTAATAGTTTTTGATCAGATTGCTGCTCTAGCTGCTTTTCAATTCCCTCTGCTATTTTTAATTTAAATTCTTTTTCAGATTTAACAGTTCCTGGATTATGAATTTTATCAAAAAGTTCTTGATTTAAACTGGCAAGAATTCTCTCATTAATTTCTTTAATTTCAATCGAAACCTCACCTGATAAATTTGATACAGTATCCTTACTAACTCCTAATAATCTTGAAGCTTTTTCAGATTCTTTGAATAAATTTTTAAGTTGAACTTGAATCAATTCTCCTGGTTTTGATTTGTATATTAAATCTTTTACTTTTTTATCATTAAAATCATCAACATCAAAAGTTGATGTTGTTTTTATTTCATTTTCTTTTGATTCAAAAGAAGCTGTGATTTCATATCCCTTTTTTACAACTTTCTTTGAAACTATTTTTCCATATTGTTTCTGAATATTACTTAATTGATCATTTATCATTTTCTGATCGGCATGTATTTGGTATTGGATTATCTTTTTTCTTGTTTTTAAGTCTACTTCAAACTTAGGAGATAAGCCTAATTCAAAACTAAAATTAAAACTTTCAGATTTCCAATCAATATCATTATTCATTTTCGGAAGAGGATTTCCTAAAATTGCAATTTTTTGATCCTTGAGATATTTATCTAAACTTTCTTGAAGAATTTTGTTTACCTCATCTGCAATTACAGATTTTTCATACTGTTTTTTAATCATACCTATTGGCACATATCCCTTTCTAAAACCAGGAATAGAAGCAGTTTTTTGATAGTTTTTTAATAAATCTTCAACTTTTGTAGCAAAGTCTTTACGCTCGACAGTTATAGTTACAACTGAATTCAATGAGTCGGAATCCTTACGTGAAATATTCATGAATTATAATTTAGTGCGCAAAAATACAATAAAATAGGAGCCTATCCAACGAGTTTACAATTAACAATTTAGTAATTTTATTATTTGAAATAGTATTTCTTATGTTAAAGGATATTTACACTTAGCTTTAAAGTTTCAAAAAATTATAATTTATATGTTAATTAAAGAAATAAAATCATATTTTTGCCGACCAATTCATTAATCAACAGAGGGTCGGGTACCCTCACAAATTAATTTTATATGCCAGTAAGAATTCGATTACAAAGACACGGAAAAAAAGGAAAACCATTCTATTGGTTAGTCGCTGCAGATTCTCGTTCAAAAAGAGATGGTCGCTATTTAGAAAAAATTGGAACATATAATCCAAACGTTAATCCGGCTTTTATTGATGTAAATATAGATAGTGCCCTAAAATGGTTGGAAAATGGGGCAGTTCCCTCTGAGACTGCCAGAAATATACTTTCTCATCTTGGAATTATGCTCAAACACCATCTTAATGGTGGTATAAAAAAAGGAGCACTGACCCAAGAGCAAGCTGATGAGAAATTTAAAAAGTGGATGACTGAAAAAGAAGAAAAGATTAAGGCTAAGTTAGATGGTTTAATAAAAGATGAGTCTGAGGCAAAAAAGAAAAAAATTGAAGCCGAAAGGGCAGTTAATGAAAAGCGTATTTCTGACGCTGCAAATGCATTAGCGGAATCTGAAGCTTCTGAAGTTGAGGAAGCTAATTCTGAAGAAGCTCCTGCTGAAACAGATACTGCTGAAGAAACTCCTGCTGAAGAAGCTCCTGCTGAAACAGCTCCTGCTGAAACAGCTCCTGCTGAAACAGCTACTGCTGAAGAAACAAAGCCTGAAGAAGCAAAGCCTGAAGAAACTCCTGCTGAAGAAGCAAAGCCTGAAGAAGCTCCTGCTGAAACAGCTACTGCTGAAGAAGCTCCTGCTGAAGAAGCTCCTGCTGAAACAGCTACTGCTGAAGAAGCTCCTGCTGAAGAAGCTCCT